>ERZ779632.55-NODE-55-length-74540-cov-15.486541_pt1 | contig 74540 bp, 50 predicted proteins | sample MGYA00514194_ERZ779632 | MGnify/ENA primary metagenome ERZ779632 (study PRJEB29562, sample SAMEA4376704) | mouse gut metagenome | isolation source: Cecum | study: EMG produced TPA metagenomics assembly of the A DSS colitis mouse model was used to assess the... | reverse complement strand
TACTATAACTGGTCTATTTGCTGTGTCTTAGTAATGGGGTGTCTGAACTGTTACGAATTAGTTTTGTGACATCCATAAAATTCCCTTGACAACGCTTTACCGCACCACTATAATAAATTCAATTGAGAAAGACTATGACGGAGACAGTACACATATCTCAAAGGTCACAGAGAGCCGCGGCAGCTGAGAGGCGGTGCGAGTAGGACATGTGGAATATCCCTCCCGAGTTGCAGCACCAAAACGCCGATGGCGGCGTGAGTAGATGCTGACGGGTTTCTCCCGTGACAGAGGACGCATATGTTGGTATGTCGTAAATGGATGGGATGTATTATAGCTTCTGCCGTTTACGGTGGAAGCTGTTTTATAATGGAGGATAACCAGCCGGACACCAGCATTTAGCGGAGAATGTCCGGCTTTATTTAAGCGATGCAGCAGGTTTTACCAGAAGTTTAGCGTAGGCGGACTCCTATTATGAAGGAAAAAGTAAGGTCGAAGTTCAAAGGTTTTCGACTGCCGATTATGGCAATAAGCCGGGAAGCGCCCGACTTTTGCGGAAAAGAGGTAACTATGAGAGACACAATCGAGATCAGATGGCATGGCCGGGGCGGCCAGGGCGCCAAGACGGCGGCGCTGCTGCTGGCAGACGTGGCGTTTAAGACAGGAAAGTATGTACAAGGTTTTCCGGAGTACGGTCCGGAGCGCATGGGTGCGCCTATAACCGCTTACAACAGGCTCAGCGACAAGCCCATCACGATCCACTCCAATATCTACGATCCGGATTTGGTTGCGGTGGTGGATGACAGTCTGCTGGAGACCATTGACGTGACCCATGGGCTGAGCCCGGAGGGGGCAGTCATTGTCAACAGCCAGAAGCCCAGGGAGGAGATTATTCCCCATCTGAGGGGTTACCGGGGCAGGGTGTATGTGATTGATGCCAGAGAGATTTCCGTGAAGGCACTGGGCAAATACTTCCCCAATTCCCCTATGCTGGCCGCCGTGGTGGCAGTCTCCGGCGTCATGGAGCCGGAGGTATTTTTACAGGAGATGAGAGCGTCCTACCAGCATAAATTTGCCAAGAAGCCGGAAGTTATAGAGGGCAACATGAAAGCGCTGGAGTTGACTTTCGAGGCGCTGAAGTAGTACACAGGTGAAGCCCCGAAGGTACACGAGAGCGTCTTTCATGTGATCTTTTACGGATGAAAGACGTCTCTCCCATGTGTGTACCGAAGGGACTTCACCCTTCAGTGCTGTCGCGCAGCGACTATAAATTAGGAGGATTCATATGAAAAGTACAGAGATCAATGAAAAGAGCCCCTGGCAGGATATCACAGAGGGCAATAAGATATTTGAGCCGGCCACATCCCGGCATTTCTGCACAGGGGAGTGGCGCACTTCCACGCCGGTATTTGACGAGGAGAAATGCAAGCAGTGCCTGCTGTGCTTCCCTGTGTGCCCGGATTCCTCCATCCCGGTGAAGGATGGCAAGAGAGCGGATTTTGACTACGACCACTGCAAGGGCTGCGGCATCTGCGCCAAGGTGTGTCCTTTCGGTGCCATCACGATGAAGGAGGGCAAATAAATGGCGATTAGAGAGCGATTATCCGGCAATGAGGCAGTGGCCTATGCCATCAAGCAGATCAATCCGGACGTGATGCCTGCGTTCCCCATCACGCCCTCCACGGAGATTCCCCAGTATGTGGCCAACTATATCGCCAACGGGGACATTGACACGGAATTTATCCATGTGGAAAGCGAACACAGTGCCATGAGCGCCACCCTGGGGGCCAGCGCGGCGGGAGCCAGAGCCCTGACGGCCACCTCCTCCTGCGGCATGGCGCTGATGTGGGAGGAACTGTATGTGGCGGCATCGGACAGGCTGCCCATTGTGCTGGCGCTGGTGAACCGCGCTCTCACCGGCCCCATCAATATCAATGCCGACCATTCTGACAGTATGGGAGCCAGGGACAGCGGCTGGATCCAGATCTATGCGGAGTCCAACCAGGAGGTGTATGATAATTTTTTGCAGGCATTCCCCATTGCGGAAGACCCCAGGGTGCATCTTCCGGTGATGATCTGCCAGGACGGCTTTATCACCAGCCACGGCGTGGAGAATATCCTGCTGGTGGAGGATGAGAAGGTCAAGGAGTTGGTGGGCGAATATCATCCCGAACACTTCCTGTTAAACGGCAAAGAGCCTATAGCAGTGGGCCCCTATGCGGTGTCCAACTACTATATGGAGACTAAAAGGGGCCAGCGGGAAGCCATGATCAACGCAAGAGAAGTGATCCTGGAGTTGGCGGCAAAATTTGAGGAGATGACCGGCAGGCATTACGGCTTTTTTGAGGAGTATGCCATGGAGGACGCGGAGTATGTGATCGTCATCATTGGTTCCGCCGCCGGCACCTGTAAGGCGGCTGTGGACAAGATACGCCAGACCACCGGCAAAAAGGTTGGATTGTGCAAGATCCGAGTGTTCCGTCCTTTTCCCGAAGAGGAACTGGCGCAGGCCCTGAAAGACCGCAAAGCCATCGCCATCCTGGACCGCAGCGAGATGTTCTCCGCCACCGGCGGCCCGCTTGGCGCGGAGGTGAGGGCAGCGCTGCATAGCGCGAAATCCCAGGCGGAAGCGGTCAACTATCTCTATGGCCTGGGGGGCAGAGACATTACGGTGGAAGATTTCGAGCAAGTATACAAGAGGCTGGAGGAAATCGCCCAGACCCATGAGATCCCGGATATGTATGAGTATATCGGACTTCGCTCCAGATAAAAACAGATGGCAATTCTAAACAGTATCACTCACTGCCAGCGCCCTGAGAATTTGGGAACGCCAGAGCGGCAGCAAATTGCTCCTTGGGAAGGGTGTAAAAGGCGTAGAAAGTGAGGGAGCAACACTCTAGTCGGAGGAAACAATGGAAAAAACATATAATTTCAAGGAAGTAATGAGCAAGGAGGAGCGTCTGGCTCCCGGACATAGAATGTGCGCCGGCTGCGGCGGCACGGTGGCGGTGCGGGCGGTACTGCGGGCCCTGCGTCCCGAGGACAGGGCTGTGGTGGGCAATGCCACCGGATGTCTGGAGGTATCCAGCTTCATGTACCCCTTCACGGCCTATGAGGACAGCTATATCCACAATGCCTTTGAAAACGCGGGAGCCACCCTGTCGGGGGTGGAGACTGCCTACCGTGTACTGAAAAAGAAGGGTAAAATTGACGATACTTTCAAGTTCATCACCTTTGGCGGTGACGGCGGCACATATGACATCGGCTTCCAATCTCTGTCCGGAGCCATGGAACGGGGGCATGACATGGTGTATGTATGCTATGACAACGGCGCCTACATGAACACAGGAACCCAGCGCTCCTCCGCCACGCCCCAGTATGCGGACACCACTACCACCCCTGCGGGAACGGTCAGCGACGGCAAAGTGCAGGTGCGCAAGGATCTGACCGCCATTATGGCCCAGCACCACATTCCCTATGCGGCCCAGACCACCTTTACCGGTAATTTCAAGGATCTGCATACCAAGGCGGAGCGCGCCATCTACACGCCGGGCGCGGCATTTCTGAACGTGATGTCTCCCTGCCCCAGAGGATGGGGATATGATTCTTCCGAGTTGATGACCATCTGCAGACTGGCTGTGGATACCTGTTACTGGCCTCTGTATGAAGTGATAGACGGCAAGTGGATGCTGAATTACATACCCAAGAAAAAGCTTCCTATCGAAGATTTTCTGCGCCCTCAGAAGCGCTTCAAGCATCTATTCAAACCAGGCAAGGAAGAATTGCTGGCTCAGTTTCAAACTGAGGTAGACAGACAATGGGAAGCGCTGCGGAGACGCTGCGAACTTTGAGCGGTCACTTTTTTGCAAAGCTTCTTAATATTAATGATTTAAAAGAAACGGAAATGACATAATGAACCAGCAAAAACAGAAAGATAAAGACAGAGGGGCGAGGTAATCGCTCCTTCTGTTTTGATATTCGTAATTTGGTTTCAGAATACTCGTTGTGATATTGAGTACAGGGAGGATGAAATAAAATGAGTTTTGTATATGCGATGAGTGATATGCATGGCTGTCTGCAGTCGTTTGACGAGGCGTTAAATCTTGTTGATTTATCCGGAGATAACAAACTTGTTTTATGTGGGGACTATATACACGGAGGACAGGATAACTATGGGGTGCTTGACAGAATTATGGAGTTGGAACGCAAGTATGGTTCTGATAAAATAATTGTTCTTGCAGGTAATCATGAGGATATGGCATGTGATGGAAGATGGCCTATTGGGGAAGACCGTTTTTCCGGTTCAGGTGTTGACAATGATGACAGCGATGATAGGTACATTTTGTGGTTGCATAATCTACGAAGATATTATGTGGAAGGAGATACCATATTTGTCCATGCAGGAGTGGATGAAGAGGCCGATGATTTATGGGAATGGGGAACGGATGATTATACTTTCACAGAAAAATATCCTGCGCAAACAGGAAAATTTTATATGAATATTGTTGCCGGGCACATAGGCACAGGCGAGATTTCAGGGGATCCTAATTTCCATGATATCTATTATGATGGAGAAAGCCATTATTATATTGATGGAACGGTATTGGATAGCGGTGCTGTTCCGGTTATTAAGTTAGACATTGACAGCAATAAGTTTTATCGTGTAACCGAAACGGGGGATTGGTTGATTTTGCCATATGATGAAGAAAAAGAAACCGTTTCAAATTTTGCGTAAACTCATAAAACCGATATGGAGGTTGCGTATTTGCTGGATGATAGAAAGGGCTCCGGCAAATCATAGAGTAAGAAATTTCGATGTTTGCCGGACGCTCCCTTTCTATCTTTACACGTTAAAATATTTTATCGATCTACCGGCCGAACAGTGTACCGATAATGCCCCGGCCCAGAGCGGCGCCCACGTTGCCTCCCAGCTTCTTACCGAAGGAACCGCCCACGGTCTTGCCGATGGTGTTGCCCAATTCCCGGCCCACGGTGCCGGCGGCGCTGTTTGCCACGCTTTTGGCGGCGGACTTCACTGCTCTCTGGCTTGCGGCCTGCTTTCGTTCCTCCGCTTTTTGGGCGGCGGCTTCCTCTTTCTGCCGCTGTTTTTCTTCGGCGGCAGCCAGCCGGGCCTCCTCGGCGGCTTCCGCGTTAGCCAGGTTCATGCGCTCCAGAAACTCATAGGCGGAATCCCGGTCGAAATAGTCGTTATACTTGGTATACAGGATATTGTTCTTAATCTGCTTCTCCCGGATATCGTCATCCAGCGCTCCCATCTGGCTCTGAGGCGGCAGGATATCACACTTTTTTACCACTGTGGGCACACCGGATTCATCCAGCACGGACACCAGGGCCTCCCCAATTCCCAAGTTGATCAGGGCGTCATAGGTGTCGAAATCGGGATTCACCCGGAAAGACTGCGCGGCGGCCTTGGCGCCTCTCTGCTCTGAGGGGGTATAGGCATGCAGAGCGTGCTGCACCTTGTTGCCCAGCTGGGCCAGAACGCCGTCGGGGATATCTTTGGGGCTCTGGGTAACAAAATAGATGCCCACTCCCTTGGAACGAATCAGCTTCACCACCTGCTCGATTTTGGTCAGCAGGGTCTTGGAAGCGCTGTTGAAGAGCAAGTGCGCCTCATCAAAGAAAAATACCATCTTGGGAGCGTCCAGATCCCCGGCCTCCGGCAGAAGCTCAAACAATTCGGACAGCATCCAAAGAAGAAAAGTGGCATACATGGTGGGTTTATTGACCAGGGTCTGGCAGTCCAGAATCTGGATTACTCCCTTGCCCTCACGGTTGCGGCAGAACCAGTCGGCGATATTCAGGGCAGGTTCACTGAAGAACAGTTCTCCGCCCTCGCTCTCCAGAGCGATGATGGCCCGGGTGATGGCCCCCAGACTGGGTTTGGTGATATTGCCATATTTCAGGGTCAGTTCCTTGGCGTTCTCCCCCACATACTGGATCATGGCCTTCAAATCCTTGGTGTCAATCAGCAGCAACTCCTCATCGTCCGCAATCTTGAAGATAATCGTCAGAATATCGCTCTGGGTGTCATTCAGTTCCAGTATTCGGGACAGCAGCAGCGGTCCCATCTCCGAGATGGTGGTGCGCAGGGGAAGGCCCTTTTGCTCGTATACATCCCAATAGGTGGTGGGGAAGGAGTCGAAAGCAAAGCCCTCCCGCTCCAGCCCCATGGCGTCAATGCGTTCCTGCAGGCTCTGGGAGATTATGCCTGGTCTGCACATACCGGCCAGATCTCCCTTTACATCAGCCAGAAATACAGGTACGCCACAGTCGCTGAAGGACTCGGCCAGCACCTTTAAGGTGATGGTTTTACCGGTGCCGGTGGCGCCGGCAATCATACCGTGGCGATTGGCCATGCGGGGATATATGTACACCTTCTCGTCCCCTGACATGCCCAACCAAATCTTCTTGTCCTGATACATATTCATTCCTCCAAAGTACAGTTTTCTAAAATATATATAACTGTAACATCAACAGGGGCAATGCGCAAGCAAATTTCAATAGGGCATGTACATTATTTCTCTACCGTATACCGAACCTGCTGCATGCGCTGGTCCAGTTGGGCGCTGAGTTCGGCACATTGTAATAATTCTCCGGCGGTGGCCTGCTGGAGAGATTCCGGCAAATCCTTTTTATAGCGCAGACGATGCTCCAGGTTGGCCCAGAACTCCATGGCTATAGTGCGCAGTTGGACTTCCACCTTCATATTGCGCTTCTCGTTCTGGAGGAAAATGGGCACTTCCACGATAAGGTGCAGGCTGCGGTAGCCGTTTTCCTTGGGATTTTCGATGTAGTCCTTGCATTCGATCAGAGTGATATCGTCCTGGCTGGTCAGGCAATCCGCCAACATATAGATGTCATCAATAAAGGAGCATATCACTCGGATTCCGGCCACATCCTTCAGGTTCTCCTCAACGGATGCCAGGGTCATGGGGGTCAGCCCCTTCTTGGCCATTTTCCTGCGGATGCTGTCAGGGGATTTGATCCTGGTTTTAATGTTCTCGATGGGATTGCGTTCGTGCTGCAGAGAAAACTGGTCATTCAAGACCTTGAATTTGGTCTCTACCTCCATAATGGCGCAGCGGTAGCGGCTCATTAATTCCTGCCAGGCGGCAAACATGTTTTCCATGGTGGCGATGGAGTCGGATGTCATAAGATCCTTTATCAGCCGGTTAAAGTCCGTCTCCATTGCAATAGTATCTTGTTCCATAAGGAAATTCCTCCTAAAATTGTGTTCCATAAACTCACCCGATTTGCAGGTTCCGTCCATATTATAACGCAAATTACCGAAGAAAAATATTAAAAATCTATAGTATTCTTATTAATTCTTAAGATACATTGGGAATTGTCAAAAAAATCGTATTCGCTTATAATGAAACTGACGGAAAAAGTGTTTAATAGAGTCAATTTCAAGGAAGAAAGAGTGGATCATGGAGCAGTCTGTTAAAAAGAGAAAGAAGTATTGGATATGGAAAATATTGGGCGTATTGCTGTTGCTTATCCTTACTGCGGCAGTCCTACTGGCAACCTGGCTGGTGCCTAAGGCCCGGCGTCTGCAAAGGGCGCTGATATCTCACAATTGTGCGATTAGCGCGCAGTTGCGTCTGAATTTCCGGGCTTTGAGCGCGGACCAGCAGAAGTTTTTGCGGAATTTGTGCCTGCTGACGGGGTTGGATGAGGCAGACTGGGAGAGATTGAAACTGCAGGGGGGATATGACACAGAAACGGTGGAACTGAGTGTATATGACGGACAGGATGAACTGCTCACACGACTGTATCTGACACAGGATTGCCAGGCCATGGACCTGCATGCTATTTATGACAGGGCATATGACCACCTGACGGAACGGATCGGGCTGCTGTCCCATTTACTGCCCCAGTGGAGCCTTGGGGATTATGTGGCGTTGCGGCAGCTGCAGTATGCCTTTGGACTGGAACTTGGAAAATCGGAGCCTGGGAAACCGGAGTCTGGAAAACTCCCGGATTTTGAAGCCGGGCTGGAACGTTTGCAGTCCAAACTTTCCCTGCCCACGCTGTGCGGGGTCATATTGGCGGCGGACCAGTGGGATCGGGAAGCTCAGAAGCTGGTTTACCACATTACCGCTGACGACAAGCGGCTGGCCCTGATACAGGGGATCGCAGAGAAAACGGGACATACCGGGGAGGCGGGTTTCTGGCAGTGGCCGGAGGGCGCGGCGTTGGATGTTGTGATCTATCTGGGAGAGCCCAAGGTGCGGATGCAGGTTACGGGGAAACTTCCGGAAGTGAAACAGCTTGCGGACTGGTCTGTGGAATTAGTCTGGGATGCCTATGTAGCCGGAAGCGGCGATATCTCTCTGGTAGACCAGCAGATGCTCAATGATCTGGCATCACTCCTGAGACTTCTGGAAACTCTGCGCGGGCAGTAGGGATGGAAAACGCCGATGAACTATGTATGAATATGGAAAAAGAGGTGGTTGACAAAGTAAACCACAGGTGATACACTTGGTTTACAAAGTAAACCATACGCGCTCATAGAGAGGTATTGATGTAGGCGATTGCGAAACTCCCTTTCCGGTAACAGCGGATGGGCAATATATACAAAATAAGGGCGACTTGCCACTGCGTCGGAGCCCGTTTTTGTATATATTGACCAGCTGCGTCACCTGCGGAGAACCTTTCGCAATTGCCTAGGTATTGATGAAATGAAAGGAGATCCTGCATTGGTGAAAAAAGCAGCATCGGACATACAGAAAAATGTAAGTCTGACCCCCGCGGAATGGCATTTGATGGAATGTTTGTGGGAGCAGGTACCCCGCACGAGTCGGGAGGTAGTGGACTATCTGAAAGCAGATATGGGATGGAGTAAGAGTACCACATTGACCATGCTGCGGCGTATGACGGAGAAAGGGTTGATCCGCTGTGAAGAGGGAGGGGAAGTCAGGCTCTATTCCCCCCTGGTGGCTCGGGAGGATGCGCTGCTGCAGGAGACAGAGGATTTTCTCAGCCGAGTATACAAGGGAAGTGTGGGAATGCTGATGAGTACGCTGACCAAGAGGCAGAATCTGTCCAGGGAAGAGATCCGGGAACTGTATGCCATACTGGAGGAAGCGGAGAGAAAAAGTTGAGAGGCTGAGGTCGTGTGTTGGAAGGGAATCTGCGGAACTATAAATGGGAGGGATGGGTATGCTGGCATGGATAATTTCATCGGGTGTGTCGGTGGTATCAGTACTTTTGATTCGCCGGATTTTCAAGGGGAAGATCAGTCTGCGGCTGCAATATGCCCTGTGGCTGCTGGTTTTGGTTCGTCTGTTGATACCTGTAAACATTATTGATACGGATCTCAGTATATTAAATTTTCTTACGCAGGCCCAGGCGGTGGGCGGCATTTCGGATCTGGGCGGGGCCGCAGGCGGCAGTGCGCGTTCTTCCCAGGATGCCTTTATGCAAAATCTATTAAAGCGTGGGACAATGGGAGGCATATCGGAAACAATGCCTTATGAACGGCTGGCAGAGGGAAAGACGGGACAGCAGTCGGACGAGTCCCTGATTTGGTCGGAGGAAGCGCTTCTGGGGAGGGATATATCCTCGCTGAGACCGGATATTCCTGAGGTTCAGGATGATAAGGCAGCGGGGATGGGGCTGTGGGAGAAAATTCTGATAGGAATCTGGATTCTCGGTATGGCCGTGTCAGCGGCGGTAATTGCGGGCGTTAATCTGGGCTTTGCCCATAGGCTGCGCAGGGCCAGAAAAGCTGCGGACATCCGGGAAATAGAATTCTTCAGGGCAGATAATGGACTGCCTGTGTACATAGTGCCCGGCTTGCCCGGTCCCTGCCTGTTTGGCCTGTTACATCCCGCCATCTATCTGCCGGAGGGAATTAAGCAGGACCAGCTTCCCTATGTACTGGCTCACGAGGAGAGTCACTATCGTCTGGGGGATCATGTCTGGTCCCTGCTGCGCAGTATATGTCTGGCGCTGCATTGGTATCATCCCCTGGTGTGGCTTGCAGTCTATGTGAGTTGTCAGGATAGCGAACTGGCCTGCGATGAGAGAGTCGTCAGACAGTTGGGGGAAGAAAGCAGAAGCGCCTATGGCCGGGTGCTGCTGGATATGACTGTGGGACAGGGGCACAAAGCGGATTTTCTCTGCTTTGCCACAACCATGACGGCGGACGGCAGAAGCCTGAAGGAGAGGATACAGATGATCGCTTTCAGGCCCAGGACGCGGGCTGTGACCGGTGTGGCAGTGGCGGCGCTTATGCTGGGCATATTCTGCGTGGCCTGTACGGGAGTTAAGGGGGACGTTGATTCGGATGCCGCTTCTGGCAGTGGGCAGGAGAGTGGCGAGATTGGAAAAACTGTGCCGGAGCAAGATGTGACAGGAGGCGGGGAAACGGGACAGCATACCGCGGATCCCACAGTGGATCATGTGCGGTCGGATAACGTCTATTACCGGGTTATACAAGATACGACAATCGACGATCCTTATTTTACTATGAAAGTTCCGGAAGGCTTTGTGGGGCAGGTGGCCTACGGTGTGGTACTGGGGAAAAACCAGGCAGGGGAGAGTTATCTGCAGCATATGACTCTGTTTCATATCCCATCAATCTCACAGCTTTGGGAGGGAGATCCACAGTATGGCTGGCATGAAATGACCGACGGCGGATGCCTGTGTTACTGTTATTGGACGGGACTTCCTGATCTGGAACCGGATCTGGAGGAGATAGCCTTTAGAAGCGGCAGCTGGGATATCCGGGAGATGGAATATATATTGGCAAAAGATTACGATGAATACGCCGGAGTAGGAGGCAGTTTGGCACAGGCCAACAAAGCTGGTACAGGAGCGTATTTTTGGATGGAGCCTACCGATGTACAATATGATCTGCAGAACCCGGAGGGATATGAAGCCTGTCTGAGGGAACTGGCGGAGTGCTGGAACAGCTTTACTGCCAAAAGTTTTCCCTATGAGGAGTTGGAGGAATATTCCGGGGAAATTCCCCGGTGGAGACAGGATTTCGAGGAGGCGGAGGTGGTCTACAGCTGGTTTACCAGTATGGGGGAGGTTCCCATGAAAGCACTTACCGACAGTGATATGGGATCCAGGCCATATATGGACGCAAGCGGTGTCATATATGGCAGAGTGGATCTGCCGGACGTAAATACCATGGAGGATCTGCGAAACTATGTGAACCGCTATTTTGCCCCGGAGATAACGGATTCGCTGCTGTCCGGCCAGAAGCCCGTGCTGGATGATAAGGGAGCGCCGCCCTTTTTGGAGGAGGATGGTGTGCTCTATGGCATGTCGGGGGGCGTAGGGCAGTATCACCGCACAGATGCAAGGCGTCAGTATGCGGTGCGTTTCACGGAAGTTACCGGCGCCGGATTGGAGCGTGCCGTCAGGATGCCGGAGGAAAACGGGCAAAAATATAGAGCCTATGTCTCTATGATATGTCAGTGCAGCTGGTCCATGCTGTCCGATGATGTTCTCCCGACGGCTGTGCTGGACTATGTCATGGAACGGCAGGAGGATGGCAGCTGGCGCATGGTGGAAGACTATGAACTGCCTGTGAGCCTGACACTGAAAGAGGATTCTAAATATGGCCTTTATCTAACCATGGTAGGAGAGATTCCCTGCTTGCTAAGTCTTGACAGGGATGGAACATTCGGTTTCTGTGAGGCGGCTAGCAGTGTCTTGACTGATGGCATGAGAGGGCGTTTTGAATGGTCTGATGAAATGTTGGTGCTGAAATTTGTAGATTCAGACATAGAGTGGTACCTTCAAATGCAGGATGGCGGACGCTGGAATTTGACTTTCAGGGAGGATTTATCCACGCAGCTGGGGAATGTTCTCTTACCGGACGGGATAGTTTTTGAGAGGGTTTCGTAGGATTGGTTCTTTTGCAAAGTATATTTTTGCACTTGACGTATTTTTTATACCGTGTATAATAAGAGATACAACAGCAGAGAGAATAGCAGTCTCATTTCGAGGGAGGCGTTATTCTTTCTGCTGTTTGTTGCCAGAAAAAATGATCTGGCCTTTACAGTGAAGAACCGTGTGCCGGTCATCAGTGAGCACCAATCCACAGTAAATGAGAACATGCCCCTGCGGGATCTCTTGTATCTGGGACGCACCCTGGAGAAATTGCCGGACAAGAGAACGCTTTATAAGCGTAAGCTGGTCAAGATACCCACTCCGGAATTTTTTGTTTTTTACAACGGTGACGACCTGCAGCCGCCGGAAAAAACCTTAAGGCTCTCTGACGCCTATCTTGAAAAAATGGGACATCCTATGTTAGAATTGGAAGTGAAAGTGATCAATATCAATCTTCCATCAGGGCATAGGATTCTGGAAGAATGTCGTCCGATGTATGAGTATTCCTGGTTTATCCAGCAGATCAAGGACTACCTGAGAGCGGGAATGAACCGGGATGCCGCAATTACCCAAGCGGTAAAGGATTGTATAGAAGAGGGAATCCTGGTGGAGTTCATGAAGAATCATGGATCGGAGGTGGCGAATATGCTGTATACACAGTGGAATTATGACGAAGCGGTTTCAGTGGAACGAGAAGAAGCATATGAGGACGGCCGTGAGGCAGGCAAGGCTATAGGTATAGCTGAAGGAAGGGCTGAAGGGATGTCCAAGGGAATGATAGAAGGGGAGCGACAGGTTATATATAGTTTTTTGGAACGCCTGGGAGAAATCCCCGAGGACATTCGCGGAGCTATTGAGGACGAGCAGGATCGGGAAAAACTGAAAAAATGGTATATGGCGGCACCTGATGCCAGAAGTTTTGAGGAATTTCGAGAGGGTATGAACGCGGCAGATAGATAGTGTGACCTAATCTTAAGGAGATCAGCGAGACACTGATAGGAGGAGCAAATGAAAGTAGTAGTGATATATAATTCCCAGACGGGCTTTACAAAGCGGTACGCCCAGTGGATCGCGGAGGCAGCGGGGGCTGAATGCGTGGAATTGGAGAGAGCAAAAAAGCGCTCCTTTGATGACTATGATGCTATTATCTTTGGAGGATGGGCTTGTGCGGGCGGTATAAGTAAACTAAAGTGGTTCAAGGCTCATATGGACAATTGGAGGGGGAAAAAATTAATCGTCTACTGCGTGGGGGGAAGCCCGGCGGAAGCTCCGGATATTCATCAGGCGCTGCGGAGCAATTTCAGTGATGCCCAGTGGGAGAAGGTAAAGGTATTCTATCTTCCCGGAGGCTTCAACTATGAACAGATGTCCTCTGTGTCCAAGATGATGATGAAAGTATTTCTCAAGACCCTGAGGGCCAAAAAGGACAAGACAGAGGAGGAGAAAGTCATGGTGGAGATGATTTCTCACTCTTATGACATCTCTGACAGGAAGTACATTGAACCGATTTTGGAGTGGCTGAAGAGGGGAGAGTAAGAGGGGATTCCCTCTCACAGATCCATGCCAGCGATGAACTCCTCAATGGCGGCTGACGAGACATCGATCACGACACAGGCTTTATTGGCTTGAGATTGAATCTGATAGGCCAGAATATATTGATCGGACTTCGAGTTCAGCTTCAGCTGCTCGTCCAGCAGGGGATGGCTGTCAATCCAACTCACTACACTCTTTCCATTGGACGGAACGGATTCCACATAAGCCTTGTAAAAACCATCCGTATTGGTGTTGGCGCTGGTGGAGATCATATAAATCCCCTCCATCGTAATAATATGTATATTGCTGATAAAGCTGTTCCCGGCCCGGGCCGCCGCAATCTCCTTTTTATAGGAATCCCTCAACTGGGACATCTCGTAGGGATCATCCGTGCTCAATCCCAGAAAATATCTTGATAAATCGCTGTTAAAAGCATATTTCAGGGCTTCGGAACTGATGAAGGTACAACTCATATCAATATATTCCGTTGCCATATGTATTGCCTGCATTGTGGAATCCTGGTATTTGTCGTTCATGCCCCGGGCGGCTTTCTGATAGGAGGACACTCCAATTATAATCATAAATACAATGGGCACAATGAAGCAGAACATCACCTTGTTTCGAATCCCCATGACCATAAATCTTTGCCCTCTGTTCCTATCGTCCCTGTTCTTCTGCATTGTCGACACTCCTGTTTGAGATTAAATGTTATTTTGCGGCAGATATTCATCCTATTTCTCCATATCAAAATTATATATAATATCTAAAAATTTTGAAATACATTTACTGATAAATGGTCAAAAAGCATAACAAAGTGAATAAAATTGCACAGTATCTGATTGCTACATCCAGTTTGAACCGTTGAAAAATAATTTATGAAAAGTATATGCCTTTGGGAAAGAAAGGATGGAGCAATCTTCGTCCTGCAAAGATATTGAAAAAACATAAATATTGGAATATAATGAAAGAAATTTGAACGGTTCGCATGGAACTGTATATACAATATCTGCGGCTGCCAGGATGCAGGGCAGCTTTTAATCAATGCGAGGAAAGGGCGAGGATCATGGAAAAGCAGAAACTATTGCGGCCTCCCGTGGAGGTACGATACCGGGAGGAACTTGAGGCGCTGAGAGCGACGGACTGTGGGAAGAGGCCGGAAAACTGGCTGCTTTCCCCCAGGGCGGTGCGCACATTCATCCTGGGCAGCAAAACTCCCATCGAGTATGAGGGCGGCGCTGTCACCATAGGAAAAAAATACTTCGGCAACGATGCTTTGGTAGAGAGGTGCATCATCACTCTGGCGGGTAACCGGGGGCTGATGCTGGTGGGGGAGCCGGGCACGGCCAAAACCATGCTGTCAGAGCTTCTGTCCGCCGCTATCAGCGGCGTCAGCACCAACACCATACAGGGGACGGCGGGCACCACGGAAGATATGATCAAGTACTCCTGGAACTACGCGCTGCTGCTGGCTAAAGGTCCCAGCCGGGAGGCGCTGGTGCCCTCGCCATTGTACGTGGGCATGGAACAGGGGCTTCTGACACGTTTTGAGGAGATTACCCGTACTCCCGCGGAAGTGCAGGACAGCCTGATCAGTGTGCTCAGCGACAAGGTGCTGAATGTGCCGGAACTGGGAGATGAGGGCATCCTTTTTGCCCGTCCCGGCTTCAACGTGATCGGCACAGCCAACACCCGTGACAAGGGCGTGAATGAGATGAGTTCCGCCCTGAAGCGCCGTTTTAACTTTGAGACAGTCATGCCGGTGCGGGAAGTGGCGCTGGAAAAGCAGATTATTTTAAACGAGGTTCGCAGTCTGGCGGCGGAGAACCATATTGACATGCCTGTGGACGAGGATGTGGCACAGCTGCTGGCCACTACATATCATGAACTGCGGGAGGGGGTATCCTCCATGGGCCACCGTATCGACAGCCCCAGCGCCGTGATGAGCACCGCGGAGGCGGTGTCCGTGTATTACCAGACCATGATTGGCGGGTATTACTATGGGGACGAGAGCATGGATGTGGACAGTCTGGTGCAGAACCTGGTGGGCGCCCTCTCCAAGGAGAACAAGGAGGATCTGGGCCGGGTAAAAGATTATTTTAACACGGTGATCAAAGATAAGGCGAACAAGGACGGTGGCTTATGGAAACAATACTACGAAGCCAGGAAATGGCTGAAATAAAGCTGCTTCCCGTGCGGCACCACAGCCCGGCCTGCGCCTGGCAGGTGCAGCGCGTGATTGAAGAGTGGCAGCCCCGGGCCGTGCTCATCGAGGGGCCGGACACGGCCTGTCCCCTGATACCGGCCATGGTTGACCCTGCCACCAAGGCCCCCTTTGCCGTGTACTATTCCTATGACGACACCGCGGGGGCAGTGTCGGAGGACAAGGAGAAATACCGCTGCTATTATCCTTTTCTGGATTATTCCCCGGAACTGGCGGCATTGCGGACGGGCAGCGCCCAGGGGGCGCAGGTGGCCTTTATCGATCTGCCCTACGGCGATATCCTGGCGGCATCCCAGGAGGGCAAGGGTATGCGTCAGGAGGGGGATAAGAGCAATTACAATGATGATTACCTGTTATCCCGCAACGACTATTTGCAGCGCCTGTGTGAAAAGACCGGGCTGCGCAGTTTTGATGAATTTTGGGAGAAATACTTTGAGTTAGAGGGGCTGGAACAGGACGGCGAAACCTGGTTTGGGAATTTGCTGACTTACTGCAGCCAGGCCAGGGAAAGCACACCCCCAGAGCAGCTGCAGGAAGAGGGCTGCCTGGCCAGGGAAGCCTATATGACGAAAAAAATTCTGGACAAAGCCAGGGAACTGGCAGGGGAGGCCAAGCCAGGGCAAAAAGCAGTGGTATCTGCGGGGGAGCAAAAGGAGAACCGCATTTTGGTGGTGACGGGCGGCTTTCACACGCCGGCTCTGGCACAGCGGCTGAGGGAATCTATACTGGAGGATCTGCCTAAAAAGCTGGTGGGCGCCAAGGATCAGGGCGTTTACCTGATGCCTTATTCCATGGAGGCGGCGGATGCGCTGAACGGCTATGCCAGCGGCATGCCTTTTCCGGGTTTTTATCAGGAGATATGGGAGCATGTGCAGGAGGCGGATCGGGATCATTCTGATAAGGAACATCCTGTACAGGAAGAACTGACACATATGGCGCTTCCATATTCCAGGGCTGTGCTGGATATGATCGTTGCCACGGGCAAGGCCGTGCGCCGGGCGGAGGGCAGCGCTTCCACCTATGACGAGATCTGCGCCTGTTCCATGGTGGAGGGGCTGTCGGCTCTGCGGGGAAAGCCCCAGCCGGGGGCGTATGAACTGCAGGATGCGGTGCTGGCCTGTTTTGTAAAGGGAGAATACAATCTGTCCACAGACGAGCCCATGCGGCTGCTGCGACGGCATATGACGGGAAAGCGTGTGGGCCAGTTGTGTCCGGACGCGGGGGAACCCCCTGTACTGCAGGACTTCCGGGCCCAGTGCAAACGCTACGGGCTGCAGACCTCCACAACGCTGGAAAATGAAGTGACGCTGTCCGTTTTCAGCAAGAAAAAGCACAGACAGATGAGCATGTTTTTTCATCGTCTGCTGTTTTTGCAGGCTTCCTATGCCCGGCGGGTGAAAGGGCCCAATCTGCAGACGGGCCGGGACAGGAATCTGATGCGGGAGATCTGGAAATATAAATGGAATGCCCAGGTCATGGCGGCGTTGATTGATGCCTCAGTGTATGGCGGATCCGTGGAGGATGCAGCAAAGGGGCTGCTGTCCGAGCGGCTGAAAAAGGCAGTATATGCCCGGGAGGGCGCATTGCTGCTCACCCAGGTGCTGGAGATGGGCCTGGAAGGGCAGTTAGAACCGGTATACGGCAGACTGCAGGAACTGCTCATGTCGGATACGGATTTCTACTCCCTGGCGGAGGCATTACGATCGCTGACCATGGTGCAGCAGCTGCGCTGGCTCTATGGCTCCGAACTGGATACCCAGGGGATGATACACACCTGTGTCCGCAGGCTTCTGGGACTTTTGCCGGGGATGGCGCGGGTCAAGGAAGAGGATATGAGCAGATGTATGGAGGCGATGAAGCTGCTGTATCAGGTCATCGGCAGGATGGAGCGTGAGGAATCGCAGCGGCGGGAGAATCCCGGCGGGGAATCCTTACATGAGGGAAATGCGGACGGGGATAGGGAACATGCGGAGGATTGGCAGATGGATGATACCCTTCTGGGCAGTTTCTTCAATGCGCTGCTTGCCATGGATCGGGACAGTGAGATTCAGGCCGGCGTTCACGGCTGCATCCACGGGCTGCTGTACGGCGGCGGCCGGGAGAGTGTGACAGCAATCGAGCAAGTGTGCAGAGGGTATCTGACAGGTACCAGGGAGCAGCTGCTGAAAACGGCCATGTTTTTCCGGGGCCTGTTCTACGGAGCCAAGGATCTGGTGTTTGTGGGGGACACTTTCCTGCGGATGCTGGATGAATTCCTGACCCAGATTGGGCAGGATGACTTTATGCAATTGCTGCCGGAACTGCACATGGCCTTCACTTACTTCACTCCGGCGGAGACGGACCGGATCGCGCAGTCCGCGGCAGCCTTCCACGGTAAGAGCCGCAGTCAGCTGCAGGAGCAGCAGGCGGTTCCCGAGGCATGGTATCTTTACGGGCGGGAACTGGAGAAGTTCGCCCTGGAGGAAATATATGGATGAAGGACAGGTTTTAAACAGATGGCGGCTGGTGCTGGGGAAATATGCCTCCGGGCAGATTTCCTACAGCGGCGGCGGTGTGAATTATATGGGCATGGAGGAGGTGCTGGATTATCTGTACTCCCGTGAGTACGGGGAGGAGCAGGAGATCCGGCAGGACCGTCGGGGAGGCAGGGAGGGCTCCCGGCTGACCGTGCCTAAGTGGCTCCATGAGATGAAGAAACTTTTTCCCAAAGAGACCGTGGAGATCATGGAGCGCCACGCCCTGGAAAAATATGAGATGACGGAACTTTTGACGGACCCGGAAGTACTGCGGCGGTTGGAGCCCAACCGGGAACTGCTTAAGACCATCATGGGGCTGAAACATATGATGAAAGGCGAAGTGCTGCAGCTGGCCAGAGAGATTGTGCGCAAGGTGGCGCAGGAGATCATGGAAAAGCTGGAGCAGGATGTGCGCCGGGCGCTGCAGGGCCGCCTGGACCGTACCAGCGGCAGTCCTGTTCGAAGCCTGCGCAATCTGGATATCCAGAAAACCATTCGAAAAAATTTGCAGCATTACGACCAAGAGCGGGAGCAGCTGGTACTGCAGCAGGTATATTTCCACTCCCGGTTAAAGAGGTATCACCAGTGGCGGGTGGTGATCTGCGTGGACGAGAGCGGTTCCATGCTGGATTCCGTGATCCACAGCGCCATCATGGCAGGGATATTTGCCAGGCTTCCCATGCTGGATACCCGGCTGGTGATCTTTGACACCAATGTGGTGGATCTCAGCGGCCATGTGGAGGACCCGGTGGAGACGCTGATGAGTGTGCAGCTGGGGGGCGGCACCAACATAGCGGGAGCGCTGAGTTACTGTGAGACGCTGATTGATAATCCTCACAGGACGTTGGTGGTGTTGATCTCGGATCTGTATGAGGGCGGCGGCTATCACAACCTGTACAGTGTCAGCCGCAGTATCATCGAGAGCGGGGCCAGGCTGATTGCGCTGACGGCCCTGGATATGACGGCAACCCCAAACTATGACCGGCATGCGGCGGCCCAGCTGGCTCAGATGGGCGCTTTCGTGGGAGCCATGACCCCGGAGCAGCTGGCGGAGCATGTGGCGGATATGGTAGGATAATATTATACTACATAACACCAAAATTTAGTGTACCGCATTGGTCAACCGTATATGGCTGGGGTTATGTAGTCAGGCTGCTCGAAAATTTTAACTTTTAGGAAGTATAAATAAAGTAATAGGTATAAGCGGATGATGGATTGGAGACAGAGCCTGGCGGGTGTTGACGAGGATTACCTGGTGGGCATCAGCAACAAAGGGATTGTAAAAAGGGCATATAAGGACCTGGAGGCAGCAGGCAGCGAGACCCAGGCGGCAGCCGGGCTGGACTGGAGCGCCCAGGAACTGACAGTGGCGGCAGGGGGAGAAACTGTGACCATACGGTTTCCGCTGGCGGAGAGCAGGTGCAGCTGTCCCTCCCGCAGCATATGCCGTCATGTGGTCATGGCCATTCTGCTGGCCCGGCAGGCGGCCAGCGGGAAAGAGGAAGCGGAAAAATCTGAAAAGACCGACTGCGGCGGCATGGAGGCTGCCTTGGCAGAGAATGGCGGTGATGCCCCACAGGACAAGGAAAAGACGAAGGACAGTGTCCCCCGTAGGGAAGAACATGATGAGGATAGCAGCGGCGATCTTGGACAGCTGGTATGGCAGGAAATCCTGGCACAGCCCAGGAAACCTCTGCTGCGGGCTCTGGGCAGCAGGGGGCTGCGGCGGCTGGTCACAGCCATGGAGGCGGAGAATATGCCCCAGGTGGAGCGCGGCAGCGTGGTGCGCATGCAGCTGCCGGGGCAGGATATGACGGTGAAACTTCTGTCTCCTCTGGAATACAGCACCTGCACCTGTCATAAGAAAGAAATGTGCAGCCACAAGGCGGAGGCTATTCTGTGGTGTCAATATCTGGAAAAAAAGCTTACAGTCCGGGAACTGGCGGAAGAACTGGAACAGGAGCCTACATTTGACCTGCAGGAACTGGGGGATACGGCGGGGCAGGTGGGGGACTGCCTGGAGCATCTGCTGGAGACAGGGCTTGCAAGGAGCGGCGTAGAGCAGGCGCAGGAGTTGGAACGGCTTGCCATTCTCTGCCACAATGCGGGTTTGCCGGGCTGGGAGGGAGATATACGGGCACTTTCGGAGGGCTATGAGAAATACCTGCGCCGGGCGGCAGGGCAGACCATGGAGAAGCTGGCCGGACAGCTGCAGAGGTTATACGGCAAGACGGTACAGCTTGGATTGCTGGTAGAAAAGGAACTGTTGGGCACGGGGAATCCATCTGTTTCCAATGGGGAGCAACATAAGCGGATGCATCCCCAGACGTCAGATACCACCCCGTGGCCCACAAGGAGTACGACTACCCGGATCCAGGAATTGGCCGGGGAATTTCGCTCGGAATATCTGCCTGTGGGAGATCTGGAACTGACGGGGATTACGGTGGAGCATTTTGTCAGCGACTCCGGCTACGAGGGTGATACGGTGTATTTTCTGGAGATGGCTACAGGGACCTGGTATACCTACACCAACGCCCGGCCCACCTTTTATGAGGGCAAAAAGAGGAGGGGATATCAGGAAAAGGCTCCCGCCCCCTGGGGCGTTCCCCTGTCCCTGGAGGGCCTGGCCAGTGTGCGGCTGCAGCTGCGGGGAGCAAAATGCGATGCTGGAGGGCGGCTGTCTTCCACCCAGGAGACCAGGGGAGAGATCCTTGGAAAAAGCGAACTGACGGCGGCGAAGCTGGAGGGCTGGTATTATCGGGAGTATGACAGACTTTTTGCGGAGCAGATCCCGAAACTGGCAGGGGACCGCGGCGGTCATCCCAGTCTGGTGTTCGTGCAGGCGGCACGTTTTGAACAGGGGCGATTCAATGAGATCACCCAGAAGCTGGAACTGCCTATATGGGATGAGGAAGATCGCCGGGTGTTGGTGGAGCTGCCTTATTCCAAACGGGATGAGGCTTCCATCCGCTATTTGGAACGTCTGAAGAAAAAACAGCAGCCCTGTTTTTTGGGTAAGGTCTATCTGCAAGGCAGTCAGATCTGCCTATACCCGGTGGATCTGCTGGAGCGTCGGGAACTGGCGGAGGCGGAGGAATCCGTTTTTCCGGAAGAAAGCGGCGGCATTGAAAACGAATCCGTCCCAAGGACGGCAAGTCCTGGCACTGCCGGAAGGGGAGAACATGACAGGGAAGCCTGCCAGGCCCTGCAGAGCTACCTGGAGGATATCGGCTGGCTGCTTCAGGAGATATACCAGGTGGGGAGCGCCACAGTGCAGGACAGCACATTGGAAGCATTGCGGAGCGCGGAGAAACAGGGGGCGGGTTATGGCATGGAAACCCTGGCGGACTGGCTGCGGCAGCTGGAGGATCAGTTGTCCCAGTCCCGACATCGCCTCACACACCGGCCCCCGGATATTATGGATGTATTTTGCAGATTATGGCAGTATGTGCAGCTGTGCCGCCAGCAGACAGCCTATGACATGGCGAGCCTGATTTACCAGGGGATATAGCGACAGAGGATGATGAAGCGTATATGCCTTCTGCAAAGGTGGAATACCAGACAGGCGGCAGCGCCTATGCCAATTACCGGGTTTCCGGGCAGCTGCGCAGGCCCTGGCGCTAAATCCCCATTTTAAGGGCTCACAGAACAATTAATCAAGGAGGAGTAGTATGCTACGTGCGGATAATTCACAGGCAAACAAGGTGCTGAGCGCCCTGGAGGGGCTGGGGCTGAGTGACGGCGAGACAGAGATCGCCAGAGAGTATCTGGACGGGGAGGCGGGAGAGGAGGTCCTGGCCGGACTGACCCACAGGAATATGACCTCTTATTTTGCCGTAAAATATAGAGTATTTCAGGAATTTTTTACATCCTGTTTGAAAAAGAAACAATATGGAAAGGCTTCCAGAACTTTTCGTCTGTTATATGCCATAGGTTCCTATAGCTGCTGTGACTGCTTTGAGAATCCGGACACTTTTATGGATGTTGTGGAAAAGGGATGTATGGACATAGACCGGGAAAAGGCTGTGGCTGTTGCCGCCCAGCACACTTTTCTGCAGGTTTACCGGCTGGCTTCGAATTATAAAGCCTATTTACTCACCACCAGGCGGTTGGAGCGTCTGGCGGAGTTTGCGGACAGGAATCCGGAAATCATACTGCGGGCCTGGAAAGAGTTTGACGATGAGCAGTTTAACGGCCGCATCCTGTTGATGGCGCTGTATTTCTATCTGCGTTATGACAGGGAGGGGCATGCTGTGATCGGGTTTTCGGCGGGGCAGGACAGAAAGCCAGAAGAGAAGCTTAAATCGGAGACGGGGATTCGGGGATCCGCAGAGGATCAGGCCCTGCTGGAAGAGTACGAAGAGACGCTGACAGAGTCTCTCGGCAGGATCATGAAGGCGGAAGCGGCACGCAAAAAGGAAATTCAGGACATTCAGAAGGGTATCCGGCAGGGGAAATTTGATGACAGCCTGCTGCAGGGGATGCGAAACTGGGCTGTCAATGCTGCGGTGTTTGATCTGGTGGCAAACTGCGCCTCTGTAAACTACATGCTTTCCGGGAAACTCCGCAATGTGCTGAGAGTATGCGGCGCCCTGAATCCGTCTGAACTGATGGATGCGCTTGTCAGAGTAGATCTCCGGGAGGAGATAGGGAATATGGCAGGGAAAATGGAAGAACTTTTTGGCATATCCGACCAAAACGTTATGTCCTGGATCCTGGCCGTTTTGAACGGATTTCAGAAATTCGGTGTGCCGACGGAAAAAGTCAAAAAAGAGATTCTGCCCGCCCAGTACCGTAAGAATCCACAGCTGTATCTGCTGACTTATGAGAAAGCGGAGTTGGACGAGGGCAATGCGCTGGCAGGGGCCATCCGGGATGAGGACCCGGAGATATATCAGCGGATGGTGCTGCCCAAGGCCGCTGCCCAGAGGGACAGAATTATATCCTGGCTGACCGGCAAGGAGACCTGTGCCAGAGAGTGCAGGGACTATCTGGAGGGGCAGGCGGATCTGTCCACGCTCTACGCCATCAGAGGAAAGCTTTCGCCTGACTATTATAGGGAAAGCGATGCGAGAAAGGCCCTGGAGAAGTACTTTGAGGCATATCAGGATGAAGATTTTTACGCCCGCTGCATGGCCTACATGGCGCTGCGAGGCATGGCATATTTCTTCAGCACCGGGCTTATCGGCAGCAGGACAGAGGCGCCCAAGGAGGTATTGGAGCACACTTTCCGCAGCCTGGCGCTGGCGGGGGTGGATCTGGCGGATCAGGTCCAGGTGGTCTGTCTGATGGTTGACAGTGAATATTCGGAGGAGAAAAAAGAGAGTATCACCCGGATCTGTATACCTGTTTTCCGCCAGTATCTGGCGGAGCGTCCTGGTGAGATGGAAAGCGCTTTTGCCAAGGCCGGGGCCTATGGCCGCTACTTTGCCCTGTTGGTGTACGGCGGTGAGGCACAGGTCTGGCAGGCTCAGATTCTGTCCTACAGCCAGGACAATTCCAAGCAGGTGAGGCAGGAACTGGAGAAGCTGCTGACAGACCATCCCGACTGGAGACCCCAGATCATAGAGCTGCTCTCCTCTAAAAAGGCGGTGGAACGGGAAATGGGCATCCGGGTGTTGGCGGGGTGGAACACTCCCCAGGACAGGGAAGTTTTGCAGGCCCTGTACGAGAGAGAAAAAAATGCCAAGATCCGCATGCTGCTGGACAACGTTTTGGGCCATGATTCCACCAAAGAGGGTGGTAACGGAGGTATGGCCCTGACAAAGGAGGATCTGGTCAAAAGCCTGCACCGGGGAGGCAAGAAGCGCAGCTTGGCCTGGGCCTATGAGACGCCTTTCAGTCCGGTACATACCCAAAAGGGAGGGCAGGCCACGGAGGAGTATCTGCAGGCGCTTCTGCTGTGTTACTGCTCTATGACAAAGCCCGGTATCAACAACGACGCCGCCTTGCTGGCGGAGAACTTAAATCCCCAGGAGCTTGCTGCTTATGTGGGAGAACTTTTTGACAAATGGATGGAGGGCGGTGCGGAGGCCAAGAAGCGCTGGGTGCTGTATGCGGCATCCATCCATGGCGGCAGCGAGATAGTGAAGAGGCTTCACCACCAGATCCAGGAGTGGCCCCAGAATGCCAGAGGAGCCATAGCGGCGGAGGCGGTGCAGGCTCTGGCTTTAAGTCCCCAGCCGCAGGCCCTGCTCATCGTGGATGGCATTGCCCGGAAATTTAAGTTCAAGCAGGTGAAAGCGGCGGCAGGCCAGGCCCTGGAGTTTGCGGCCAGTCAGCTGGGTCTGACCCGGGAGCAGCTGGAGGATAAGATCGTGCCCAGCCTGGGCTTTGACGAGCATATGGAACGGCGGTTTGACTACGGCAATCGCAGCTTTACCGTGACCATCACCCCGGCGCTGGAGATGGAAATTTATGATGAAAGCGGTAAAAAACTGAAAAACATGCCCGCCCCCGGAACCAGGGACGATGCGGAGAAGGCTGCCGCATCCTACGCTGAGTTCAAGGAGATGAAAAAACAGATGAAGGCCACGGTCTCCAGCCAGAAGCAGAGACTGGAGATGGCTCTGTCCGCGGAGCGGCTGTGGACTGTTCCCGCCTGGCAGGAATTGTTTGTTCACAATCCCATCATGCACCAGTTTGCCATTGGCCTGATCTGGGGTGTCTATGAGGATCATAAGCTGGTGCGGAGTTTCCGCTATATGGAGGACGGCTCCTTTAACACGGAGGACGAAGAAGAATACATCCTGCCGGGGGCTCAGTTGGATCAGTCAGAGTCCGCGCCGCAGGGGCAGCCGGGGACATTGCAGGGGCAGATTGGCCTGGTGCATCCCATAGAACTGTCCCGAGAGAGTCTGGAAACCTGGCAGCAGCAACTGGAGGACTATGAGATCCTTCAGCCCATTGAGCAGCTGAACCGGGAGGTTTACCGCCTCACCCAGGAGGAGCAGGAAGGCAAGAGCCTGGAGCGTTTCGGAGGTATGCTGATCAACGATTTGTCCCTGGGAGGAAAGCTGGCTGCTTTGGGGTGGTATCGGGGATCTGTGCTGGATGCTGGCGGCTTTTACACCTACTACCGGGAGGATGTTTCCCTGGGACTGGGCGCGGAACTGCATTTCTCCGGAAGTTTTGTGGGCAGCGGCAGCATGGGCGGCGAGGAGGTCACGGTGTACGATGTGCGCTTCTACAAGGCCGGCACTATCGAGAGAGGATCCTACAGCTATGACGCAGTGGAAGGGGAAAAGCGGATTCCTTTGAAAGACATCCCCCCAAGGTATTTCAGCGAGATTGTGTGGCAGCTGACCAAGGCCACCGCCTCCAGCAAGGACAGGAACGAGGACTGGAAGACGGAGATACGGTAAACCGGAAATTGAAGTTGATATGTGTAACGGAAGGTACAGAGACTTTCAAAACAGCATGTTTCCAAAGAGTACACGGATGAATATCTGAACGCCTTAAGAGGCCATGCTTGCAGGGAATATGCGGAACGCAGGATCAGGAGGAAGAAAGTATGTTGCGGACAGAGAATATGCAAGAGGATAAAGTTATAAGCGCCCTGGAGTGTTTGCGGCTCAGCGCCGAAGAGATGGAACTGGCGGAAAAATATCTGAGTGGAGAAGCCTCAGAGGAAGCCTTGACGGGGATAAAGTTCCGAAATCTGATATCGATGGCAAAGAGTCAGGAGTATTATAAGCTTTTTTGGGTTTTGTTTGAGTCATATTTCTCAAATAAGCGTTTTGAGGAGGCGGCCAGGCTTCTGCACCTGATGTATGCTATCAGCGCCTACACCTGCAGTGAGTGTTTTTTATATATCCATTCTTTTAAACAGGCCGTGGAAAAGGGAGAATTACAGATAGATCGGAGCATGGCGTTAGCCGTCTATGCGCAGCATCTCTATATGTATAGCTATCGCCATAGTAAGGACTATACCCCCAGCCGTTTTATTCTCACCGATCAGATGGAAACGCTGGCAGAGTTCGCAATGCGGGACCCCGCCATCGTGCATAAAGCGCTGCAGGAATTTGATCCCCAGTGTGCCAACGGCAATATCCTGCTGTATACCCTGTATTTTTACCTGCGCTACAACGGAGAGGAAGTGACAGGGGAGAATATCCGGCCAGTGCAGGACACCGGCGCGGCAGTTCCTGCCCCAGTGGAGATTCTTCCCCAGGACCAGGAACTGCTCAGGGAATATGAGAGCATACTGGTGGATGTTCTGGAGGAGATCTTTGTGCCGAATCCCTCCGTAAATCAGGCGATCCGTGAGATTCAGGAGAGCATCCGCAAGGGATGTCTGCAGGAGGGCCAGCTGGAGGGAATCTGCAAAAAAAATGTTGACAGTCCCGCGTTTATGGCGGTGTGCAGCTGTGCCTTTGTCAATTATATGCTTTCCGCGCAGCTGCGTGATGTGATGAGGGTCTGCGGGGCGGCGGCGCCGAGCAGGTTTCTCAATGCACTGGATATGCTGGATCCCCGCGGGGAGTTCGAACGCGTCGGGGACAGGCTGCAGGAGCTTTTTGGACTCTCCGGCCGGAGTATAATGGTCTGGGCCGTATCCAACCTGGGGAGAGGGAAGAGCAATGAGGCAGGAAAGAAAACAATCCGGGAAAAGATACTTCCTGCTGTGCTCCGCAGGGAGCCGACAGTTTTTCTGGCGAGCTATAAAAAGGCCAAATGCAACGTGGCCGGAACGCTGGCCGACATTATCAAGGCGGGAGACCCCGAGATGTACCAAAGGGAGGTGCTGTCCCAGAGCAGCAGTCAGCGGGAGCAGGTCATTAACCTTATTACCGACAGGCTTACCTGTGCCAGAGAGGCCAGAGAGTATCTGGAGGGCAAAGCGGATCTGACCACCCTTTACCCTTTCAGGACGCAGCTGGGAGGTGTCTATGGCGGTTACTTTGAGAGAGAGGCCCTGGAAGAATATGACAGGATTTTTCATGATGAGGAATTTTTCAGCCGCTGTATGGGCTTAATGGCGCTGGGAGGGCGGGGACATTTCCTGATCGCTCCTCTGTTTAACGATGAGACCCTATTATTGGAACCATTGGAACGCTGCTTTCAGGGAATGGATCGTGCGGGGATAGACCTGGATGGGCAGCTTCAGATAGTTTCCCTGATGGTGGATTGCGTCTATTCGGATACAAAGAAATACGACATTACACATGGCTGTATCCCCATCTTTCAGCGGTATCTTGCGGAGCGCACCCAGGAGATGGAAAATGCCTTTGCCAGAGCCGGAGCCGTTGGCCGGTATTTTGCCCTGCTTGTGTACGGCAGCGAGGCGAAGCTGCAAGTGACGGAGGAGCTCCGGGAGACCTGTGGGGAGGCTTTGGCGGAGTTTGCCAAGGGCAAGGATGCCTGGCGGGAGCAGATCCTGTCCTACAGTCAGGACAGTTCCAAGCAGGTAAAACAGGAGCTGGAGAAGATGCTGGCGGACCGTCCTGGCTGGAGGGAACAGGTCACACAGCTGCTTTCCTCCAAAAAGGCGGCGGAACGGGAAATGGGCATCCGGGTGCTGGCGGGGTGGAACACCTCCCAGGACAGGGATGCCCTGCAGGCTCTGTACGAGAGAGAAAAAAATGCCAGGATCCGCACACTGCTGGACACTGTTCTGGGCCGTGGAGCCGGGAGCGGCGAGGCCGGTTCAGGCAGCGGAAGCGCTGCCCTGACAAAGGAAGATCTGGTCAAAAACCTGCACAAGGGCGGCAAGAAGCGCAGCCTGGCCTGGGCTTACGAGACACCCTTCAGTCCGGTACATACAAAAAGCGGGGAACTGGTATCCGAGGAGTATCTGCAGGCGCTGCTGCTGTGCTACAACTCCATGACAAAGCCCGGCATCAGCGGCGATGCCGCCCTGCTGGCGGAGGATTTGGAGCCCCAGGAACTGGCCATATATGTGGGAGAGCTTTTTGACAAATGGATGGAGGCCGGTGCGGAAGCCAAGAAGCGCTGGGTGTTATATGCGGCATCCATCCACGGCGGCAGTGATATTATAAAGAGGCTCTACCATCAGATCCAGGAGTGGCCTCAGAATGCCAGAGGCGCCATAGCGGCGGACGCGGTGCAGGCGCTGGCCTTAAATCCCCAGCCTCAGGCATTGCTGATAGTGGACGGCATCGCCCGGAAATTCAAGTTTAAGCAGGTGAAAACGGCAGCAGGCCAGGCTTTGGAGTTTGCCGCCGGCCAGCTGGGCCTGACCCGGGAGCAGCTGGAGGATAAGATTGTTCCCAGCCTGGGCTTTGACGAGCATATGGAGCGGCGGTTCGACTACGGCAGCCGCAGCTTCACCGTGACCATCACCCCTGCGTTGGAGGTGGAGATTTTTGACGAGAGCGGTAAGAAACTGAAAAACATGCCCGCCCCGGGAGCCAAAGACGACGCGGAGAAGGCGGCTGCGGCCTATGGGGAGTTCAAGGAGATGAAAAAGCAGATGAAGACCACGGTCTCCAGCCAGAAGCAGAGGCTGGAGATGGCCCTGTCCACAGAGCGGCTGTGGACGGTTCCCGCCTGGCAGGAGTTGTTTGTCCGCAATCCCATTATGCATCAGTTTGCCATTGGTCTGATCTGGGGTGTCTATGAGGATCATAAGCTGGTGCAGAGTTTCCGCTATATGGAGGACGGCTCCTTTAACACGGAGAACGAAGAAGAATTTATCCTGCCGGGGACTCAGCCAGAGTCTGCGCCGGGTGGGCAACCAGGGTCTGCGCCGGGTGGTCAATCGGAATCTGGGCCTCAGGGTCAGTCAGGGACAGTGCAGGGCCAGATCGGCCTGGTGCATCCTCTGGAGTTATCCGAGGAGAGCCTGGAGACCTGGAAACAGCAGCTGGAGGACTATGAGATCACCCAGCCCATCGAACAGCTTGAGCGGGCGGTCTATCATCTCGCCCAGGAAGAGCAGGAGGGAAAAAGCCTGGAGCGCTTTGGCGGCATGTTGATCAATGATCTGTCCCTGGGAGGGAAACTGACCACGCTGGGCTGGTATCGCGGATCGGTGCAGGACGCGGGGGGGTTTTACACCTACTACAGGGAGGATGCCTCATTGGGCCTGGGCGCGGAACTGCATTTTTCCGGTAGCTTCGTGGGCAGCGGCGTCATGGGCGGCGAGGAGGTCACGGTGTACGATGTGCGCTTCTACAAGGCGGGTACCATAGAGAGAGGATCTTATTGCTATGACGAGGTGGAGGGGGAGAAGCAGATTCTCCTGAAAGACATCCCTCCAAGATATTTCAGCGAGATTGTGTGGCAGCTGACCAAAGCCACCGCCTCCAGCAAGGAGCGGAACGAGGACTGGAAAGCGAAGGCGAGGTAAGGTCCAAAGACTTTCAAAACAGCATGTTCTGTGTACTCGTAGGGAACATGCGGAACTTTATACTCACGAGCGATGAAATTTGCCGCGATGTCCTTGGAAACTTTCGCTCGTGAGTCGGGTCACTTGGCAAGTTTCAGTGATCATCAGTATAAATAGGAGGAACTGAGTATGCTGCGGGCAGAGAATTTGCAGAATGAAAAGATTATGAGCGCCCTGGAGGAACTGGGGCTTGGCGGCGGGGAACTGGAAGCCGCCGAGAGGTATCTGAAGGGGGAGGCCGGGGAAGAAGCTTTGGCGGGGCTGGCTTTTCGGGATATGATGCATATGCCGCCGGAAAAAACCAAGGCTTTGGACGCGCTGTTTTCATCTTATTTTAAAAAGAAACGCTATGAGGAGGCGGCAAAACTTTTCAATCTGGTATATGCCGTGGGCGGCTCCACCTGCTGCGCGTGTTTTTCCTATATTTTTGACTTCAGCAATGCCGTGCGCGGCGATCTGCTGAAGATCGACAGGGCCAGGGCGCTGGCTGTTTATATGGAGGATTTGGCGGGCAAAAACTATCAGATAAGCGCATACAATTTGAGGGCGGCTATAGGTAACTTTGCCAGGTCCGATCCCCAGATTGTTTTACAGGCATACAATGAATTTAAAGGCCGGTATCCCAACGGAAAGATTTTGCTGCTGACCCTGTATTTTTTCCTTCGCTGCAACAGGGAGGACCTGGCGGGTAAAAAGATTTTAAATGACAGGGATCTGGCCTTGATGAAGGACTATGAGGAAATGCTGGTGGAACCTCTGGGGTGGATATTTGCCCCAGAAGCTTCCCGCGAACCGCAGATTTGTGAAATCCAGAAACAGATCCGCCGGGAGGTCCCCAAGGGGGACGCTTTGGCCGGGACAACCCGGCCAAAGGCCATGGTGGATCCCGGGCTGCTTAAAGGACTGGGTGGCCGGGCTGTCAATGAGATCATATTCCGGCTGCTGGGAGGCTGTGCGTTTATCAATTATATGCTTTCAGAGCGTCTACGGTCCGTGGTCATGGTTTGCGCCGCTGTTGCCCCCGAGCAGATGTTGAAAACCATGGAAGTTATGGACCTGCGGTATGAACTCCGCACAACGGGGTATTGCGGCGGGGAGTTGGAAGAGATTTTCGGTATCTCTGCCAGCGTGATCATTGATTGGGCGGCGGATCGTATTCAAAAGGGACTGTCCCATCGGACGATGGCGGATATGGATTCGTTGAAGGAGATTCTGCGGGGGCAGTTTGGCAGACATAAAGAGGTGTTCCTCGAGGTTTATCGGAAAGCCGATTTCCAGGCCTCTGACGTCATGGCCCAAATCATCAAGGAAAATGATCCGATGCTGTACAGGAAGGAAGTGCTGCTGAATGGGGACGTCCAGAGGGACAAGGTGATAAACCTTCTGACGGCCCGGGGCAATTTCACCCAAGAAAGCCGGGATTATCTGGAAGGCAGGTCAGATCTGTCCACGCTGTACGCGCTGAAGGGCCAGTTTACCCCGTATTATGGTGCGTATGACGGGAAAAAGGCGTTGGATCAATATGTCCGGACCTACCACGATGAGGCGTTTTTTGGCCGATGCATGGCTCTGATGGCGCTGCGGGAGACCAGTTATTTTTTTACGGCGATCGAGGTATCCCCGGTTGACAAAAAGGATGAATTTCAGAAGGAACTGCAGCATATCTTTCAGGGCCTGACCCAGGCGGGGGTGGGATTGGCTGACCAGCTTCAGGTAGTGGCTCTGATGGTTGACAGTACTTATGAAACCAACAGAAAGAACGCCATTATCCGGGGCTGTATCTCCATATTTCAGCAGTATTTGGGGGAGAGAACCCAGGAGACGGTGGATGCTTTTGCAGGGGCAGGAGCTGAGGGACGGTGTTTTGCCCTGCAGGTGTATGGCAGCGATGCCGATCTGCATATAACAGAGGAAAACCGGGAAGCCTGCGAGACGGCCCTGGCGGAGTATGCCAAGGGCAAGGATGCCTGGCAGGAGCAGATTCTGTCCTACACCCAGGACAGTTCCAAGCTGGTAAAGCAGGAGCTGGAGCAGATGCTTTCGGAACGTCCCGGCTGGAGGGAACAGGTGACGGCGCTGCTCTCTTCCAAGAAAGCGGCCCAGCGGGAACTGGGCATCCGAGTGCTGGCGGGGTGGAATACACCCCAGGACCAGGCGGCCTTGCAGGAATTGTATGAGAAAGAAAAAAATGCCAAGGTTCACGCGCTGCTGGAAACTGCTCTGGGTCATACGCCCACAGGCGGAAAAGCCGGAGAGGGTGAAGGGGGCGGCACCGGTACGGGACTGACACGGGAGGATAAGGTCAAGGAACTGCATAAGGGAGGCAGGAAGCGCAGTCTGGCCTGGGCCTATGAGACGCCCTTTAGTCTGGTACATAGAAAAAACGGAGAGCAGGCCACAGAGGAGTACCTACAGGCGTTATTACTATGTTATTCTTCCATGGCAAGACCCGGTATTAACAGCGATGCCGCTTTGCTGGCGGAGGATTTGGAGCCCCAGGAACTGGCGGTTTACATGGATGAGTTGTTCGACAAATGGATGGAGGCCGGCGCGGAGGCCAAGAAGCGCTGGGTGCTGTTTGCGGCTTCCATCCACGGCGGCAGCAGCATTATACAGCGGATCCACCACCAGATCCAGGAGTGGCCCCAGAACGCCAGAGGCGCCATAGCGGCGGACGCGGTGCAGGCGCTGGCATTGAGTCCCCAGCCCCAGGCGCTGCTGATTGTGGACGGCATCGCCCGGAAATTCAAGTTTAAGCAGGTGAAGACGGCGGCGGGCCAGGCGTTAGAGTTTGCAGCCAGCCAGCTGGGCCTGACCAGAGAGCAGCTGGAGGATAAGATTGTTCCCGGCTTGGGCTTTGACGAACACATGGAGCGGCGGTTTGACTATGGCAGCCGCAGCTTCACAGTGACCATCACCCCCGCTCTGGAAGTGGAGGTTTTCGAAGAAAGCGGCAAGAAACTGAAAAATATCCCCGCCCCCGGAGCCAGGGATGATGCGGAGAAGGCTGCGGCGGCCTATGGGGAGTTCAAGGAGATGAAAAAGCAGATGAAAGCCACGGTTTCCAGTCAGAAGCAGAGGCTGGAGATGGCCCTGTCCACAGAACGGCTATGGACGGTTTCCGCCTGGCAGGAGCTTTTTGTGCGCAACCCTATTATGCACCAGTTCGCCATTGGCCTGATCTGGGGCATTTATGAGGAACATAAGCTGGTCCGGAGTTTCCGCTATATGGAAGATGGTTCCTTTAACACGGAGGACGAAGAAGAATACACCCTGCCGGAGTCTCTGCCAGCGCAGGGGCAGATCGGTCTGGTGCATCCCATAGAACTGACCAAAGAGAGCCTGGAGACCTGGAAACAGCAGCTGGAGGACTACGAGATCACCCAGCCTATCGAGCAGTTAAACAGAGCAGTCTATTACCTCACCCAGGAGGAGCAGGAGGGCAAGAGTCTGGAGCGCTTCGGCGGCATGATCATCAACGATCTGTCTCTGGGAGGCAAGCTGACCACCATGGGGTGGTACCGGGGTTCTGTGCAGGACGGGGGAGGTTTTGACACCTACTACAGGGAGGATGCAACCCTGGGCCTGGGCGCGGAACTGCACTTTTCCGGAAGCTTCGTGGGCAGTGGCAGCATGGGCGGCGAGGAGATTACGGTGTATGATGTACGCTTCTACAAGGCGGGCGCCATAGAGAGGGGTTCTTACTGTTATGACGAGGCAAAGGGGGAGAAACAGCTGCCCCTTAAGGACATCCCCCAGAGATATTTCAGTGAGATTGTATGGCAGCTGACCAAAGCCACTGCCTCCAGCAAGGAGAGGGATGAGGACTGGAAAGCGGAGATGGGTTGAACAAAGGAAAAACCTATATAGAAAGCGGGAAACTTGTCCGGAAATAAGGACAGGGCATTGAGGTTTATAACGTCAGAAACAAGAGCGATATTCGGCCGCTTAGGCATCCGAATATCGCTCTGCGCATAATCTATTGGTTATATGGCTATTGCTGCTCGTTCAGGTATAGCTGCACCCGGTTCTGGATGATCTCCGCCACCTGCTTAGCGGTTTTGACTCCGGATAAGTAGGTGCGGGCCTCCTCCAGTATGATATCCTCTATGTAATAGGTGTTTTGAGGACGGGAAACCGCCCGATCCAGGATATCCTTGTATTCCTCTGTCCAGGGGGAGCCGTCCGGCTTTGCGGCTAATAAATAATACGTTCCGCCGCCCATAGTGTACTCCCATGAGGGTTCCGGTACGTCCGTATAATATACACCAGTTTCCACTATGTCATTTCTGATAGGATGGGATAATTCCCTCTGCCTGTGCCAGCTAAAAAGGGTAGCCAGATAGGCATCAATCAAATCTCTGTGTTCTGCCCGGGCGTTCACCACCAGGAAGTAATCGGCGTTCCAATAGCTTCCACTCCCCGCCTCAGTGGGAAACCCTACCGGATGGAACCCCTCTCCCATACGGGACATCTCGTCACTGAAATCCACAAAATTCTCCATGTTTGGATAGAAAGAGGCGGCTCCGCCTTCCTTCATTATGGAAGGAGATGAATTATCGCCGGTGGCTTCGTCTACCATCTCCAATGCCCTAATAAACAGGGGATTATTAAAATCACAGGTACCGGCGTCCATGTCCAGGAAGGGGGAATTAGGCAGATCCTGCAGGAGCAGCAGGCGCAGCGCGTTTATCTTGGCCATGTATCTGCGGCTGGTCATGATCTTCTCAAATTCAGGGTGTTCCTCCATCACTGTCAGGGCTTCCTCCAGCGTCCAGCTGTCTTCCGGCCACAGTTCGTCAGAGACCAGCAGTGAGGTCACGTAGGCTTCCAGAGGAAGTCCTATCTGGCGTCCGTCTATCACGCCGCAGGAGAGAGCGCCTTCGTAGAGGGATTCCCGCAGATCCTCCCCCAACACGCCGCTTAAGTCTGCCAGCACACCCTTCTCGTACAGCGACCGCATATCTTCGCCTGACACATAGAAGATGTCCGCTCCGTTTCCTGCGATCAGGTCCGCCAGCGCCCGGGTGCGAAAGTCTGCCAAACTCCCTTCCGCCTGCTGCATAAGGATCGGGTGATCTATATGCTCCTGAGAGAACATGACGGCGCTGGAGTTGATAAAGGAACTGTCTTTCACCAGACTGACCAGGCGTATGGGATCTCCCTCCTCGCCCGGTTCCGGCCCCAGTTTGCATATTATAGCCCTTTCCCGGCTGATGTCCATAATAATAGGTAAGCCCGTGTCACTGATGGCGATATATATCATTTGTTCATTTCTTCCCAGTCCCAACTCGTCATAGCTGAAGCAAACGCCTGTGTTCCCATTATAGAGATTCCAGCGATACAACTGCCCTTTATCTCCATAATAGAGAACACCGTCGCCAGTAATTCCCTTAGGGCTTGAAGAAGGCAGCTGTTCTGTAAAAATTCTCTCCTTACCGATGGCAGAGTCATACATTACCAGGCGCATTTTCTTTTCTTTGCTATTGTACTGCTCAAAGATGGGTTCTCCCTCCGCCGTTTTCGTGGAAAAGAAGGAAAAAGTGTTTTCTGTATCCCAGACCAATTCTGTAAGCAGCTTTCCATCCGTGTCCAGCACCAGGACTTTCTCTCCCGAGAGAGGGGTAAGAAAATAGTGACCTTCATGATCGACATAGACAGATGATGAAAAGCCCGTTTGGCCCTCAGGAGAGGTTCTGCCGGATTGCATAGCCGGATATAGATCAACGGTATCCAGAAGTTCTCCATTCATGGAAAACCGCATGGCCAGATAAGCCAGGATTTCATCATCCTTTAATATCTGCGTAAACAGAATATATTCCTGAGGACTTCGGATGTCAAAGGAAGAGATAAACATATCGGCTTCTCCATATTCTTCTAACTCCGGTAGTTCGATGTGCTGGTGCCAGACTTCGCCGGTTGCATCCTCATAGCCGCTTAAGAAATAGACTCTTTGCCAGGATGAATCTTCGAGAGTAAAAAATTTGTCCAACACATAGAAGTTTGCTCCCCAGCATTTGTATTCACTGGAACGGTCGTCATACGCTTGCTTTGGTTGATATTCCAGCCCGCTGATATATTTTTCCGCATAATATGTTTCTCCAGCGTACATGGCATCACTGTATTGCCAGTTCTCCGTCTTCCAGTCGTAGGCGCTGTGATTTGGCTGGACCGGATCTTGAAATGAACCGGAATCCTGCTGGTCACAGGTCGTCAGCGCAAGAATTAGGAGGGGGATGAAGAAATACGTTCTCTTTTTAAACATTATTAAATTCCTGATTATATAATTATGTGGAGGGAATATTTTTTAGATCAGTGACATCCCGGTACACTGTGATCCGTTGATGTATGATCGATGGTATCTACTATTGTCCCACAATCCGAGCAGACATAGGTTGTAAAGTACTCTCTTTTGGTTATACGACATGTCGTGCCATTGGAATCATGGTAACTATAGCTGATCGAAGTAGTAGTGTCAAAAGAATGTATGTTGGTGTGATCACATGCCTCCCTCGCCGCCGCTGCCTGTACAGCGATACCATTAAATAATAACCCCAAAACCATCAGTGACGCTAAAATTCTTCTTTTCATACGGAAATCCTCCTTCTGTCACACTGGCAATATATTTTCTTATAATATAACATATAATAAAAATGAAGTCAATTAATGTTATGCTAAGCATGTGAAATTTCACAAACAGCATAATATATCTATGACAGTACGTGGATTTTTTATAGATTAGGAATTGCATTTATCATGTACTTTCATAGAAGTGGTCTATCAATATAAGAGAGCGATACCCGGTCATATAGGTGTCCGAATATCGCTCTGTGTAAAATCTATCGGTTATCAGGTTATTGCTGCTCGTGCAGGTATAGCTGCACCCGGTTCTGGATGATCTCCGCCACCTGCTTAGCGGTTTTGACTCCGGATAAGTAGGTGCGGGCCTCCTCCAGTATGATATCCTCTATGTAATAGGTGTTTTGAGGACGGGAAACCGCCCGATCCAGGATATCCTTGTATTCCTCTGTCCAGGGGGAGCCGTCCGGCTTTGTGCGCAGCCCATGATATTGACCGCCGCCTGTAGAATATTTCCATGGAAGCTCTGTCGGGTAATCATCCATATAGACTATACTTTTCTCCAGTATGTCATTTCTGACGGGATGGGACAATTCCCTCTGCCTTTGCCAGCCAAAAAGGCTGGCCAGATAGGCGTCAATCAATTCCCTGTGCTCCGCCTGGGCGCTTACCACCAGGAAGTAATCGGCGTTCCAATAGCTTCCGTTCCCCGCCTCAGTGGGAAATCCCACTGGGTGAAACCCCTCTCCCATAAGGGACATCTCGTCACTGAAATCTACAAAATTCTCCATGTTTGGATAGAAAGAGGCGGCTTCGCCTTCCTTCATTATGGAAGGAGATGAATTATCGCCGGTGGCCTCGTCCACCATCTCCAATGCCCTAATAAACAGGGGATTATTAAAATCGCAGGTACCGGCGTCCATGTCCAGGAAGGGGGAATTAGGCAGATCCTGCAGGAGCAGCAGGCGCAGCGCGTTTATCTTGGCCATGTATCTGCGGCTGGTCATGATCTTCTCAAATTCAGGGTGTTCCTCCATCACTGTCAGGGCTTCCTCCAGCGTCCAGCTGTCTTCCGGCCACAGTTCGTCAGAGACCAGCAGTGAGGTCACGTAGGCTTCCAGAGGAAGTCCTATCTGGCGTCCGTCTATCACGCCGCAGGAGAGAGCGCCTTCGTAGAGGGATTCCCGCAGATCCTCCCCCAACACGCCGCTTAAGTCTGCCAGCACACCCTTCTCGTACAGCGACCGCATATCTTCGCCTGACACATAGTAGATGTCCGCTCCGTTTCCCGCGATCAGATCCGCCAGCGCCCGGGTGCGGAAGTCTGCCAAACTCCCTTCCGCCTGTTGCATAAGAATGGGGTGTTCCATGTGCTCCTGGGAAAACATGACGGCGCTGGAGTTGATAAAGGAACTGTCCTTCACCAGACTGGCCAGGCGTATGGGATCTCCCTCCTCGCCCGGCTCCGGCCCCAGTTTGCAGATGATGGCCTTTTCACGGCTGCGATCCAGAATTAATGGAAAGCCTGTGTCGCTGATGGCAATATGTGTCATAAAATTGTTTCTGCCCAGTCCTAATTTCTCATAATTGAAACATATCCCGTTGTCGCCGGTATATAGATTCCAACGATACAGACTACCACTATCACCATAATATAACACATTGTCATTGCTGATTGCCTTTGGGGCGGTAAATGGCAGCTGCTGCGTGAAAAATCGTCCTTGGCTGGCGGTAGAGTCATACATTACCAGGCACCTTTCCTGTTCCGCATTGCTATGCAGTTCAAAAACGGGCTCTCCCTGTGCTGTCTTCATGGCATAAAAAGCAGTGCTGTCTTCCTTATCCCAGGTCAGTTCCGCAAGCGGCTTTCCCGCTGCGTCAAGCACTACGACTCTATTGTCGGCTTCAAGAAAATACTGTTCTTCGCCGTCAACATAGACATTCGTAAAAAACGTTTGTCCCGTTGCGCTCTCTATAATACAGCCCTCACTGGCCTGCATGGCCGGATACAGATCAATGGCGCTCAGAAAGTCTCCCTCCATGGAAAAGTGCATGGCCAGATATGCTCTGGTTTTTTCTTCTTCAAGTACATTGACAAATAATACATATTCCTGAGGATTTAGAATATCAAAAGAGGATACGGAGAACACCATATTTCTGTATTCCTCCATCATTGGTAACTCAATACGTCTGTGCCAGATCTCGCCCGTTGTATCTTCATAGCAGTTCAGGTAAAAGAGGTTGTTGTCGGATGAATCGTTGTACATCGAATATTCTGACAGCGCATAAATATTTGCTCCCAAACATTTATACTGGCTGAAAATGTTATCATACTCCTGCTCTGGCTGGTATTCCAGTCCGCTGATGTATTTTTCCAAATAATATGTTCCCCCGGTGTACATTTCATCACTGTACCGCCAGTCTTCCGTCTTCCAGTCGTAGATACTGTGATCCGGTTCAGCGTGGGAAGGGGGTGGGATATCCTCCGCGTCCTGGCCGCAGGCCGTCAGTGAGAATAATAGAAATAATACAAGTCCATATATTTTTTTAAACATATCGTCCTTTCCCAAATAGATGCATTCTCTATCATATATATTTTAGTATGAAAATATATAGGGATAAATTCATATGGCACGAATGACCAACAAATATCAATGCTCCAAGCATTATATACTTAGAGCATTGGTAAAGTCGGAAATTGATTTTAATAGTGATGATTCTCTGATCTGTGATCAATGGTATCCACTATTGCTCCACAATCCACGCAATTATAGGTGGTAAAATACTCTCTTACGGATACCGTACAATGTATTCCATTGTGCTGGTGGGTATATGTATAAGCTGAGGTAGTGGTATCAAAGGAAGATATATTGGTATGATCACATGCCTCCCTCGCCGCTGCCTGCACAGCTATACCATTAAATAATAATCCCAAAACCATCAGTGACGCCAAAACTCTTTTTTTCATACTAAAATCCTCCTTCTGTCGCACGGTCAGTGTATTTCTTTATACATAACATATATAACTAATAAGGTCAAGAAATATTATAGCAGGAATGTGAGATTTTATAAAAAGCATAATATATTCGCACCGGGAGTTTGACGGTTTACTAAAAGAAAAATTAGTTTATAATCAAAAGTCAAATGAAGACCATCCCAAAAAGTAAGGGTAGGGAATGTTTACAGGTCATCTGATATCATCGGTGAGGTCATATAAGTTATCAGGGGGAGGTCTTCGTAACAATTTCAGGCAAATTATTTAAAGGGAATGACAGATGGTCTCAAAGGTGGTAAGATAAAGTCTACATATAGCATTTATCCAAGGAGGCAGAGAGATGGAGGCAGATATCAGATGGCTGGATGATCCCCAGGTGTTTCGGGTGGGGCAGGCTTTGGCCCACAGCGACCACACATACTATGCAGATAAGGAGAGGCTGGCGGCAGGGGATTTCAACCTGCGTCAGTGCCTAAACGGGGAGTGGCAGTTTTGCTTTTCCGTGAATGCGGGCAGCAGGCCGGAGGATTTTTACAGGGAAGACTATGACCGAAGGGACTGGGACAGCATTCCCGTGCCCATGCACATTGAGATGGCGGGGTATGACAAGATACATTATATCAATGTCATGTACCCCTGGGAGGGGAAAATGTTCCGGCGGCCTGCCTGTACCGTCGGGGATCCCCAGACGGGGGACGGGAGTTTCAGCCAGGCATCCTATAACCCTGTAGGTTCCTATGTGAAGGTATTTGACTTAGATCCGGATCTGCGGGGCAAGCCGGTGAGCATCTGCTTCGAGGGGGTGGAGCAGGCCATGTATCTGTGGCTCAACGGGCACTTCATCGGCTATGCGGAGGACAGCTTCACCCCCTCGGAATTTCTCTTAACCCCCTACATCCGGGACCAGGGCAATGTGCTGGCGGTGGAGGTACATAAGCGCAGCACGGCCAGTTACCTGGAGGACCAGGATTTTTTCCGCTTCTTCGGCATATTCCGGAGTGTGTACCTGTATGCCCGGCCCTGCCTGCATGTGGAAGATATGTGGGCCAGGCCCAGGCTTTTGCAGGATAATGCCAGCGGCAGTCTGGAGTTGGATATCCAATTGACTGCCTGGGGACAGGCCGCCATGGCGCTCTGCGGGGAGAATGCCAGCGCCCTGTGGGTTGGCAGGGATGATGGTGTGGGGAACTGCGCTGTCTCTGACCCAAAAACCGGAAATGCGGGAAGTGCCACAAATGTAACGGATGAAAGCATGTCCTGCCCATACCGGGTACAGATTGCCTTGGAAGATGTGTCAGGCAGGTCCTGCTGGTCCATGCAGCTTCCGGCGGCCCGCAGCATCCACATAGAGCCTCAGCACATAGGCGCCGTGAGCCCCTGGGACAACCACAACCCTTACCTGTACCATCTGCTGATCACCCTGTTGGGGCCCCGGGGAGAGGTATTGGAGTTGGTGCCCTATGACATAGGCTTCCGGCGGATTGAGATTGTGGATAAAGTTATACACTTAAATGGAAAGCGCCTTATTTTCACCGGTGTGAACCGTCACGAGTGGAATCCCCAAAGCGGCAGGGTCATCTCTGCGGGGGATATGGAACAGGATATCCGTATTTTTGAGGAAAGTAACATCAATGCGGTGCGCACCTGCCATTATCCGGACCAGATTCCCTGGTACTATCTGTGCGACAGCCATGGTATCTATATGATCTCGGAGACCAATCTGGAGACTCACGGTTCCTGGCAGAAACCCGGGGGAGACGAACCTTCCTGGAATGTGCCCGGCAGCTTCCCACAGTGGCGTGAGGCGGTGCTGGACCGGGCCAGAACCCATTTTGAAACTTTCAAAAACCACCCGGCCATCCTGATGTGGTCCCTGGGCAATGAGTCCTTTGCGGGGGAGAACATTGCCGCCATGAACGCCCTTTTCAAGGAGAAGGACTCGGATCGGCTGGTGCATTATGAGGGTGTGGCACATGCCCGGGAATATGAGGACCGGATCTCGGACGTGGAGAGTCAGATGTATGCCAGCCCGGAAACGATTGTCGAATATCTGACAAACCACCCCAAAAAGCCGTTTATCCTCTGTGAGTACATGCATGATATGGGCAATTCCCTGGGCGGCATGAAATCCTATATGGATCTGCTGGATCGGTTTGAAATGTATCAGGGAGGCTTTATCTGGGACTATATGGACCAGGCCATCGAGGTGGAGGATTCTGTCACGGGCAAAAAGGTGCTGCGCTACGGCGGCGATTTTGACGACAGACCCTCGGACTATGAGTTTTCGGGCAACGGTATCCTGTTTGCGGACAGAACGCCCAAACCGGCGCTGCAGGAAGTGAAGTACTATTATGGAAAGTATCAATAAGGAGGCAGAGGTACACTCATGAAAGTGATATATGGAGACTGCAGTCTGGGCCTGCAGGGCGATAAATTTGACTACATTTTTAACTATGGCGCCAGAGCCCTGGAATCGTTGGTAAAAAACGGTCGTGAGTGGATGTACCGGGGACCGGTGCCCACCTTCTGGCGGGCCCTGACGGACAATGACCGGGGCAACGGCCTGCACCTGCGCAGCGGCATGTGGCTGGCGGCGGATCAGTTCATCCGCTATAAGGAGGTGCGGGTGCTGGTGGACGGCAAGGATAAGCGCCAGCCGGACCCCAGGGGGAACAACCGGTATACGGGACAGGAGACCGCGGCGGCGGTGGAGATCCTTTATACCTATGAGACTATCACTGTGCCTGCCGCCAAAGTGCAGGTGAGTTACCAGGTGGATGTCCGGGGACGGATTTTGGTAAAAGTACATTATTATGGCAAAGAGGAACTGCCGGAACTGCCTGCGTTTGGTATGCGCTTTGTTTTGCCTGCACTGGCCACGGGATTTACCTATGAGGGCCTTTCAGGCGAGACTTATCCGGATCGCATGGCAGGCGGCGTTCCGGGGATATATGAGGTGGAAGGGCTGCCGGTGACGCCCCATCTGGTGCCTCAGGACTGCGGGATGCATATGGAAAGCAAATGGGTGCGCATCCATCCGGGCAGAGCCATGAGCAATGTGACAAAGGGTCCTCTGGCTCTGTCCGCCAGGGGATGTTCCGACGGGGAAGATTTCCTTGAGATTCATATGGCGGATGCCCCCTTTGCCTTCTCCTGCCTGCCCTACACGGCCCAGGAGTTGGAGAATGCCACTCACCAGGAGGAACTGCCCCCCGCCAGGCGTACCGTGCTCTGTGTGCTGGGCGCGGTGAGGGGCGTGGGCGGCATAGACAGCTGGGGCGCTGAGCCGGAGCCGGCCTGCCGCATAGACGCGGCCCGGGACATCTGTTACAGCTTTTGGATCGTCTGATATACGGACGCAAAATAGGTTTGCTTGAAAAGTATTTGCCATATTATTAAGAAGATGGTATACTTCATAAATGCCTATGTTTTTTATAGGAATACAATATGCGGCAGGGGAGCGACAGGCGACAATGAGTGACAGGCTTCTGGGAATTATTGTGGATTCCTTTACCAAAATCTTAATACCGGGCATCAAAGTGACGATACCGCTTACGGTGCTGTCATTTTCCTTTGCGATGGTGATCGCGGTGATTGTGGCCATGATCCAGTTTGCCAATGTAAAAGTACTTAAGCAGGTCAGCCGCTTCTATATATGGGTGGTCAGGGGGACGCCTCTGTTGGTGCAGCTGTATGTGATCTTCTATGGGCTGCCGGGTTTGGGGATTATCATTGACCCCTTTCCCTGCGCGGTGCTGGTGTTCTCCATCAATGAGGGCGCCTACTGCGCGGAGACCATGCGGGCGGCGCTGGAGTCCGTGCCTAAGGGACAGATTGAGGCGGGGTACTGTGTGGGCATGAGCTATCTGCAGATCATGCGGCGTATCGTGCTGCCTCAGGCGCTGCGTATCGCCTTTCCGCCCCTGTCCAATTCTCTGATCAGCATGGTGAAAGACACCTCCCTGGCGGCGAATATCACGGTGGTGGAGATGTTCATGGCCACCCAGCGGATCGTGGCCAGGACCTATGAGCCGCTGGCCCTGTATATTGAGGTGGGATTGATCTACCTGTTGTTCTGCACGGTGCTGACAGGACTGCAGCATCTGGGAGAACGCAAGCTCAGCGTCGCAGCGGATAGGAGGAAGGACCCTTGGTACAGGCACATAATATCACTAAGTCGTTTCAGGCGCAGGTAGTCCTGCGGGGAGTGGATCTCTCTGTGGAAAAGGGGGATGTGGTGGCCATTCTGGGTCCCAGCGGTTCCGGAAAAACCACGCTGCTGCGCTGCTTGAACTTTCTGGAGACGGCGGACGGCGGCACTCTGGAATTTGACGGGGAGACTTTTCAGATGGGACAGGTGTCCAAGAAGGACATAGCCAGGCTGCGGAAAAAGACGGCCTTTGTGTTTCAGAGTTACAATTTGTTCAGCAACAAGACGGCTCTGCAGAATGTGACGGAGGGTCTGATCATAGGGCGCGGAATGGATAAGGCAAAGGCCGCGGAGATCGGCAGGCGGGCGCTGGATAAGGTGGGGCTTTCGGACCGCTATGGCTACTATCCTCACCAGCTCTCCGGCGGACAGCAGCAGAGGGTGGGGATCGCCCGGGCGCTGGCCACGGACCCGGAGATCATCTATTTTGACGAGCCCACTTCGGCGCTGGATCCGGAACTTATCGGAGAGGTGCTTACCGTGATGCGGCAGCTGGCGGAAGAGGGTATGACCATGCTGGTAGTTACCCACGAGATGAGTTTTGCCCGCAATGTGTCCAACAAGGTGATCTTCATGGAGGATGGCCGTGTGCTGGAACAATGCGGATCCAGAGAATTTTTTGAGAACCCCAGGGAGGAGCGCGTCAAGGCGTTCCTGCAGACTCTGAGAGGGGGAGTATAGAGGAAGCGATGCAGGTTTAGGAGGGATCCTATGGATTTCTGCAGGGGCTTTGAGGCGGAAAAATTGTAAAGAAGGAATTTGGAGATAATACTGAAAATGACTTGGAGGAGTGAGATTATGAAGAAAAAATTGGTCAGTATTGCCATGGCGGGTCTGATGGCGTTCAGCCTGGCGGCCTGCGGCAACGGCGGCGAGCAAAACGCGGAGGCTGGAGATCTGCTGCAGCAGATTCAAGATAAGGGGACACTCACCGTAGCCATGGAGGGCACCTGGGCCCCCTGGACTTATCATGATGAGAACGACAACCTGGTGGGCTTTGACGTGGAGGTGGCGCGGAAGATCGCGGAGAAGCTGGGCGTGGAGGTAACTTTCGTGGAAGGCGAATGGGACGGCCTCTTTGCCGGACTGGACAGCGGCCGCTATGATATGGTGATCAACGGTGTGGAGATCACCGATGAGCGGGCCGAGAAGTATGATTTCAGCGAGCCCTACGGCTATATCCGCACGGCGCTTATTGTGGCCAGCGACAATGAGGACATCAAGACCTTTGAGGATTTAAGCGGCAAGACCACCACCAACAGCATGGCCAGCACCTATATGACCTTGGCGGAGAGCTATGGCGCCACGGTAACCCCTGTGGATTCCCTGGATCAGACCCTGGATCTGGTGGTGGCGGGCAGAGTGGATGCCACGCTGAATGCGGAGGTATCTTTCTATGACTATATGAATGTGCATCCCGACGCGCCGGTAAAGGTGGTGGCTCTCACCGACGACGCTTCCCACGTGTCCATTCCCATCCGCAAGGAGGAGGCCACAGCGGCCTTCAAGGCGGCAGTGGATCAGGCTATCCGGGAGTTGAAAGAGTCGGGTGAACTGGCGGAGATCTCCATCAAATATTTTGGAAGTGATATCACGAGGGAATAATTGACAGCAGCCGGACGGTTCCGCAAGGGAGAACTGCGGCATGACAGGGAGCAGAGCGGTATGGAAGTAAAAAAGACGAGAAAGATTGTGTTTGCGGCAGTGACAGGGATCATCACAGGATTCCAATACGCAGCGGGAAGCCGTCTGGACCGGCAGGATACCTTGGATCTGCGGGATGCCTCCTTCTATTTAAGCTGGCTTGTAATCAGTGTTGCCGCGGCTTCTATCGTCTACGTGATCTGGTGGTTCGCTAATAAATTGTGGACAGACAGGATGACTTCCGGCAGGAAAGAGGAAAACAGAAGTCATGGCGGGGTGGAATTTACCCCGCTTTTTCTGCATCTGTTCTATACCGGGGTCTTGCTGCTCTGCTGGCTGCCCGCGCTTCTCTCCATTGTGCCCGGCGTGTTTTCCTATGATGCCTATGCGGAGTGGGAACAGGTAAAAACGGGCTTGATCACCTCCCACCACCCGGTGCTCCACGTGCTGCTGGTGGGGGGCCTGCTGGAAGGTTTCCACAGGCTCACGGGCAGTTACAATGTGGGGATTTGTGTCTATTCGCTGCTTCAGATGTTCCTGGTGGCCAATGTCCTGGCTTTCACCGTCACTTTTATGAAAAAAAGAGGGATTGGGCGAGGGGGAAGGCTCCTTTCGCTGTTCTTCTATGGACTGTCGCCGGTGCTTGCGCTGTTCTCCATATGCACCACCAAGGATGTGCTGTTCGCCGCCTGTCAGCTGCTGTTGATGCTGTTTGTGCTGCGCCTCACAGGGGAGCAGGAGCGTTTTTTTACGGAGAGGAAGGCCCAGGCCGGTTTTGTCCTGGCTGCGCTGGGCACCATGATCCTGCGCAACAATGGGCTGTATATCGCCCTGGTGATGCTGGCGGTGCTGTTCTTTTTCTGTAGAAGGTATTGGAGGAGATATGTGCTGCTGACGGCGGTGACGCTGCTGCTGTACGGGGTCTATGCAGGTCCCCTGTATGCCGCTTTGTCCGTCACTCCCGGAGGAATTGAGGAGATGCTGTCTGTGCCCATTCAGCAGCTGGCCAGGGTATACCACTATGAGTACGATTCCCTGGATGCCGGGGATCTGGAACTGCTCTACCGGGTGCTGCCCAGGGAGAATTTGGAGGCATATAAGCCCACGGTGGCCGACCCGGTGAAGAGCGGTTTTGACCGGGAGGGCTTTGCCGCCAACCGCAGGGAATTTTTTGAACTGTGGATGCGCTGGGGGCTGGAGCATCCCCTGACTTATATCAATTCCTTTCTGGTGACTACGGTGGACTTTTGGTATCCCGGCGCCGTGATGGACGGCTACAAGGATCCCTATGGCAGAAGCAGCTACTTTGACTACCGGGTGGCGGAGCCGGGACAGGAGGTAGTGCTGCTTAAAGGGCTGCATGAATTTTATGAGAAGCTGTCCTGGGACAAGGCGGCGCAGCAGAAACCGCTGGCTTTTCTGGCGCTGAGTCCGGGATGGTATTTTCTGCTATTCCTGGTGGCATTTATGTATTTTTGGTGCTATAAAAAGAGGAAGCTTATGCTTCCCGGGTTGGTTCCTTTGCTGACCATGGCCACGGTGCTGTTAGGCCCCATGGCGCTGGTCAGGTACGTACTGATTTTCTTTTACGGGTTTCCGCTGATTGCGGCCATGTTTTTAAAGCCGGAGGCATTTCTTGCAAAAGAGTAATTTTATTGCTGTTTCGTCTGGTAGATCACCAGATAGTCATTGATACCGACGGGGGGCTCCTGACAGGTTTCCCCCACATAGCCTATAACCCAGGGATCGCTGTAGAGCAGTCCGGCATCGCAGACCACATAATCCGGTACCCTGTCAGGATGCAGGCTGAACCAGGACAGAACCTTGTGGTCAAAGGTGGGCGAACAGATGGTGGAGGGAGTGGCGTACTCCAGATCCTTCATCAGGTACAAATCCGTGTCGGAACCCATATAGAACACTTTTGCGCCCTCGGGAAGCAGATCGGTGATCAGCCGGTAATTATCCCTATAGCGGAGGACAGAGGGGGTGTCGGCAACCAGCCCCAGGGCGGGTCCCTGGCGCAGGAGGCTGATGTCGTCCAGAATCGTTTCGTGCCGGCCGCCGGTGGTGCGCTGCATGTAACACCGGCCAAACATAAGCACACATACCCATAGCGCCAGTATGGCCCGAGGCATGAGCCGGAGCCTGCCGGTGTTTTTTTCTGCCAATAATTCTCTCAGCTGGGGCAGGGACAGGATGCCTATGGCGCTGGGGGCCAGGAAGGGCAGGGACACCAGCAGCGGGTGGTTGCTGAACAACAGAATGCCCGCAAAGGCGGTCAAGGGCACCAGCACGAAGAAGCCCAGCGCCGGAGAGGAGACAAGCTTTCGTCTCAGAGCCGCCCATAATAGAAACATTGGCAGGAAAAAGTATTCCGCCATGGGATAATTGGGATACCGGCTGCCAAACAGCCAGATGCAGACCTGGCCCGCCAGGCTTACGGCTATCAGCAGCCCGCACCACAGCAGAGGGGAAAAGGGCTTTTTGGCCTTGAGACGGTAAAGCAGCTGCAACAGGAAAGCTGCCAGGGAATACCCCAGGAAGAACAGCAGAAGCTGTCCCAGCGACTGGCCGTGTCCCAGCAGGCGTTCTACCCAGGGGGCGGAGTGGGAGCCGTCGCTGGCCACTATGGAGACCAGCGTACCCAATTGGCCCAAAGGAATATAGGACAGGAGCATCGCCAGAAAGGCCACGGCGCCCAGCAGACAAGGAGCGGCCAGGCAGGCCAGTTCCCGGAGCAGGGAGTGGGGGGAGCGGCGGCGGTAACGGATCATGCAGCCCACACAGGCGGCGAAGGCCAGCAGAGTGGAGGGATAGGACAGAACCTCCAGCGCCAGAAAACAGCCTGCAAACACCAGGTGACGCAGAGCATAACTTCCGGGCTGTGAGGCCGAAGGGCCGTAGTACCGCAGCAGGCAGAGCACCGCCAGCAGCAGGCACCATATCTGTATATTGGAAAATTCCGGCAGGAACATGATCTTGGGCAGCGCAAAGAAATAGATACCGCAGACCAGGAGGGCGTGTTCCCGGTCCAGATAACTTTTCAGTGTCCGATAGAGGCAGAAGCCCACGGCGCTGTGCAGCAACAGGCCCCAGAGCCGCAGGTACAGGACAATGCCTGTGGTGGTGTGAAATATTGCCGCATAGGGGGCCATCAACAGCATACACAGCCAGCCCGAGGTCTGGTGCGGTTCCCACAGATCCGCCAGCAGACGATCCCCTTTCAGCAACCGATAGGCCATGGACACGGCATACTGTTCGTCAATGTCATAGCCCGCAAAAAGGATTTTCAATGTGGTGACGGCAAAAAGAGCCGCCAGGAAAAAAGTTAAAATGCGTTTACGTACAGCCATATGGATATCATTTCCTCTTTTTTTAGAGTTGCATTACTTCGGCATTGTCATAAAAGGGTCCGGGTGCGTTCCGATATCTGGGTCAGTTCATGCTCTCTGGCATATGTCTCGATTTGCTGCAACGCCTTTTGTCTGTGGGGGGAGACGGCTTTGTCGGCGGAGCAGTCCAGAAAAGCATTCAGCAGTCCGGCACTGTCCTCCACTTCTGAGATGCCCGCTACGGGGCCCTCGTTCAGCAGGGCCATAAGCAGGCCGCAGGCGCAGGCATACTCTTTCTCGGTGAGACCGCCTTCCAGGCGCTGCCGCAGATTGCCTTTTCTGCAGCATTCCAGAGCGGAGTAGGCGGGTAATATGGTATTATTCCAGCCTTCTGTAAAGAGCCAGTCCGCAATGTCCTGGGTATCCGGCTCCAGAGCCGCCACGGCGTGGATTCGCCCCCAGCCGTGTACGGCTTTGGCGATGCGCAGGATTTCCTGGGAAGATTTTGTCCAGGTGGCAGCCACCTGCACCACATACAGGGTGAACTCATCGGACAGCGCCAGGATCCGCAGGGCATTCTTCAGCGGTTCATTCTGGTCCGTGTCAAAGAGCGCCAGCAGCACCAGTCCAAGTTTCACCTCTTCCCGGTGGGCGCCCTTCAAGACGCATTCCGCCGCCAGGCGGTAGATTTCCGAGGGAGGCAGCTGCTGCTGGCGCTCTATGACATATTGCAGAACTTTGTTCATGACGGAGATCATATGCCCGTCCGTAACCCATCTGCCGATCAGTTCGTGGGCCTGGTCCAGATCGGTGGCGGCGGCATCCACAGCCTGCTTTAGCAGGGAGGCGTCCTGATCGGGGGCCCCCATATGGTAGAGGGCGATGCCGTCCAGAGCGCCGTCCGCAAAACGAGGCTTGTCCGGCGAGGATGCCTCTTCCGTGGGAAGAGAGTATTCCAAAGGCAGCTCCTCCCGCTGGTTCCGCGCCCGGCAGATATTTTCATAGATGCTTTCTGATGTACTGTTCATATAGTCTCCTTTATGCTTTCTTATGGCATTATTTTCATATATTTCACTTAGTATACTATGTTTTGGACCCTGTGCCAAGGAAAAAGTTTGGATGTGTACATCCAAATACGCATTAAAATATCGGCCTGCTGTACCAGCGTGATGTGGACGAGGCGTTTGGACAGTATGACATTTATATTGACGGGGAGAAGGTCCATTTTTGCGTAATCATTTATTTATCATTTTCGTTAGCTAAAATTTAGCTAATCATTTGTTTTCGTTAGGTAAAAAATGTAAAGCGGGCACGAGCACATACGTTAATTCCCTTAATTTTATAAAAATTAGTATAGATACTATGATGAAAAGAGATAAATTCTGCTTGTACATTATATACAATTCTGAGATGCAAAAATAGGCTAATTTGACAAAATGCATAAAAGGTATTGCAGTTTTATAGCAACTATAGTAGAATTTAATAGAAATTAAAAAAACTTAAAATGACTTAAAAGATATTGGGAGAGAGACATGAGGCGGATACACTTAAAAAGATTAGACTGTATTCTGCCCGTTTTGGCTTTGCTGCTGGCATTGCCTGGATGCAATGGAGCGGGAACGGGAACGGGACAGACGGGATCGGAAACCGAGGCAGGGACGTCTCCTGGGCCGGAGCTGAAAACCTATTCCTGGGACGAGGCCATCGTCTATGAGGCGGAGGAGGGTACTCTGCGGGGTGGTACATCCGCAAAAGAAGAGGGCGGCATCGGTTATGTGGAAGGTTTTTCCGGGGAAGAGGACGAACTGGAATTGGCTATACATATTGAAGAGAACGGATTTTATGATCTGAACTTTGTCAGCAGGAGCGCTGACGGAGGCTATAAAGAGAACTATGTGGCTGTGGACGGTGAGCGAATGGGCACTGCGGCGGTGGAGGGGAAGGAATATACGGACTCTCTCATATCCCGCGTGTATCTGGAGACAGGGGACCACACTGTGAAGCTCAGTTCTTACTGGGGATGGATACAGGTGGACAGTCTGAAGGTGAAGCCCTCCGACGAACTGGACCCGGGACGGTTCGACATAGAACCGGTACTGGTGAACCAGAACGCCACGGAAAATACCCGGCGGCTGATGGCCTATCTGTGCGATGTCTATGGAACGGATATTCTGTCGGGCCAATACTGTGATACAGGCATGTTCGGGACGGAGAACGCTGCGATCTGGAAGACCACCGAGGGCAAGTATCCAGCTATTTTGGGATTGGATATGTCCAACTACACACCGGTTTCCGCAGCCCACGGAGCGGAGGGACATGCGACGGAATATGCACTGGAATATTGGGATAAGGGTGGGATCGTAACCTTCTGCTGGCACTGGACCACGCCGGATAAATACATTACAGGTAACTGGTATTCCACTTTCTATAAGGAACATACCAATATTGATCTGGCCAGGATCATGAGCGGCCAGGACCAGGAGGGATACGATCTGCTGGTGGCGGATATTGACGCGATCGCGGAGCAGCTGCAGATTCTGCAGGAGGCGGATGTGCCGGTGCTGTGGCGGCCCTTGCACGAAGCTGGCGGCGGCTGGTTCTGGTGGGGGAACGCGGGGGCGGATGCATACAAACAGCTGTATGTGCTGATGTATGACAGGCTGGTGAACCATCACGGACTGAACAACTTGATCTGGGTGTGGAACGGTCAGGACAAGGATTGGTATCCCGGTGATGAATATGTGGATATCATCGGCGAGGACATTTATCCCGGCGAGCATGTGTACACACCGCAGACGTCCAAATATCTGGAGGCGCTGGAGTATACGGATGCAAAAAAGATGATTATCCTGTCGGAAAACGGCTGTCTGTTTGACCCCGATCTGGCCATCCGGGACGGCTCCATGTGGGGGTCCTTCTGTACCTGGGGCGGTGAGTTTGTCATCAAGAATAAGCAGTTGTACATTCTGAGCGAACAGTACACCGAGGAGGATATGCTGAAGAAGGTGTATGAGCATGAGCATGTGATCACCAGAGATGAACTGCCGGATCTGAAAAGCTATCCGCTGCCAGGCGAGTAAGACAGCACATTTCCGCAGGGTGCGCCGATCAATACCCGGACGCCGGAAGCGGCTTGGTATTGAGCACCGGTCATTCGCGCCGGAAGGGAATGGGCAGAACAATAATGAGGAGATGGTTCATTGGGTCAGTTATTTTCGACAGACGGCATTATATATCGGTTCCTGAACAAGACAGGCAATATCATTCTCGCCACGATACTGTGGCTGGCGGGCTGCATTCCGGTGGTGACCATAGGCGCCTCCACCGCCGCGTTCTACTATGTTATGGTAAAATCTGTCCGTAAGGATGTGGGGTATGTACACTCGGAGTTCTGGCGAGGCTATAAAATGAATTTCAAGAAGGGCGTGGCGGCTACGGTATTGCTGCTGGCGTTGGGGACGGTTCTGGGGCTGGAGATGCGGATGGTCCTGGAGAACAATGTGGAAGTCAGCCGGATATGGTATTCTCTGAGCGGGCTGCTGATTCTGCTGATGGTTCTGGTCACGCTGTATCTGTTCCCCGTGATGTCAAGGTTTGATATGAAGCTGAGCAAGCTGTGTACGCTGGCCTTTGTTATATCGATCCGATACTGGTATATCACGGCGGCGCTGATAGCCGGTCTGGCGGTGGTGGTGCTGGCACAGCTTTATCTGCTGCCTTTGCCGTTGATTCTGCTTACGCCGGGACTGTGGTGTTATGCCAGTTCCTTTCTGGTGGAGCGGGCCATGAAGCCCTATATGCCCAAGGCCCAGACCCCGGAGGGGGAGGAACAGCCGGAAAACTGGTATGATTGATTACTGCTGGATGCAGTGAGCAAGAAATATACTACATAACGCCAGAATTTATCGTATTGCATTGGTTAAACGTATATGGCTGGCGTTATGTAGTCAGGTTACTCGGCAATTTTACTGTTAAGCAGTATAAAAAATGGAGAAGAAGATGATGATGAGGAGAAAGAACTGGAAAAGAAAAATGGCATTTCTTCTGGCGGCAGCCCTGGCAGCAGGCATATTTCCACAGAACGCACTGCAGGCGCAGGCAGCCACCGACATCACACAGGAGGAGTATGGGGATATCGTAGGCACCTATTCCATTGATCCTTCCGTGATGGGTTACCAGGAATATGTGGAGGCCAACCCCCAGGTATATCCCGATCAGGAATACCGCGTTTCCGCCGTGGATTATGTGCGGTATGAGGAGAACGGTGTCGATGCTGTTCCTGAGATCTATGACAACTATGAGAATATTCCCGGAGGCGGCAGCGCACTGCTGACAGGCGAGGAAGCCCTGGTGGAATTTGAGGTGGAGGTCAAAGAGAGCGGCTTTTATGACATGTCATTGGTATATTATCCCATCGAGGGCAAGAGTTCTGAGATCCAGAGGGCCTTTTTCGTAGATGGCAGACTGCCCTACAGTGAGTTGGCCCTGGTGGAGCTGAAGCGAATCTGGATAACCAACGTGACCGAGATGGCGGCGGATGAGAACGGCATTGTGACCAAGGTGTGGCAGGTGGACAGCCAGGGCAACGACGTGAAGCCCCGGGCGGTGGAAGCTCCGGAGTGGGTGGAGAGTTATCTGTATGACAGCAACGGCTATGTGACCACGCCCCTGTCGCTGTATCTGGAGGCGGGCACCCATACCATCACCATGATGTCTCAGAGAGAACCCATGCTTTTGTCGGAGATCGTGTTAAGCAACAGCGAGAAAGTAAAGGATTATGCTGCCACAAAGGCCGCCTGGGATGCCGCCGGATACAAAAACAGTGTGGCTGAGAGTATTCGGATCGAGGGTGAAAACGCTTACAAGACTTCCTCCCAGATGCTGTATCCCCGGCAGGATCAGTCTTCCCCCGCAGTGTATCCCTCCAGTCCCAAGGTGTTGCTGAACAACACCATCGGCGGCACTTCCTGGCAGAAGGCCGGACAGTGGGTGGAGTGGGAGTTTGAAGTTCCCTCCAGCGGTTATTACAATATATCCGCGTTCTGCAAGCAGAATTTTGTGCGGGGCATTGACGTATGCCGCAGGATTTCCATTGACGGTGTAGTGCCCTTTGAGGAAATGAACGATTATGGCTTCGGCTATGAACAGAGCTGGAGAGAGGAAATCCTGTCCGATGAGGATGGCAATCCCTATAGCTTCTATCTGGAGGCGGGTACCCATACCCTGCGCATGGAGGTGGTGCTGGGTGACATGGCGGAGATTATCAGTACCGTACAGGATACCGTGCAGCAGCTGAACTCCATATACCGCCAGGTGATTTATATCACCGGCGTGGCTCCCGACAAATATCGTGATTATCAGCTGACGGCCTCTCTGCCCGGGCTGGAGGCACAGCTGATTGAAGCCAGATCCGGCATTAATCAGGCCATGGAGGCGCTCAGCGTGACGGCAGGACGCAACAGTGATAAGCTGACCACTCTGCGGACCATGCAGGATCAGCTGGATGAACTGATCGCCGATCAGGAACGCTTCGTGGAAGTGCTTAATTCCTATAAAATAAATGTGAGGGCCTGCGGCAACTGGATTACCCAGGTGCTGAGCCAGCCTTTGCAGATTGACCGCATCATGGTATACTCCCCGGACAATCACCAGGATATCAAGTCCTCCGGTTTTTTTGCCGGGCTGGGCTATGAGATGCAGAGGCTGTTCTATTCCTTCATTGTGGACTATAACCAGATTGGCAATGCCATTGGCGATGATGAGGAAGGCGTGGTGCTGACGCTGTGGATCGGTACGGGGCGTGACCAGGCCAATGTTATCAAGGCTTTGATAGATGAAAACTTTACCAGCAAGACAGGCATCAACGTCAATGTGCAGCTGGTGGATATGAATACCCTGCTGCGGGCGACACTGGCGGAGGAAGGCCCGGATATGGCTATCCAGGTGGCCAATACCAACGGCATAGCCGGAGCCGTGCTGAACACCGGCAATGATACCCCGGTGAATTACGGTATTCGTAACGCCGTGCTGGATTTGAGCCAGTTTGACGACTTTGAGGAGGTATCCCGGAGATTCAGTCCCAGCGCGCTGGTGCCCTTCAGCTTTAACGGGGCCACCTATGCGCTGCCGGATACCCAGACCTTCCCCATGATGTTCTACCGCAAGGATATTCTGGCGGAAATCGGATTGGAGGTACCCACCACGTGGGATGAGGTCAAGGTGGCTATGACTGTGCTGGCCAAGAACCAGATGGAATTTGGTATGCTGCCAAATGAACAGACCTTTGCCATGCTGCTGTTCCAGAATGGCGGCGAGTATTATTCCGAGAACGGGGATCGTTCCATGCTGGACTCCGACATTGCGGTGGCAACTTTCAAGCAGTATTGCGAATATTACACGGATTACAAGCTGGATAAGGCAACCAGCGTGGAAGAGCGGTTCCGTACCGGTGAGTGTCCCATCATTATCTCGGACTATACTACATATAACAATCTGCAGGTGTCGGCGCCGGATATCGAAGGACTGTGGGAGTTCACCGTAGTGCCCGGTAATCTGCAGGAGGACGGAAGTATTCTGCACTCCACCGGAAGCACGGGCCTGTCCGATATCATCATGGCCAACACGGAGCATCCCGGGGAGTGTTGGGAGTTTCTGAAATGGTGGACGGATGCGGAGACTCAAATCCTGTACGGACGTGAGATGGAGAGTCTGATGGGCGCCAGCGCCCGTGTGGCGACGGCCAATCTGGAGGCAATGTCCAGCCTGTCCTGGCCCATCAGGGACTATCGGGAGATCATGAAGCAATTTGAGCAGGTGAGGGGAATCCCCCAGGTGCCCGGCGGTTACTATACCTGGCGTAATGTGAACAACGCATTCTACAGTGTGACCGAAGACTCCAGCAACACCGGAAGAACCCAGGTCGCCACGCCCAGAGAGGAACTGATGGATAAGATTATCTATGTGGATGCGGAGATCAGCTATAAACGGGAAGAATTCGGCCTGCCTGTGGCCGGAGAAGAATAGGAGGGGAGAGAGTATATGGCTAAAGAAGCAGTAAGTTCCGGAGTTTCTCAGGAAGCTTTGGACATCGCAAAAAAGCAGGGCACCTTACGCTATCAGATTGTAAGGAACAGGGCCTCCTATTTTATGATTGCCCCATACTTTATACTGTTTTTCTTCTTTACGGTATTACCGGTGCTCATGTCCGTGGCACTGAGCTTTACATACTTTAACATGCTGGAACTGCCCACTTTTGTGGGTTGGAAGAACTATATCAAGCTTTTCCTGGAGGATGATATTTTCCTGATCTCCTTGAAAAATACCCTGATATTCGCTGTGGTCACCGGGCCGGTCAGCTACATGCTGTGTCTGTTGTTCGCATGGATAATCAATGAGTTCAAGGGTAAGCTGAGAGCTTTTCTTACCTTGATTTTCTATGCTCCCTCCATCTGCGGTAACGCTTATCTGGTGTGGAACCTGATTTTGACGGGGGATCGTTACGGATATTTAAACGGTATGCTCCTGAAGCTGGATATCATCAATGAAGCCAAGCTGTGGATGCAGACGGAGAAGTACGTGCTGCCCATACTGATTGTGGTACAGCTGTGGTTGTCTCTGGGCACGGGCTTTCTGTCCTTTATCGCCGGTCTGCAGACCGTGGATAAGAGCATGTATGAGGCGGCGGCTCTGGACGGCGTAAAGAACCGCTGGCAGGAACTGTGGTATGTGACGCTGCCGGCCATGAAGCCTCAGTTGATGTTCGGCGCGGTAATGCAGATCACCCAGTCCTTTGCGGTGGCCGATATCTCCATCAATCTGGCGGGCAACCCTTCGGTCAATTACGCCGGCGCAACGGTGGTAACCCACCTGCTGGATTACGGCTCTACCCGTTTCGACATGGGGTACGCGTCCGCAATTGCCACCATCCTGTTCCTGTTGATGGTGGGCACCAACAAACTGGTACAAAAAATATTAGGAAGGGTGGGAGAATAAGTGGCTGAGAAAGATATGATCAAAAGAAAAAGACGCTTTTTTCGCAAAAGAGAAAAACAGCTGAACCGGTCCATGGCAGGTAACACCCTTTTGTTTGTTCTGATGTTCATCTGCGGTATCTTCATGGTGCTGCCGTTGGTAATGATTATTAACAACGCGTTAAAGCCTCTGGATGAACTGTACCAGTTCCCGCCCAAGATATTTGTGCGCAACCCTACACTGGAGAACTTCTCGGATCTGTTTGTGCTGATGAACGACTCCTGGATTCCGTTTTCCAGGTATATCCTCAATACCATCATCATCACCGGCTTTGGTATGGTGGGGCATGTGGTGGTGGCTTCCCTGGCGGCTTATCCGCTGGCAAAGCACAAGTTCCCGGGCAAGAATATTCTGTTTGGCATGGTAGTGCTGTCCATGATGTTCTCCTGGACCGTAACCCAGATTCCCCAGTACCTGATCATTTCCTGGATGGGAATCAACAACAATTATCTGGCTCTGATTCTGCCGGCCTGGTCCTTTGGCATGGGCCTGTACCTGATGAAACAGTTTATGGAGCAGCTGCCGGACTCCCTGATGGAGTCAGCCAAGCTGGACGGCGCCACCGAGTGGCATATCTTCTGGACCATTGTGATGCCCAATGTTAAGCCGGCATGGCTGACCCTGGCCATCTTCCAGTTCCAGCAGATGTGGGGCAACACCGGTTCCATGTTCCTGAGAGACGAACAGTTAAAGCCCCTGCAGTTCGCGCTTCAGCAGATCACCGCAGGCGGCGTGGCGAGAGCGGGAGCGGCGGCAGCCGTAACCTTTATCATTGCGGCCGTACCCATTATTTTCTTCCTGATCTGCCAGAGCAATATCTTAGAGACTATGACAACATCCGGTATGAAGGACTAAGAGGGAGGAGCGTATATGAAAAACCAAAAACTGGTCAGAAAAATAGCAAAAAGCGCCGCGGCTTTCCTCCTTGCGGTGGTCACCGGGATGACGGCAATTCCTCAGGAAGCGCAGGCATCCAGTCTGCCCTATCAGCCTTATAATTATAATTACTGGGAGGACATCGTATTTACTCCCGCAGCCTATGAACCCAGGAAAATTGTTTCCGGCCTTGATTTTACATTTGAGGGGGAGCCCATCGGAGCATTTGTGACCCCTCAGGATTTGTGCAAGTCCCCCTCAGGGGATGTGTATATCGCGGACACCGGCAATAACCGTATCGTGGTGGTAGATTCCACTATGACGGAGGTCCGCAGGATCATAACAACCTTCGACAACAATGGGACGGAAGACGGTTTTAAGCAGCCCACGGGCGTGGCCGTGTCCCAGTCCAACCAGCTGTATGTGGCGGATTCCCAGAACCGCCGTGTGGTAGTTCTCAATGAAGACGGCTCCCTGGTCAGATTCGTGGAGAATCCCCAGTCCGAGGTGCTGGAGGATGGATACCAGTTTGTGCCGCTGAAAGTGTCTGTGGATTATGCGGATCGTGTCTACTGCATCGCGCAGAACATGTTCGAAGGAATCATGGTGTTTGAGACCAACGGTGAATTTACCGGATTCTTCGGCACCATCAACGTGGAGATTTCCCTGTGGGAGAAATTCTGGAGAAAGCTGGCCACCAAGGAAGAACGCGCTAAATCCCAGCTGTTCATTCCCACGGAGTTCACGGGTATCGATATCGACCCGGACGGCTTTGTGTACGCCTCCAATATTGATCCCAACGGCGAGCAGGGAGTCCGCAGACTGAACCCCAAGGGGCAGGATGTCATCAAGAAGGGCGTCAACAAAAATGTGGGCGGCGACCTTTGGATTGACGGGAACTCCGATTACTCCGGTCCTTCCCAGTTCACGGATGTGGTCTACAGGGACAGCGGTATCTATTCCTGCCTGGACAAAAAGCGGGGACGCATTTTCACCTACGACCATGAGGGGAACCTTTTGTATATCTTTGGGGGCCTTGGCACCCAGACCGGAACCTTCCGGCTTCCGGTTGCCATCGAAAATATTGACAGAGACCTGATTGTGCTGGATGCCACCAGCGGCAATGTGACCTTCTTCAATGAGACCGAGTACGGACGGCTGATCAACCAGGCTGTGGCGCTGCGCTATGACGGCGACGAAGCCCAGGCCGTGGAACTGTGGGAGAGAGTACTGGATCTGGATGAGAATAACGAACTTGCCAACACCGGTATCGGTAAGGCTTATCTGACGGCCGGCGATTACGAGAAGGCAATGTATTATCTGGAACTGGGAATGGCCCGGGATTACTACTCTGTGGCCTACAGGCGCTATCGGAATAATTTCCTGACAGCCAACGCCAATATACTGCTTTCCATACTCTTTGTGATTATCATCGCATGGGTGGTGTGGCGCAGAATCAAGAAGAAAAAGGGTATTGTTCTGTTTAAGAAAAAGGGGAAGAAAGGAGGCAGCCTGAATGCGTAAGTATTTTTCCGGAGAGAAATGGAGTTATATGCTCTACACCATATCCCATCCTATGGACGGATATTATTGGATTCGCCATGCGGAGAGGGGCAGCGTACCCCTGGCGATCCTGATGGTTGTGCTCTTTTCTGTATGTTTTACGGCCAACAGGCTGTTGGCCAGTTTTGTGGTAAATGATATAAACCCCAGAGCGGTGGATATTTTATATGAACTTGGGGGTGTACTTGCTTTTTATTTGCTGCTGTGTGTCAGCAACTGGTGTATCACTTGCCTCATGAACGGTGAGGGACGTATGAAAGACATCACTGTGGCGGTGGGATATGGAACGGTGCCGATCACCTTTGTGCTGATTCTGTCCACCATTATCAGTCAGTTTATCGCGGATGACGAGCAGGCTTTCTACACGCTGCTCCTGGTGGTCGGCATTGCTTACGGTGTCATCATGATACTGATAGGCATCATGCAGGTACACAATTACACCCTGGGCAAGACACTGATTACTCTGTTTCTCACCTTTGTGGCGCTGCTCATTATTGTATTTCTGATATTGCTTCTGACCAACTTGCTGGGCATGGTTTACAACTTTTTCAGAAGTATATATACAGAAATTATCTTCAGAACGTAAGGGGGCCATAGCATATGAAAGCTTCTAAGGAAAAGAAAATAAAAGGGCCTATGAGTCTGACCAAACGGATTGTGCTCGGTATCCTTGCGGTGGCTGTAATAGTGGGAGCGGTTTACATGATTTACTATTTCGTCCACTATGTGTTTTACGACAAGCATGAGGAGTATTTGACTTCCTACGAGTATGAGCCGGGCAGCGTATACACCCCCATAGCGGAGGCCCAGCCTGATGTGCCGGACTTTGAACTTGTGGCGGAGAGTGAGTACCTGAAACTCTACACCCAGCCGTCCACGGCCATTGTGGCGGTGTATGACAAGAGGAACGGGGAGACGACTTACACCAATCCCTTGAACGCGGACGAGGACACGGTGGCAAACGGCGCCAATATGAACTATCTGAAGTCTCAGTTCCTGCTGTACTACTACAACGAGGAAGCCGTATCCGGTACCATGGCTACTTTCAACGACTGCGTGAGGAAGAACCAGTTTTCCATGGAGGGAATTGAGAACGGTGTTCGTTACATGTACCATTTAGGTGAGATCGCAGACAACCAGATGCATTTTGAGGTTCCCCTGGAGTACCGTCTCCATGAGGACTACCTGGAGGTATCCATTCCCACCTGCGGTATTAAGGAATACAATAACGGATATATTTATCGTATTCAGCTGCTCCGTTATATGGGGGCCACCTCCTATGATGACAAGGGATATATCGTGGTGCCCAACGGCTCCGGTTCCATCATCAATTTTAACAATGGTAAGCGCACTGCAGCCAGCTATTCGCAATATATATACGACATCGATCCGCTGGCAGCCAACTACACCACCACGGAGATTCTGGACCCGGCCAGGCTGGCCCTGTTCGGCATCTGTAAAGAGAATTATGATATGTTGGTGACGGTGGAGGACGGAGCATCCAATGCGCTGATCACAGCCGGAATATCCGGAGTGTATAACGATTTGAACTACGCGTATCCCTCCTTTGTGCTGAGGGTCGCGGATAACCTGCGGATGTTTGGCGACTCTTCCTCGGATGTGTATGTCATAGAGCCGAATCCCTATGATGTGAACATGACGGTGCGCTATACATTCCTTGACCAGAAATATAAAGGCTACGCCGGACTGGCCACCTACTACAGGGAGCGGTTGGTGGAGGAAGGCAAGCTGACCCGGCTGGAAGAAACCGAAGATATCCCGTTCTTCTATGATGTGATTGCCGGCGTGAAAGAAAACGCTCATTTCCTGGGGGCGCAGTATCTGCATACTTTCTCCATGACGGATTTTGAAGAGGCACAGCAGATATCCAACGAGTTGGCGGCAAGCGGCATAGGCAGCCAGGTCATGAATCTGCAGGGATGGTTTAACGGCGGGTATTATCACGATGCGGCGGACACTGTCCGTATCACCGGCAAACTGGGCGGAAAATCCGGTCTGGAAAAACTGAATGAGACCGTAACGGCAAACGGCGGCGATATGTATGTGGACGTGGCGTTTCAGCAGGTGACTTTTGCGGATGATGGGTTTAACTATGGGGCCGAGGGCGCAAGGTACTATGGCGCCGGATATGTGGCTTCCTTTGGACTGATCAATCCCACCACACTGCGCAACACCTCCGGCCTGGGCTATGTGGAGAACAGATATAGCCTGTTGTCTCCCAAGTTCCTGCCCAGGTATGTGGGAAAATTTGCGGGAAAGATAGGAAAAATTGATGTGACAGGCATTTCTCTCAGAGATTTGGGAAGCGTTCTTGTATCCGACAAAAAGAGAACCAATCAGATTACCAGAGAGGCGGCGCTGGATGTGGTGCTGGGGCAGCTGGGAATCCTGGAGAGCACCGGCAAAAAGCTGATGACCAACGCAGGCAATGACTACAGCTTTGCTTACACGGATACCATTATCAACGCGCCGATCAGCGGCAACAGCCTGCCCATTATTGATGCCGATATCCCGCTGTATGAGATGATTACCCACGGATATATAACCAGCGCGTCCGGTCACCTGAACTTTGTGAACCGGGACGACATGGCCGCCACAACCCTGAATTTGATTGAGTTTGGCGTTTCTCCCCACTATGTGTTTACCTGGGAGAGATCCAGCGAGATGAAGAATACGGCTCTGAACAGGTTCTACACCACCACCTTCAGCAACTGGAAGGATACGGCGGCGGAAACCTACGAGCAGGTAAACGGAGCGCTGAAGTATGTGACGGGCGCCGCTATGATAGGCCATGATATACTGGACAATGACGTGAGAAAAGTAACCTATGACAACGGCGTAGTGATTTATATCAACTACAGCCGGCAGGAACAGCAGGCAGACGGATTGACAATACCGGCTATGTCTTACAGACTGGAGGGAAAATAAATGCGGAAAAAGAAAAAATTAAGCCTTCTCCAAAAGCGTAGTCTGATGGGATATCTGTTCATACTGCCATGGGTAGTGGGATTTTTGGTCTTTTATGTGAGGTCCCTGATTATGACGGGGCAGTTCGCGCTGTCCAGTCTCAGCATTGACGCAGTCAACGGCGGATATGTGCTGGAGCCGGTGGGACTGGAGAATTTCAGGTACGCACTACGGGTCCATGCGTCCTTTAAGCAGGTGCTGACCACCTCGGTTATGGATATGCTCATCGATGTACCGCTGGTTACCTTTTTCGCCCTGTTTATGGCGATGCTGCTGAATAAGAAGTTTCCCGGGAGGGGACTGGTGAGAGCCGTTTTCTTTCTCCCGGTAATCCTGAATTCAGGCGCTATTCAGGCGGCCATGGAACTGGGCGCCATGATGATGAACGGCGGCGTGGCCAGTCAGGCCACAGAGGTGTCCGCCAGCGCCGGAGAGACTATGGCGTTCAGTATTGAGTACCTGATAGAGATGTTTGTGAGTTTGGGCCTGCCTGCCGGCATTCTGGATTATATTGTGACGGCGGTTGCCAGAATCAACGACATCATCGCTGCCAGCGGTGTGCAGATTATTTTGTTTATCGCGGCGCTGCAGTCCATCCCCGGTTCCATGTACGAGGTGGCAAAAATCGAGGGCGCGACAGGATATGAGACTTTCTGGAGAGTAACATTCCCCATGGTTATGCCCCATATCATTACCTGCGTGGTGTACACCATCGTGGACAGCTTTACCGAGAGTGAAGTTGTGGACCTGGCCTACTCCGTGGCCTTCGATGAGTTTAATTATGGATTGAGTTCTGTGTTTAGCTTGATTTCTACTGTTATAACATGTGTCATTTTGGTTATAGTCTGTGGGGCGATTCAGAAGCGGACATTCTACTACAACTAAGGAAAGGAGAGGAATCAAATGGGTAAGAGTACCACAGCAAACGCTGTAAAAGACTATTATGCAAAAGCACAGTCCATTATCAATGATCCGGACCAGGGAAAGCGCTTTGTCAATAATGTGAAAAACTTTTTGATACTTCTTGTCAAAATCGCTATTCTGGTTGGCGTGGGATATGTTATTCTCGCTCCGGTCATCGGTATGTTTGTGAATTCGATCTCCTCCAACAAGGATGCATATAACCCTATGGTTTATGTGCTGCCGGAGTCGCCCACATTGGAGAGGTACAGTCTGGCCATCGCCAGGATGGAGTATCTGCCTACATTGCTCCGCAACCTCCTGTATACCGGGGTGCTGACCCTGCTGCAGCTCCTTATATGTTCCATGGTGGGTTATGGTTTTGCCAGGTTTAAGTTTCCGTTTAAGAATGTTCTGTTTGCCTGCGTGGTGGTGATGATTGTCATTCCCACCCATACCATCATGCTTCCGCTGTACATGACTTTCAGGGAGTTTGATCCGCTGGGCATTGTCTCCCTGATTACGGGCGGCTCCATTAACCTGATGGGCACTACTATACCAATGTATATCATGACGTTGCTGGGCTGTGGCGTGCGTTCGGGATTGTATATTTACATATTCAACCAATTTTTCCGGGGACTTCCTAAAGAAATCGAGGAAGCGGCGCTGGTGGACGGATGCGGAGTATGGTATACTTACTTTAGGATAATGTTGGTAAACGCAATGCCTTCTGTCATAACGGTGGCTGTGTTCTCCATTGTATGGCAGTTTAATGATACTTTTTATGCAAAGTTATTTCTGATTAGCGATAATGTGGTAATCAGTAAGCGTCTGGAGGGCCTGAGACCCCTGATCGCGAATGTGGATCAGATTCTGGATCCCACCATCCAGCAGCTTTATGAGGATGCGGGTGTACTTTTGATTGTCGCCCCCATATTGATTATTTATATTATCCTACAGAAGAACTTTATAGAGGGTGTGGAGCGAAGCGGTATTGTAGGCTAAACTCATCATCGCCCGCCATCAACTTTCATACACAAAAAAGGAGGATTGAAAAAGTTGAAGAACAAAAAATTATTAGCAAGCCTTTTGGCAGGCGCCATGGTACTTTCCCTTGCGGCCTGCGGAGAAGAGCCGTCGGGCAGCAGTTCTGTGGAGGAATCCACCTCCGAGGTACAGCAGTCCGCCGAGGCGGAGCCCACAGCGGAGCCGGCCCCTGAGGCTGCGCCCGCAAGCATTGACTTTGAGGACGGCAATATGGGATTTGTGGCGCCCTACATGCAGATGGCAAACGCCGCGGACATTGAACTGGCCGTCGTGGACTACAACGGCAGCAAGGCTCTGGAGGTAAAGAATCTGTCAGGGGACATTCCTTATGTGGCATTTGATGCCACCAGTCTGCTGGGGGCGGACGTGGCGAAGGTTGCAAGCATGGAAGCTGATGTGGCCGTCACCTATGAAAACGGAACGTTCAATGCCGTGGAGGGAAGAATTCTGGCCTGGAGCGGCGAGGATCGCAACGAGACCTATGACGACTGGTCCGTATATCTGGAGTCCAAAAACCCCAACAAAGCCGTGGCTACATTAGATGAAGGGGAGGAGTTTGTGGCGGATGCCGGCAATATCTTTATCCTGAATCTGACCACCGACAACGGCGCCAATGACGGCAATGGCAATGCCACTATGTACATTGATAATATCCGTTTCCTGGATGCTTCCGGTAATCTGCTGACCGCGGACAGCACAGTGGCGTTTGCAGCGCCGGAAGGCTTTGAAAGCAGCGGTGTGGATATGTCCAATCTGGCGGTGCTTACCAATGTGGTGGAGTTTGACGGTTTTGCTGCCAGCGCGGGCGAATGGGCCCAGGCGGGCTTTACCATGCCTCAGGAAATCATTGATGCTCTGGTTCCCGGTTCCGTGGTTGAGATCAGCTACAGCAGTGAAAGCGGAGATATGTGGATCGTTATGAACGAGGCCCAGGCAGGCTGGATGAGAGTAGGCCAGCCGGGCGGTGAAGGAACTCCCGCATATTACAACAATTCCAAGAATGTAGCGCAGATTACTTACGAGCAGCTGGCGGCGCTGTGCGGTGATGATGTATCCACTTGGGGAAGCACCATGCAGTGTGAGTCCTCCAGCCCTTGGGAAGTATTCAGTGTGAAGGTCGGCCAGGCGGCTCCTGTCTATGCATTGAGCAATGCCGTGAACTTTGAAGGCTTCGCGACCAGCGCAGGCGAATGGGCCCAGGCAGGCTTTACCATGCCTCAGGAAATCATTGACGCCCTGGTTCCCGGTTCCGTGGTTGAGATCAGCTACAGCAGTGAAAGCGGAGATATGTGGATCGTTATGAACGAGGCCCAGGCAGGCTGGATGAGAGTAGGCCAGCCGGGCGGTGAGGGAACTCCCGCCGTGATGGACGGCAGCAAGAGTTATGTTACTTATGAGCAGCTGGCAGCGCTGTGCGGTGATGACGTGTCCACCTGGGGAAGCACCATGCAGTGCGAATCCTCCGGCGCCTGGGAGGTATATTCCGTCAGAGTCGGCACCGCGTCCACTTTTAAGATGAACAACAATCAGGTGAATTTTGAAGGCTTTGCAACCAGCGCAGGTGAGTGGGCCCAGGAGGGCTTTGATATGCCTCAGGAGATTATTGACGCTCTTGTACCCGGTTCCGTAGTGAACATCAGCTACACCAGCGAGGACGGCACCATGTGGATTGTAATGCCCGATGCGGCGGCAGGCTGGATGAGAGTAGGCCAGCCGGGCGGTGAAGGAACTCCCGGAGCGGCAAACGGCAGTGTCTGCCAGATTACTTATGAGCAGATTGCGGCTCTGTGCGGCGAAGACAAGTCCACCTGGGGCGCAAGAATGCAGTGCGAAGCATCCAGCGCATGGGAAGTTTACAGTGTAACCGTAGGACAGACTCCCGATGCCGAGTAATGTGCGGATAGTGTGAGAAGAAAGTGCCGGCATCCGTAACCGGGTGCCGGTACCTATAGAACAGCGGATTCCCGTGACAGTACCGCGTACTTGCAGGTCGACAGGGAAACTGCGAAACAAACTGAAAGGAGTAGTTAAAAAGAATGAAAAACGTGAAAAAGTTACTGGCTCTGGGTCTTGCAAGCGCTATGACGTTGTCTCTGGCATCCTGCGGCAACGAAAACAACAATCCCGCTACCGGCAATGAGGGGAGCAATGCCTCCAATGTGACAGAGAATAGCTCCGGTGCGGGGAGCACCGAGAACAATACGCCCAGCGGAACTTCCGCGGACGGAAAGAGAATTATCAATATTGGTACATGGTGGGTGCAGCACTATGACAGCGGCGATACCGCGCTTGAGGACAGTGAGGACTACGCGAACTCCATTGACAAGGAAGGCGACGATGAGGCAAAGCTGGAGGAAAACGCGCTTAACCGTCAGATTTTCGAGTGGAAATTTGCCAATGTTGACACCCTTGAGCAGAAGTACAATATCGAATTTTACTGGAAGAATCTGACTTTCACCGGTGTGCAGGAGTCTATCAACACCTCCATCCTGGCAGGTACTCCCGACTGCGATATTTACTTGGTGGACTTGGGCATGGCACTGCCCGCGCAGATGAATGGTCTGGCGCTTGACTTAAAGACTGTACTGCCTGCGGACGCGGATGTGTTTACTGACCAGAAGATCATTTCCTATATGGATTTGGGAGATGGCAAGGTAAGTATCTTAAAGAGAGTGGAAGCGCAGTCCGCTGTAGAGGCTACTTATCCTCTGGCCTTCAACATGCAGATACTGGAGGATTACAATCTGGAAGATCCCCGTGATCTGTATGCCAGAGGCGAGTGGACCTGGGATATCTTCAACCAGTACTGCCAGACTTTGACCGATGATACGGATGGCGATGGACAGATCGATCAGTATGGCTACTGCGGCTATGAGTTTGAGACCTTCGAGAATCTGATGATGAGCAACGGCGCGTCCATCGCCACCGGCAAGACCCAGACGCTGGATTCCGCCGGAGTAGGCGAGGCTTTGCAGCAGATGTATGATATGTACAATGTCTACAATGTATGCTATCCCTACGACTTTGAGGGTAATGCATCCGACAGCATGAGAAATCAGTATACCCAGGGCAATATCGGTTTCTTCCCCATGGCGGCATGGATTTCCGCCGGCAATGGCGACTATGACTGGGACGGCAGCATCGGCTATACCCTGCCTTTTGATATCGCATATGTACAGTGGCCTGTAGGTCCTTCCGGCAACCAGGAGACCAACGCAGGTAAGAACCAGACCTCCGGCGAGTTCTATATTATTCCCGCGGGTGTCAAGGATCCGGAGACAGTTTATGACTTCCTGTATGATTACTGGAACTGGGGTCCGGATGAGGAGACCACTGCCGAGTACAGAGATAACAGAGCCGCTCTGAACTGGTGGTACAGCGTAACTGCTAAGAACGCGGATCTGCAGGAGCAGAATTTTGCGGTTATGAATGATATTGGTTCCAGAACTATATTTGATTTGTGGAACAGTATGGGCATTTCCTATGATTTCATATCCCTGATCAGAGGCGAGGTTACTCCCGCGCAGTTCCAGGAGACCTACAAGCAGCAGATTCAGGATGGCCTGGATGCTTACTTTAAGTAAGACCATACCAATAAGAACGTGATTACTAGTTAGTCCCTGGGCAACCGGCCGAGGTTCCTGGCCGGTTGCCTTTTTAAACCAATTTTATGGCATTTTATTAATGTGGAAAGGCATGGTACCAGCAATATGAGCGATATTAAGATGATAGCTCCTGCCGTAAAGAATGTTCCCTGGCAGGAAAAGCCCGAAGGAATTAAGGGCGCTCCGATCTGGAGATACAGCGAGAACCCCATTATTGGCCGAAACCCTGTGGAGGGCGTGGCCCGTATTTTTAACAGTGCAGTGATGCCCTATGGCAATGAGTTCATCGGCGTGTTCCGGGGCGAGCAGACTAATGGCATCCCCTACATCTATCTGGGAAGGAGCAAGGATGCGATTCACTGGGATTTTGAGAAGAATAAGATTCCCTTTGTGGACGAGGAGGGAAATCCCTTTATGCCTATCTATGCCTATGACCCCAGATTGGTTAAGGTGGAGGACACCTATTACATTATCTGGTGCCAGGATTTCTACGGCGCATCCATCGGCATGGCGAAGACCACAGATTTCAAGACCTTCGTAAGGCTGGAAAACCCTTTTATTCCCTTTAACAGGAATGCGGTGCTTTTCCCCCGCAAGATTAACGGCAACTTTGTGATGCTGTCTCGTCCTTCCGACAGCGGACATACTCCTTTTGGAGACATCTTCCTGAGTGAGAGTCCGGATATGGTGTACTGGGGCAAGCACAGGCACGTGATGGGCCGGGGCCGGGAATGGTGGGAGTCCGTGAAGATCGGCGGCGGCGCCGCTCCCATTGAGACCAGCGAAGGGTGGCTGCTGTTCTACCACGGTGTCAGCGGCACCTGCAACGGTCTGGTGTACAGCATCGGCGGCGCAATCCTGGATCTGGACAATCCGTCCATTGTGAAGTACCGCTGTGAGACCTTCCTGCTGACGCCGGAGGAGTGGTATGAGGAGAGGGGATTTGTCCCCAATGTGACTTTCCCCTGCGCTACCATCCATGATCCTGTAAGCGGAAAGATTGCTATTTATTATGGCTGCGCGGACAGCTATGTTGGGCTGGCGTTCTGCTATTTTGACGAGATCGTGGATTATATCAAGGAGCACAGTGTGGTGACTCAGGAGGATACTGAGATCGGCAAGAGATAAATACTGAATGAAAGAGCGGGAGACAAAGGCTGGCATGTTTCCCGCTTTTTTATATGTTGGAAGTGAGTTGTTTACAAACATAAGCGCAAACACAATATTATAAACGAGGTTTTAAAAAACAGTTTACAAACATAACAAAATATGATACAGTATATTGCATAATACAACATAGACACCAACTAATACATACCTTTATTACTAAATTTCATATTATGAGTATTGGGGTCTCAATTTTTTTACAAAATTTTCAGCAGAAAACAGATAGCAAAGTACCATTTGTACTTACATAGATATTATATCATGCATGGTAAATATAATAAAAAAATGGAGGCATAATCATGAAGAAGAAAATGGCTATACTTGCATTGACTGCCACAATGGTGTTCTCGGGACTGAGCATTACTGCGGCAGCGGCCGATTGCGGGCATCCGTCATCCACCACGTACTACGCGCAGGAGAATCGGGCAAGCAATTGTACGCAGCATGGCGGTGGGTGCAAAGATGTATACAATATCACGGCGGTAGTGTGCCATTCCTGTGGAAGAACATTCCACAAGACAGAGACTTACAGCCATACCGTCCATAATTAACACTTTCTTTGCACTATATCTGTTGAAACACCGGATTGGAAGTACATGGAATTGTATGACAAGGCCGACATGAGGGATCCGAGAAATGTGAAATCAGGATCCCCTGTGCCGGCTATCTTAGCATAGAGGGGATCTATAATGGGGAAAAAAATTTATATTAAGTTGATGTTGCTTTGTATGTTACTGGGAATGGCAGGCTGTGGAGAGGAGGAAACCCCCGCGGATCTGCCGGTGAATTCTGCTGTAAACCCGTTTGCGGAGTCACAGGAAACGGAGATCTCTTCCGAGCCTGATGTGGAAATAGACAGATCCGGTTTTGACTGGAGAGAGGGCGGATGGAAGTGGAGCAGTCCGAAGGGCCAGGGGGAGACGCTGTATGTAAGCGGATACACGGATGAACTTTCGGGCGAAGTGGATTTTGAATATGAAACTAGACAAAATATTGATATAAAAAGTTATGGTTCCTTCATCTGTAAACTGGAAGTGCTGACCACCGGGGACGCAGTCCCGCGGTATTTTTTAAACCGCTATGACGGAGATACGGGGGAGAGCACTTATGTGGAACTGGATATGGACAGTCTGTTGGGAGGCGAGGAAAGGGCTGAGATAAGGGAGTTCGATATTCGCAATGGGGAGGAATATGTATTTTTCAGAGCGACTTATGAAGAGGGGTACAATTTTTCTTTAGATGGCAGTTATGATCTTGAAAATGAGGATTTGCTCTGCGGTTTGAAAGCGGTACATACAGATCTGGAAGGGAATGTTCAAAAGACGGTGGATCTATTTCCGGGAATGCTGGAAAGCCAGTTTGCAACGCATAAAGGGTGGAAGGCTCTTCGGATCCTTCAAGTGGATGAGCAGGGCAATTACTATATGGTTGGATTGGAAAACGCTGCCCGAATGGTCCTGGTACTGAATGCGGAGGGAAAGGAAGCCTGCATTATGGAACCATATCCTGCCGGTACTGTGGAAGAGGGAGACTGGGGAAATGAAAGAATTGTGTCCTACGTGAAAAGCCCGGACGGAATCCCTATTTTCTATCTGGCACATCGCGCCCGGTCGGAGACATCTCTGTTTACATATGATCAGCAGAAGAATGAGCAGAAACAGCTTATGCTGCTGCCTCAATATTATCTGTTTGACATGAAACCTTATATAACCGAGGAGGGCATATGCTATTATGCGGCAGGAGACGGCAAGCTGTACAGATGGGACCTTTACACCGGATCGTGCGTAAAGCTGATGAATTACGCCGTGGAGGACATAACCACCAGCACGGGCTGGCTGTGTCTGGCCCTCACGTCCCAGGGGCAGCTGATGATATGCGAGACAGAGGATGACGGATTTGCTTCCATCTACCTTTTGGACAAAGAAGAACCTTCCCCGGGAGAGGCGCTGAAAATAGTCAGTCTGACGTCCAATTGCTCAAGGCTGCAGGCGGTGACGGCGGACTATAGCAGAAAACACCGGGAAGACAGCATTGTGGTGGAGTATGGACAAGAGGACGGGGAAGCCTACAGGAACCGGATTATGGCGGATCTGACGGCAGGCAGCGGGCCGTCCGTCATGTATGTATCCCGGGAGGATATGGAAACCCTGTATGAAAAAAGACTGTTGGAGGATCTAACGGATTTGCTGGATCCGAAAATCGTGGATGAGATTTTTCCGGGCATACTGGACTGCGGTAAAATAGAGGGAAAACAGATTGGATTTGCCTTGAATGCGCAGCTGCGGACTATGATGGTAAACAGGGATATTTGGGACGGGGACAATTGGAAACTGGAAGATGTGATGGCCCTGCTGGATCAGGAAGAAATACGGACGGATCTGAGGGCACTGGTAGCCACGGCTGTGGGTCCCTATGGAGGCAGCGGTATATTCGAGCACCTGGTGCTGCAGGATCTGTCTCACAGTCCTTTTCTGGATCTGGAGCAGGGTACCTGCTATTTTGACACGGAGGAGTTTATCAAAATATTGGAGTTATGCAAACAGTATGGGGCTATGGTGGTAACTGAGGAGGATGCGGCGGCCATGATGCATGAGGGCAGGGCTCTGGCCTATGTGGCCGACATCCGAGACGCCAATACCTTTTGCCACAGGATGAGTGAACTGGGCGACAACTTCTACTGTGTGGGATATCCCACGGAAGGAGACTGCGGAAGCTACTGGGATTGCGAGTACTTTCTGGTTATGCGCAAGGGCGCTGACTGCCGGGATACGGTAAAGGGGCTGATGGAACTTTTGTATAGCCTGCGGCAGCAAAGAAAGGAGAATAATCCGTTGAACCGCAGGGTATATGTGGATATGAATTATAGGGATCCCAGTCATCCTGATTATACGTACATATACGGGGGACAGGGGCGCTATATGGCTATGAAGGCAAAGGCCGACGGCAGTTCCCAGGTAGGTGACTTTGTTGCGCTGGCGGACAGAAGTGTGCCTTATTACCATGGTTATGACACTATAGTGGACATTGTCAAGGAAGAGGCGGAAAGTTTCTTTTCCGGGGACAAGGACGCCGCCGCCGTGTCCGAAACCATTCAGAGCAGAGTGCGCCTGTATCTGGCGGAACAGAATTAAAGGTATCCTTTTTTTGAAAAAGGGGCTTTCATAGTGACGTTTTATATTTTATAATGAATAAAATTAAAATACACATGGAGGCATGGTAATATGAGATTTGTGTACCCTGAGGGAAAGAAGAAGGCGCTGACCTTCAGCTATGATGACGGTCAGATTCATGACAGAAAACTGGTGGATATTTTAAACCGGCACGGAATGAAGGGGACTTTCCACCTTAATTCGGGTAAGTTGGCCAAAGACAGGAACCATGATGTCTTTGTGTCTGCGGAGGAAGTGCCGGAATTGTATGCGGGCCATGAGGTGGCGGTCCATGGTGTACAGCACCGCAATCTTCCCACACTGACCAAAAATCAGGTGGTGTACGAGGTGCTGGAGGATCGGAGGACACTGGAGAAAATCACCGGCAGTATGGTGCAGGGCATGTCTTATGCCTTTGGCAGTTACAGTGAGGAGATCATTGGCATACTGAGGAACCTGGGGATTAAATACTCCCGGACCGTCAATTCCACCAATGGCTTTTTTCCGCCCGCCGATTTTATGGCCTGGCATCCTACCTGTCACCATAATGGCAGACTGATGGAATTGGGGCAGAATTTCCTGTCTGTTCCCGGCTATGTGGAACTGCCTCTGATGTATGTGTGGGGCCACAGCTTTGAGTTCGCCGGAAACGGAGACTGGAACGTGATAGAGGAGTTTGCGGAGTTGATGGAGGGTAAGGACGATATCTGGTATGCCACTAACAGGGAGATCTGCGATTATATCCTGGCTGTGCGCAGCCTGGAATCCAGCGGGGACGGCCTGACGCTGAAGAATCCCACAGCTGTCAGCGTGTGGCTCAGCAAAGATGGCAGCCAGGAACTGGTGGAGATCCGACCCGGGGAATGCGTCCATATAGGGGAGAGATAAAAAGAGAATATATTTCTCATAAAGCCATTTTATAGGTGGCAGGTGTGAATCTTACAGAGATAGATGAAATCAAAGAGCAGTCAACCACATAACAGCAACTAAAAACAAGGTATAAAGTCAAAATTAAATTATTAAAACTTTATACCTTGTTGTATTATGGCGATAAGTACACCCAAACTATGGGTTTAATGTTTAAGAGCAGCTTCTTCGATCAGCCGCATTATGGTGCGTATGGAATCCATCTGGCCGCTGCGGCTCATGGCGTCGTGGTAACTCTGGCGGTTACAGAAGAGTTCCTGTACCTTGGTCACCAGCAGTTCCGTGGTCAGATCGTCCTCATTTATGACGATGGAAAAGCCCTGGGCCTCAAAGGAGGCGGCATTGAGCAGCTGGTCCCCCCGGCTGCTGGCGGCAGGCAGGGGAATCAGAAGGTTGGGCTTTTTTAGAGCCAGCAGTTCGCAGATGGAGTTGGCGCCGGCCCGGGAGATCACGATATCTGCCATAGCGAACAGGTCTTTTAGTTCCGTTTTGATATATTCAAATTGCTTATAGCCCGGGGTGGCCAGCAGCAGGTTATCGATTTTGTCCTTGCCGCAGAGATGCACTACCTGGAAATCCTCCAGAAGCCGGGGCAGAGAGTCACGGACTGCCTTGTTTACATTGGCGGCTCCCAGGCTGCCGCCGATCACCATGATCACTGGTTTGTTGGCGGTAAAACCGCACATGTCCAGTCCGGCAATCTTGTTGCCCTGCGCCAATTCGGCCCTGATGGGGGAACCGGTGAGCACCGCTTTGCCCTCCGGCAGCATCTGCATGGTCTCCGGAAAGTTGCAGCATATTTTTTCAGCCACGGGAAAGCACAGTTTATTGGCCAGGCCGGGGGTCATATCTGACTCGTGGATGATACAGGGGATACCCAGCGCCGCCGCCGCGCGCACCACAGGTACGCTGACAAAACCTCCCTTGGAAAACACCACGTCCGGGCGGTATTCTTTCAGATACTTTCTGGCCTCTGCAAAGCCCTTCAGTACCCGGAAGGGATCCGTCAGGTTTTTGATGTCCAGATAGCGGCGCAGCTTGCCGGTGGATATCCCAGTGTACGGGATAGCAAAATCTGCAATCAGCTTTTTCTCAATGCCGTCGTAGGAACCCATGTAAGAGATCTCATATCCGGCCCGGCTCAGTGCCGGAAGCAACGCGATATTAGGCGTCACATGGCCGGCCGTGCCGCCCCCCGTCAATACTATTTTTTTCATCCCAGCGTTTCCTCCAGTGCGTGGGCCAGCTGATCCGGGCAGGAGGTGGGCTTAAAGCCGCATCTGATGCCCTTGAGTTTATCGATCACTTCTTCCACCTTCATACCCTGTACCAGGGCGCAGATGCCTTTCAGGTTGCCATTGCAGCCGCCGGTGAATTGTACGGATTTTACGATGCCGTCCTCGATCTCGAAATCTATCGCACTGGAACAGGTTCCCTTTGTATGATATGTCATATGATTCTCCTCCATTCCGATTTATTAAAATATAGTATAGCAGATTTTTCCAGGTACTTCAAGGTGATGCGAGTACTTTTCGAAGGCCGGCCGGCGAGGGACGCTTTAGGCGGTTACCGGAGTTATAAAATATAAAAGACTTCTTAATCAAAACAAATACAAAAGAGCCATAGTATAGCATTTATGCTGATACCGGCGGAAAGGAGGAAATTGATTATGAGTCACGATTTAACAGCATTATACGAGAGATTGAGCCATGATGATGATATACGGTTCGTGCATATCAGGAACAACTACCCAATCTTCTTTAGGGATAGGTTCCCTTTTTTACTTCGGTAGGATGGCGTGTACTGCCGCCCCTGCACCATGCTCCCCACATAGATTTCGTTTTGAAGCATGAAATGTACATAAGTCCGTGTCCAGAAGTGGCGGCGTTCAAACTCGCCATCCCGTTCAGGATTGTGCTTACGGAAACGTGTATATTCCTTGGGGGATAAGATACCCTCGTTGTTCAGGGTTGTTGCAATGCTCCTTGCCCCAATCCCTGCCGCGCACATTTCAAACATCCGCCGGACAA
>ERZ779632.54-NODE-54-length-74942-cov-13.741531_pt1 | contig 74942 bp, 77 predicted proteins | sample MGYA00514194_ERZ779632 | MGnify/ENA primary metagenome ERZ779632 (study PRJEB29562, sample SAMEA4376704) | mouse gut metagenome | isolation source: Cecum | study: EMG produced TPA metagenomics assembly of the A DSS colitis mouse model was used to assess the... | reverse complement strand
AAATTTTTTTAATAAATTTCTCAAATTACTTATTGACATTTCTTAGCTGGACTTAATACCGGTTCATCTTATTTTTGTGCATCACATACCCAAGTCCGGCGCCCACGCAGCCGCCGATAATGTGCGTCAGGTGGGAAACGTTATCCTGTGTGGCCACACCGCTGTAAATCTGTCCTCCGATATAGAGCACCGCCACAAGCACCAGCGTGATTGGAATGCTGCCCTCCTTCACGCTGGTAAAGGGCGACAATAGTATAAATGCAAACACCACACCGCTTGCGCCAAGGAGCTGCACATGCGGGAAGAAAATATAGTTTACAATCCCTGTCACCAGCGCAGTTGCAAGAATCACAAACAGCAGATTCGACGAGCCGTACTTTTCTTCGAGAAGCGGCCCTACGATCAGAAGCAGCATAATATTTCCAATAAAATGCTCCCAGTTTGCGTGGCCAAACACATGCCCGATCATCCGCACATACGTCAGCGGCGACAGCAGCGAGGAATGATAGACACTAAAAAATGCGTTTGTCGTCCATCCCTTGGTAAGCCAGCCTAACACCAGCGCCGCAAAACAGACTGCGGTAAACCAGATCACTACTGGCGAATTAAATGATACACTCATTTTTCTATTCTTTCTCATTCTGATACCCCTTTTTGTGGTTCCTCAAAAGTAATATTGGATCACATCCAGCAGACTTTCCATGTCATCGTCAGATAGTTCGTACTGCTCCTGTACTGGACGGAGTTTTCTGCGAATGCTCTCGGGATCCTCGTCATATCTGGTGGTAAAATCATCGCGGTCTGTAATGCCGCACGCACCTTTTAAGGTATCTAAGATGGCTGCTTTGGCATGTTTTGCAACGGACTCCCTGTCTCTGTCATGGAGAATTTCGTCAAGATAGGTAAATAGATTCTGCGAAACAAATTCCATATTTTCGTCGATGTCCTGTTTTTTGACAGTGTCTTCATCGAAGTCAAACAGGATCTCATGATCAATCTGATAAATGCCGCATTGCTCCTCGTCTGGCATTTTTTCTAAATTGATGCAGCGGATATAATAACCGCCCTCATTCCAGACAAAAGGCAGATACCCATGTTTGACAAGAAGCGGATTCCATGCATTCCACAGACCCTCAAAAGGCTCAGAGACTGGATTGCGTCCGATCGGATCTTCAAATAAGTGATGATACACGGTCAGGAAAGCACGCAGCGAAAGCGGCAGTTTCACGCCGATCCCGTCTTCTAGTTCTGTAAGTTGCTGCTCGTCGATGGCGGCGGGAACCAGTTTCCATTTTTTCCATTCCTCGTTCGGGTCGGCATCCTCACTCCACATTTCCCGATCGGATTCTTCCAGCGGGAGCATGACACCTATTTCATCCCGGGAAAGCTTGTCGTAGTACTGTTCGAAAAAGTTTTTCATATAGTCTGCACATTCTGCATAGGTCATAAAAAGCATACCTCCCAATTAGCAAATCTATAAATCGTTCCAGACTTGATTATACCAACAACGGTGCCTGCTTTCAATATTTATTTTTCATTGCATCCCAGTAACCTCACCCCGCTGTTGGATGGTACTGCGTGATTGCCATGACCACATCGTCTTTCATCATCAGCGCCAGACAGACCGGCAGACTTTCGTCATGCTCCTCAAGATTGTCCTCGATATTGGCAATCAGAATCCCGTCAAAATCCGCCGTCCAGAAATCAGGGTACGCCGCTGCATTCCATTGATAAAGCCCCGTACTCTCAAAGTCAATCGGCGTAAGCCGCGGGCAGCACGCAAGCGCCTCCGCCCTTGTCATTCCTACTTTCAGGCCATTGGCAAGCTGGTGCGAATCGTCCCATAGCGCCCATGAATAGAGGGTGTACCCACTTTGAAACGTGTCCTCCTCCAATTTCCCATAGATGTACTCCACGCCGTCTGCCTTCACGCTGTACCACGTCCCAAAGGCAAGCCCCGGCAGCATACCGCCTGTCTCGTTGTCATATTCCTCCACAGTACCCATTTTCGACGCCTCCTCAAAAGAAAGCATCTCCACCGCAGGAATCACGGCGGCTTCCTCTGGGGATATATTATATAGGCTGTTTGGCATCCCTTCTCCTGCCCGGGCCGCTTCGGGCACATACCTGCTGCCCACGACGCGCAGCGCTCCATGCTCATACGCTGCCGTCACCACAATCTCATCTAAAGTCCATTTGTTTACTGCCTCAAAATAAAATTCCAGCAAATCCTGATTTCCCTGATTAATAATTTCTGTTTTGTAGCTGACACTTCGGTGCTCGTACTCTGCATCTGTCTCTTCAAACAGGTACTGTGCGTCCTGATTCAACGGTACGATCTTTGCGATCGGCGCACTTCCCTCAAGCTCCTTCACTGTCACATGAATATGCGGCGTCTGAACCGAATCCCACACGTCTTTTGGCATCGACGCCCACTCTGGAAATTCGTTCCCCAGATTTTTACAGACTACCGTAATGCTGGGATTATAAAGATCATTTCCTCCCTGAAGCGCAGGCACGCTTCCTGTCATAAAAGTGCATAATTCCTCCGGCGGCATCAGCGGCACATAACTGCCCTTTTTCTTTTCAAACAAAGCCGTCTCCCCATAGGCATTGGGATCGGAGCTAAAACCATAAGACAGTTGTATCAGCATTTCTTTTACCTCGTCTCCATTCAAATCACATGTTCGAATTTCTGGCATTCCCATGCCAAGCTGTTTTGTCTCAAGCACGTCTCCATTGCCAAACTCAATCCGATACGTGCACATTTCATCATCAATCAGGTTAGTCCTGTAAACGCGGTCGGTCTTTCCGTCGCCGTCATAGTCCTGACCGGTAAACTGTAAATATCCGTCCCACGCGGTGCACTCGTCGAGATATCCCGTGTAACTGGCATACTCAAACAGCCCGCCAGTTCCCTTCTCTTCCTCAAAGATCTTGGCAAACGCTGTGCGCTCGCCGCCCGTTTCCACGATGTAATACAGGTCTGTCAGCATACCGCTGCCGCTCTCGAGATAAACAAAGCCCTGCCGGTCTCCAGACAGTGCCGCACAATCCTTCGAGCGCCACACCGTATAATCCGGGTCAGCGCAGTCTGCCGTCTGCCTGAGCTGCACAAAAAAATCCCGATTATTTTTGTGGTAATAGCTGCTGTCATACTCTTCAAGCGTCGCCTTTCTGCCCACAACATCATACAGATACAGCTCCTGTGAATCAACGGGATGCAGGTAAACCCGCTTTCCATCGTTTGTGACAAAAATCTCACAGTTTCGTAGTTCTTTGTCATCGAAGCCCCCTAACGCTTTGAGATTCACACTGCTGTCAAGCCTGCTGCTGCCCATATCATATACGAAAAGTCCAGAATCATTATGAAAAATCAACCGCTCACCGTCGGCATAGTCCAGAACAGGCCCCTCGATATCACAAACCATCTGGTCTGTCACCACTGCCGCCACGAGCGCAATCTGTTTCGCACTGCTTTCCCCAGACTCTTCATCCGCTTCACTGCCCCTGCGCGCCTCCACGTTCTGATCTGCCGCGCTGCCGCCCACAGGATTGCTCCCAAGCGCCACTGTCACCGCCGCCACGAGCGCAAGCAGCGGAACGGCTGCGATCACCGCCGTCTTTTTATACCGCATAATGTTCTTGATACGGCTCTTCACACTGCCCTCGCCAAAGCCAAGTGCCGTCCCTGCAAATATCTTTTTCCCGCTCGCTAAGTTCAATAGCGATGCGGAGTATGCCGCCCGCAGGTCTGTGCCCATCCGCCGCATCACTGCCTCGTCGCACGACATTTCCATATCTTTTTCTGACAGAAAAAATGCACACCACACCAGCGGATTAAACCAGTGCAGCGACAGTGCTAGAAACGCCAGCAGCCGAAAGATATGATCCCCTCTTTTGATGTGGGTTTTCTCGTGGAGCAGAATATAAGAACGCTCTGTCTCTGTGAGCGCCGTGGGCAGATAAATCCGCGGACGCAGCACGCCCACCACAAACGCAGTGTGTATATAGTCACACAGATAGATCCTGCCCGCACCGCTCTTTTCATCGGGAACCGCGCCAATTAACTGCCGCTTCAGGCGAAATGCACTCACCATACTGTAAATCCATAAAACTGCCATGCCCAGTGCCCAGACAGCAGTGGCGGCTGCCACAACAGAACGTGTCCTGTCTCCTGCTCCCTCATGCTTGGCATTGCCTGCCGACATCTGACCTTTGCCTGCGTCTTCTTTGTCTGTAGGAAGCGCAGTCATTGCAGACATATTCCCATCATTTGCGTTTCCGTAGCCGATCGTTTCGCCTGAGAAGTTAGTCATCCCGTGCTGCCCTTCGCCGCCTGTATTCTCCCCAGTATCTTCTATTTCCAAAAATGGCATTCCCGCCTGCGGCACATAGGAACCCAGTCCGTATCGTGCCGCCGCACGCTCCATCACCTGAAATGCAGACCATTCTGACGAAAAGGAAAACGGGCACAGCAGTCTTGCCAGCACCACACCCCACAGCAGATAGCGATATATTTTCGGCACCCGCGCCAAAAACAACCGTATCAGCAAAACCAGCACAATCACAATACCACCCGTCAGGCTCATCCTGACAATTCTGAAAAATATCATGAAAAACTCCTTTCCAAATCCATTTACCGGCTGTTTTCCTCAATGATTTTTTTGAGTTCCGCCACATCCTTGTCAGAAAGTCTCTTTCCCGCAGTAAATGCCGCAAGAAACCTTGGCAGCGAGCCCTGAAAGGTGTCCTCCACAAACTGCTCGCTCTGCTTGGACAAAAATTCCATCTTTGACACGCATGAAGTCACTGTGCCATTGTCATTGCGGAACAATCCCCTGTCGCACACCCGCCGCAGTATGGTGTATGTCGTGGATTTTTTCCAGTGAAGCGCCGCCTCACAGCGCTTTGCCAGCTCACCAGACGTGATTGGCTCATTGTCCCAGATTAAATCTGCAAACTTCATTTCGATTTCGCCTAATTTGTATTCCATAAGGATTCCTCCATTCTACTGATTGTAAACCTGATTTTATTCTACACCCAGTAGACCATCTTGTCAACTCTATACATTCCTGCCGCTGCATGTTATACTGAATCCAGTTAGGAGGAGATCAAACACTATGAATCTATTACAGGAAATAACAAACTACCAGCCCTGCAATCAGCAGGAAGCATGTGATCAGGCGCGCATGATTGACTATATGGCGCACCACACAGATTATTTGAGCCGCGAAAACCACACTGCCCATTTTACAGCCTCCATCTGGACGGTCAACCCAGCGCGCACCAAGACCTTGATGGTGTACCACAAGATCTACGACTCGTGGTCATGGATTGGCGGTCATGCGGACGGCGCAGAAGATTTGCGCGCGGTGGCGCTGCGTGAGCTGCAAGAAGAAACTGGCGTCCGTCATGCCATTCTCGTGCGCCCCGATATTTTCAGTCTGGAAATCTTAACCGTAGACGGCCATCTCAAAAAGGGAAATTACATATCCAGCCATCTGCACCTGAATATCACCTTTCTGGCTGAGGCAGATGAAAATGAAACGCTGGTGGTGAATGAAAATGAAAACCAAGCTGTACAATGGTGGTCCTTTGAGGAGGCATTACAAGTGTCCACGGAGCCTTGGTTTGTGACATGGATTTATCAGAAGCTGATAGACAAAGTACGGACGCAAAAATGACACTTCCTGTGAAGTGCCATTTTACTGTTTCATCAGTCCGATACTCTGTTCAAAACAAAATCATCCACGGTCCCCCAGCTCAAAGGATTGCACTTCATGCGCACCCCAATGGTGAGACTGCCATCCGAAACCTTGATTTCAGGGATGGTAGGATTCTTCCAGTCCTTGTAGGTTGTCACCATAAACGGCTCTGTCTGCTCCCCGCTGCTTGTCACCGCGTACAGCTCCATGAAAGCTTCCTGCGTCACATCACCGCCCTGCGCATAGGTCATGAGCTGGTATGTCCCCGGCGCCAAATCTGTAAACTCCTGCTCAATCGAAAAGTCCATCTCACTGTCCTCCGACCAGAAATGAAACGCGACCTCCCCGCTGTGTGCATCTGCCTCATTTACCTGATAATCTGTCGGGTTGTCAGCGCCCTCATAGGTCACTTTCCACATGGAGGTATCACTGTCCTCAAAGCTCGGATTCTGCACCAGATTATCCATCTTGATCTCAATATATGCCGTGACCGCTGTGCCGTCCTCAAGCGAACAAGTCAAACATCGCCTGATTATCCCATGAGCAGCCGCCATAGTACAAGCCCGCGTCTTCCGGGTCATAGTCTGCCGCATAGCTGCTCGCCCAGCCGCTGCCATATTTTTCCCAGACAGGAGAATTGTCCGCTGACGCCTCACCGACAGGAAGCCATACCCCCTCCCAGTAAAATACGCCGACCGCTCCTGCTTCATGCGCCGCCGCACAGACATCGCGCACCATACTCGCCTGTCCCTGCACTGTCGCAGGATAGCCCTCTACCAAATCCTCTATGCCGACAAGGCTGTTTCCGCTGCCGTCACCGTCCTCGGACGTATAGCAGTAGGAAGTCTCCGCGATAAATACCTTCTTGCCATACCGCTCCTGAATCAGCTCCACCACGCGCTGCATGTTGCTCATCGATCCATCCCAGAACGGATAGTAGGAAAGCCCAATCATATCATAATCCACTTCTGACTTGTCCAGATTGGCAACCAGACTGTCCACCTGCGCTTTGTCCGTGATCCTCGTATAATGAATGGCAGTCAGAATCTCCTTCCCATAGCTTTCTGAAATCTCACGGACAGCGCGGCAGCCCGCATGTAAGAGCTGCGTGACATTTTCCAGTTTCGTCTCCCCTGACATGCCGTTGTTGATCTCATTGCCGACCTGCACCATGCCCACATCGACACCGGCATCCAACATTTGTGTGAGACTCTCCTTGGTAAAATCATAGAGCGCGTCGCATTTCTGACCAATATCCATCCCCTCCCACGCCTTGGGCGCATGCTGTCTCTTAGGGTCTGCCCAGAAATCAGAATAGTGGAAATCAACGCACACCTTCATGCCATACGCCGTCGCGCGTTTTCCAAGCGCGATCGCTGTCGGAACGTCATTGTTGCCGCCGCCGTATCCGTTGCCGTCCGCATCAAACGGATCGTTCCATACGCGCAGACGGATATAATTGACGCCGCCCTCTGCCAGCGTCTGAAATACATCCTGCTCCTCCCCGTCAAAGTTATAGTACTTCACACCGCTGTTCTCCTCGACAAGAACAGAAGATGCATCCATACCACGGATAAAATCATCCGAAATCCCCTCAACGGGCTCTATGTATAGCCCGTCTTGTGCCGCTGCCTCCGCTGCGGATTCTGCCGGTTCGGATGCCTCTTTTGCGGATTCCGCCGCTTCCGGTGTCTCCTTGACAGCTTCTGTCTGTGCAGACGCCTGCGTTTCCGGGGAGGAGAGCTGTGTTGATGCGCCGCATCCCGCCAAAGAAGCAGCGCAGAGACTGAGACTGATACACAGTGTTGTCAGTTTTTTGTGTACTCTCTTCATGATATGATTCCTGCCTTTCTTATTTCAAATTCTTTACTTTTCAATCCTTTACAATCAGGACCAATCCCTATATAATTTTATATAAATAAACTGTTACTCATATTGTACCGGCTTGCCTGCCGCCCAGCAATATCACAAAGCGGATTCAAGCAGTCCAAACTGTATCATATTCGGGATTAATGTTTTGGAGATTTGATATCATGGAAGAAAAGACCAAAAAGGAAACAAAACTTGTATACAGCGCTTCGGATATGCAGGAGGTACTCGACAGCGGCGCTTCCTCCATCAACGTCCACAACGGCGAAAGTGATTTCAGCCGTTTCTATCACATGAATGTGCCCTTTCAACTGACATTGGAATACTGCGACGGCGGCGAGCCAGAGGATTATGTCAATATAGTGACCGTCTCCTTTGAGAAAGCAGTTCTGTATCAGGAAACGCTCACAGTCAAAAACTATTCCTACACAGAAAACGCACCGCATTTTCACGATTTTTATGAATTTGTTGTCGTCCTTCGCGGAACCATCACGCAGAAAATAGAAGGAAAGGACTATCTGTACCCCGCTGGTTCCTGCTGCCTGATCAACCGAAACCTGCGTCACATGGAACGCTATTCGTCCCAATGCAGCGTCTTATTTATCGGAATCGCTCCCGATTTTGTTACAACCTTGTTTCATTCTGTTCAAAATGCCCTGTTTTCAAATGAGAAAAAAATATACAGCAGTACGCTCTATGAATTTATCACAGCAGACCTCACCCATACCGGCAAACGGGGGTATTTGGATTTCATCCCCGCCTGTCAGAACCGCAATGCCGCAGCGCGGCTTCACCAGATCGCGGAAGCCATGATGCAGACACTTTTATTTCCATCCTTTGGTGCCTCCTATCAGCTCTGCGGGCAGTTGTGCAGCTTTATGTCCGTTCTGTCCGCGCCAGACGAATATCACTGCACTGCGCTTTGTCTTGACACCAACAGCGATTTTCTGCTCTTCTCGCGCATTACCCGGCTATTTGAGGAGAGCGACGGGCGCATGACACGCACTGAACTGGAACAACTGCTGCATTACAGCAGAGACTACCTAAACCGTATTGTCAACAAATTCACCGATATGTGTCTCTATGATTATGGTCTGACCTTCTGCATGAAAAAAGCGGCGCACTACCTGACGGAAACCAGCGAATCCATCAGTGCCATCGCCGCAAAGCTGCGGTTCTCAAACCGCACACACTTCTATGCCTTATTTAAGGAAAAATATGGCGTCACCCCCAAGCAGTACCGGCAGATGCACAGTTCCTCAGGCGCCGCCTTCACTACTATGCCGCCAGATTCACAGCCAGAATCGCCGCGCCAAGAACAGCGAGCACCACGCCCGTCGCCCGGTTCAAAGTAACCGCGCTCGCCTTGTTTGCAAACTTTGCCGCGATGCGCGCCCACAGCAAAGTCGATGCGACACAGAATACCAGACACCACAGGTCCGGCATCCCGCCGATTGCAAAGTGGCTGCCCGCGCCTGTCAATGCCGTAAAGGTCATGATAAAGACGCTTGTCCCAACGGCTGTCTTCAGCTCATATCCCAAGACGCTTGTCAAGACCAGCAGCATCATCATTCCGCCGCCTGCGCCGATAAACCCACAGATAAATCCGACCATCGTCCCGCAGACCACCGACTGTATCAGCCGCTTTTTGGCGCTGACTGCCGCCATCGTTTCCTTCGTCGTCATGACAGGTTTTACAATAAATTTTATCCCCAGCAGCAGTGTCATAAACACCGAAAAGCTTCCCATTGTGGTATTGGGCACCATGCTTGCAATCCAGCTCCCAAACAGCGTAAACACCAGTACGGTAATCATCATGACCATGCCGTTTCGAATGTCAAGGTTTTTATTTTTTCCATAGGTATAGGCACTCACCGCGCTCGCCAGCACATCGCTTGCAAGCGCAATGCCGACCGCCTCATATGCCGGCAGCCCCAGAAAAGTAATCAGCATGGGACTGATCACCGCCGCCGCGCTCATGCCTGCAAAGCCGGTTCCCAGCCCCGCGCCAATCCCTGCGATAAAACAGATCAAAAATTTGAACATCGCCGCTCCCTCCTTGAGATGTAAGATCTATCAGACTATCCTACCACAGCTCCCATGCCAAGACTATGATTATTCCATTAAATTCCTGTAAATTTTTGAGGCTGTTTTCATAACACGACATGGAACCATCGCACGTGTTTGAAAAAATAAGTGGCATTTCGCGCGCACTTATAGTAAAATAATCTTATGAAAATTATGAATGAAAATGGAGGCTGCTTATGCGCAATGAAGAGCAAATGTACGCGCTGATTATGGATACTGCCAAGGCGGACGCCAGAATATTAGCGGTATATATGAATGGTTCGCGGACAAACCCCAATGTTCCTAAAGACCTTTTTCAGGACTATGACATTGTGTACGTGGTGCGGGAAACCAAGTCCTTTATCGAGGACAGGGACTGGATTCACAGGTTTGGCACCGTCCTGTATATGCAGTATCCCGACGAACACCCCGATTATCCAAACGACAGGGAAAATCACTATGGCTGGCTGATGCAGTTTGAAGATGGGGTCCGAATAGACCTTACCGTGCAGACCATCCAGTATGCCACAGCACATATTCATGATGACAAGCTCTGCAAGATTCTGCTGGATAAGGAACATCTTCTCCCAGCGGTGCCAGAATCAACGGATGAGGAATATCATATTAAAAGACCTACCCAAGCGCAGTTTCTGGCATGTGCCAACGAGTTCTGGTGGTGCAGCAACAATCTTGCAAAGGGCTTGTGGCGGGAAGAAATGCCCTATGTGCAGGACATGGCCAACTTTGTTGTCCGCAAACAGTTAGAAAAAATGCTCTCGTGGAAGGTTGGTCTATTGACAGACTTTCAGGTCAGTGCCGGAAAGTCTGCAAAGTACTTATACAGGTGGCTGGAAGCAGATGAGTACCAAGCATACCTGAATACATATTTTAATGGAAAGATTGCGCAGGCGTGGGATGCCGTGCTGCATATGTGCGATTTGTTTGAGCAGACAGCCATGTATGTCGGAAACCGGCTGGGCTATCCTTATCATGCCGCAGAAGCAAAGGCGGCTAGGGGATTTCTTGAGCATGTGCGGAAATTGCCAAAGGACGCTGCTACATTCTAAGTATCGCTGAACACACTGGAAAGGCTACTCTCTTCCTTTTCCGCCAGCATGCGCTTCAATGCTGCAATCTCGGCCTCCTTATCTGCCAACTCGGCTTCCTTATCTGCCAGCAATTCTTTCAGTTCTCCCAACTCTGGCAGTATCATTCTCTTTAATGCCTCACTCATACGATCACCTCCATTGACGATTTGTTCAAAAACTCCACTGTTAAGATCTGACACCAAATTCACTACTACAGCCGCCTTCGCACGCGCTTCCTCCTCCTCAAGTCTGTCAAAACTGTCCAGAAACTCTTCTGCCTGAACAATATCCATATGCCGCGTCAAGGATTTCAACCAGACATGCCGGTCCGCCTCAAGCTCCCCGGTCACAATGACCTGCATCGGAAACAGCATTCCATAAATGCGATAAATTCCTATTCCTTCCTGTTTCAGCTGATATTTCTTTTTTAGCTGTCCCAGAAGTTTCAAAGGTTTACGCTCACGAATCAGCGAAACGGTGATATCTGTGTCCAGAATTTCGTCTGCTGCCCCTGTTTCTGCTTTGTACAGGCAGGCATACGACAAAACCTTATAAAAAGTATCAATATTCATACTGTCATCCGGTGACTTATATTCTATGATATTATGTCCAAGAAAAAACGTACCTATTTCGTTTTTAATCACCTCTCCCGGCTTTTTTCGAATAATTAGCAGATCAATCCGCAAGGGTTCTCTGCTCAGATAATATTCCGGGTCATATGTAAGGTCGTTCCTGTTTTCTATCAGCTCCAACTCCATTGTACTGCAAAATGCCGGATGCCACTGTGTCCTGTTTTCAATCTCCAAATTTATTTCCTTTCCATCATTGCAATACAGCTTCGTACAAGACGCTTTACAGATCGCAAGATTTGTCTGAGTTTATTATAACACATTGAGACCAACTGCCGCAATCAGATTTCAATCATTATAGCACATCCCAATATTTTCTGCATTGGACAAATAGTCCAAAGACCCAAATAGACTTTTACACCACTCTGTGCTATACTAGAGCGTGTCTAAAAACAGCTCGTCGAACAAACCATACACTACGAAAGGAGTGCACGACTATGAATCCACAACCCAATTACCCTTTTGACCTGACAGGTTACACCTGCTTTTCCATCATCAACTGCCCTGTCGAGCAGGTGGTTACATTGCTAAAGGAGTATGCCAACATCTGCATCCCGGAGGACAGAGTCCCCTTCTGCTTTCAGATTGCCGCCCTGCCGGAGCATGCAAAGTGGACGCTTGTGCGCTGGCCTCAGCCCGGAAGATTTTACGACCTGATGAACCTGACCCTGTGGCTGATGGGATATCGTCCCGGTCTGGGCGGAGAAAATCCCCTTTTTATCGCTCTCCCGCCCTCAGAAAAGGCTGCCGGGGGCCCGCTTCTGGCACGCCCTGACTATGACAACCGGCTGGGTGACTCCATGCTCGGTTTCTGGCAAAACTGGAGTTTCCATTACACAATTCCCGGAGAAAAACTGCGCTGGATTGGGGATGACGTGTTCCCCCAAGAGTATTACTTCTACGGCCGCGGCTATTCCTCCACCGGTTTTGAACTGGAATGGCTGAACGATTTGAATCGTATTCCAAACTGGACCGAATGCACTGTCACGATGGAACGATAACACATTTTAAAGGGGTATTAAAAATGCAAATTTTACCGTGTATAGATTCCCAGATTATTTCCCAAAAATCCCCGGAGGAGGTCGCAGACCTTCTGCAATCTGTGACGGACTCTGACAAAACGTCCCTGTGTCACTTTTATAAGGCGTTTATCGGTACTGTCCGCCCAGATTCTTTTAAGATTGTCAGCAATATAGACTGCCGCAATTCCTTTCTGCCCGTCATAAATGGAACCATACAGGCAGACGGCACCGCGACGAAGATCGACCTCCAAATGCGGCTTTCTTTATTTACGCGCATTTTCCTATATTTGTGGTACAGCATATTGGTACTCCCCTTTTTCTTCCTCCTTCTTTACAACCTTTTGGCGAAAATGGAAGCGCTTTTTCCGCTCCTTGTGACCACCCTTTTTCTTGCGGTTCCTTTTCTTATGGCACGGGCATGGTTCTATCCTCCGGCGCAGAAGGCACTCCAGCAGCTCAATGAACTGCTGCGTTAACTATAGTACCAAAAACAACGCGCCAAAAAAGTAAACCAGAACGAACTCACCCCCGCCCAGCCTGCATCAGACTGCTGGAGGAATACCGTCTCAGCCCGCGGTAAAACACAATCACCGCGGCTGTTGACAAAAACGCCAAATACCCCAGTACTGCCAAGAACTTCCGCACGTCAAACGCCATCATAAGGTGTACCGGATGATAGACCGCCATGCCCACTGGGATGATGTTATAGAGCAAAAAACGCGATACGCCTTTAAAAATACCATCTGGATAAGTCGCAAACGTAATCGCGCTGTTTACCATATTGCTGCCAAACACCTCCGAGCGCACAAACCAGAAAGTCAGACTGCCCATCAGCAGCGCAAAAGCAGTCATAATCCACGCGCCTGTCACCGTAAAAAGCAGAAATAACAACAGCCGTTTCACACTGAAACAAAAAATGCACAGCACCACCAAACCATACAGGCAGTCGCCAATGGCAGACACAGTAGTCGCAGAGGTCATCACGCTGAGCAGGACATTTTTTGGCTGCACCAGATAGGCATCCAGCTTGCCGTTGACAATCAGCTCCGGCAGGGAAAACACCCTTGCAAACAGCAGGCGCGACAGCCCAAAGCTGCTCGCAGCAAGCCCCCACAAGAGCATCACCTCGCGCATGGTATATCCGCCCACATCCTCCCTCAGCCGCAGCAGAATCACCCACTGCACGATAAACGTCGCATTGTTGAACATCATAAACAGAATATTCGTCAAAAAAGTCACTTTGTTGAGCATCTCCCGCATAATGTTGTATTTGACCGCGAGCGCGCACACCCACAGCTGGTTTTTAACCACCGTTAACATACAGCTTCCGCCCTCCTTTCTTATAAATCCAGAACAAAATCACACTGCCAAACGCCAAGTACAGCACCTGCGCCAGCAGAATTTCCAGATATTTCCCCACACTGAAATCCACAATCAGCTTCGCAGGCCCATAACAGACCGTATAGATCGGCGTGAGCTTGAGCACTGGCTGCAATGCCGCCGGAAAGATCTCCACCGGAAAAATCGTTCCCACCACCAGAATCAGCTTGTCATACAGCCACTGAAAAGGATTCGCGTCCTCAATCCAAAACGAAAGCATACTGATGCACAGCTTCAACACCGCATGAATCGTCATGCCCAGCGCGATGCAGGGCACTGCTGCCACAAGCGTTAACCAGTGAAAATCAGGCAGCGCGCCCACCATTGTAATCCCGGCCGCTGCGGTCAGTGCCGCATACATAGGAAGCTGAATATTCCATTCCCCTGTGTATTTTGCCAGAATATAAAACGGATAGTGATAGGGCTTATTGATCAGGTAGGCGATATTGCCGCCGCGGATATCCGCCGACACCTGTTCCCTGACCGTTGACGAGCGCGCGCCAAACCAGATCATTTCTGTGAGCATGACGTACCAAATCATCTGCTCCCTCGTATAGCCGGCAATCAAATCACCCGGCGCCGCATACATATAATTCCACAGATTGATAAACACAAAAACCAGTATCAGATACGTGATAAATCCCATCGCAATATTGGCGGTGTACTGCAAATTTTCTATGAAAACGGATTGATAAATGACCACATACTTCCTCATAAGCCATCTGCCCTCCCCTCAGCCTTATAGATTTCCATAATAATGTTTTCCAGTGGAATGTTGGAAATGTTGATGTCCTCAATATGTTCTGCGTCAATACTGCGCAGCACTTCACTGATTTTTATCCTTGCAGTATCCACTTCAAACTTGATATTGCCGCCCTTTTTCTTTAGAATCGTAATGCCCTTGACCGGCGGCAGCACTGCTTCCTCCCGCAGCTTGATCTCCACGATTTTCTTGTTGAGATAATGGTATTTTAAGTGCTCCATGGAGTCATCCAGCACGATCTGTCCCGCATTCACAATGACTATGCGCTTGCAGAGCTTCTCAATATCTCCGATATCGTGGCTTGTCAGGAAAATGGTCGTGTGCAGCTCTTTGTTCATCTGGCGGATTAACAGGCGGATGTTCTCCTTCACTACAAGGTCCAGTCCGATCGTCGGTTCATCCAAGAATAAAACTTTAGGTCTGTGAATGAGCGATGCCACGATCTCACAGCGGATGCGCTGCCCCAGCGACAGACTCCGAACTGGTGTATTGATAAATTCGCCCAGCTCAAAAATCTCTGCAAGCTCCGCGATGCGCGCCTCGGCTGCGTCGTTGTCCAAGTCATAGATGGCTCCGAAAAAACGAAAATTATCATTTGGCGTCAAGTGGGTCCAGAGCTGTTCTTTCTGACCAAATACAGTCCCTATCTGATACGCAAGCTGCCGCCTTTTCCGCACCGGGTCGATGCCAAGCACCTCCACATGCCCGCTGTCTGGGTACAAAATTCCTGTCAGCATTTTGATCGTCGTGCTCTTCCCAGCACCGTTCGGACCGATAAATGCGAGTATTTCCCCCTCCTCCACGCCAAAGGATACGCTGTCCACCGCGCAGATTTCCTCCGTCTGTGGGTGAAAAATAGACTGGATGCTGCCGCGCATGCCCTTCTCCTTATGCTTCACCCGAAAATTCTTGGATAATCCCTCCGCCTCGATTGCTTTCATTGTCAATCCCTCCTCAATAGATTTATGAAAAATATAAAAAAGCCGCAATGTTACATACACTTTCATGTATATACCATGCGGCTTCTTGTCTATTGCAAATACACAATCCCCTTCGATGTCCGCATAGCGAAATAAGACTTTTCGTCCTACAGCCATGCATCCCATCAAATGTTTGTTGGTTTACTCTATGGCTGTACGCTGAAAAATCTGCGACTGCTGAATCATCGAAATAAATAGTCCAGAATTGTGCTTTAACATATCATTGTCTCCTGTTCATTATAGATTCTCTAAAATTTTAAATAGTATAGCACAGTCTTTTGGAAAACGCAAGTAAAAAATGCAGAAAATGATAGTGTAGCAAAATTTATAGAAGAGTTTGAACAAGCTGTAGGATTGGTGCATGTATAGAAATTTTAAGCATTGTATTCTCATGAAAGCAGCCGGCAAACCTGTGATTTCTCACAAGTTTGTCGGCTCTATATCAATACTTTTTTTGTGCTGAATGTGTATGCCTAGATGACCGATACCCAAAATAAGCGCTGCTATTAACATACATACAACTTTTCCGTACATTCCCAGCATGAAAAAAGCAATAACTGGCAGTGTTGCACCGGCAAGGGGTATCCCTAAAAAGCTGCTGTAAAAGTCTGATAACTTGCGTTCGCTCCGAAAATAGCGCACCCACCATGCTTCATACATTATCATTAAAACCAAAGCTGCAATCAGCCATAAAGACCAAAGCGTCCATTCATGTATATTAAAATCAGAAAATACCAACGAACAGCAACAAATCAATACTTCCCCCACTCTTTCAAAGAATCGTAAGATTTTGTTTTCTTTTTCAGAGGTATACCCTTGTGGTTTTCTTTTGTCCCACATGATATTGGGAATAAATAACATCAATAAAAAGAGTAATCCGATATAAGAGAACCCCCAATTTCCAAACATACTATTGTCCTCCGCCTAAAAGTTTTCTGGCTTCTTTACACCATTCCAAATACGTCTGATAGGTTTTTATTCCAAACTCTACCGTAAGCAGATAATATTTGTGCGCAGTATCCTCATTCAAATTTTCATTTAAGATTGTTTTTGCGTGTAAAAGATAGGGCAATTCTTCTTCAATTCTCTTTTCAAACGCCTCGATGTGTATCAGTGCCTGTTCTTCACCTTTTTCACTTCCAAAAAATAGTTTTAGCAATGTTTCATAACGAAGTTCGTCTTTTTCAACAGGCAATGAAAGCCATTTTTTCAAATAATCCCGTCCATTTTCTGTTATGGTATAAATCAGCTTATTTCGTTTGCTGTTTGTATCTTCCCTTTTCGTAGCCAGACCACGATGAACCAAATCATTTAAGGCAGGGTATATACTGCCATAGCTCGCACTCCAAAAATATTTGAGCGTGGTATCCATTCGTTTTTTGATTTCATATCCTGTTAATTCCTCATGGCTTAGCAGGCCTAAAATCACACAATCAATCTTTTTTTCATTTGCCATTTCTATCTTCCTTTCTTTCGATTAGTCCATAAGTTAAGACGTTTTTAAGACAATGATCTATACAAGCTCCACATTGGATACATTCTTGACTGTTAATTTTCTCCTGTTTTATTTCGCTCATTACGTCAATCCCCATAGGACAGACCTTGCTGCATTTCTTAATTTTTGTCTTTTCATGGTAACACCCCTATTAAATTTCATTATATATCAGTCTGATATATTATACAGCGTTTGGATATTGATTTCAACTGTTTTTCAAATTTTATAAAAAGTTTTTAAAGCTTGCGTCAACCGTGCAAAAAACTTCTGAAAATGTTGACTATTTTTAAAAATATGGTATTATACTATTAGTGGTGAGTCCTACCGCAAAGTGGACTGCTAAAAGCGTTAGCAACTCTAATGGAGTTACTACACAAATGGCTATGCGGAAACGCATAGCTATTTTTCACTTTATAGGAAATTACAACAGCGCAGACCATTTTGGGAAAATACAAGTCATTAAAAAAATAGCTTGCATTCTCATAGTGTGACGTTGCCTGACGATGCTACTTTCACGAGGAGATTTATGCAGACGGATTTTAAATTATACAAAGTGGATATGAAATATATCCGAAATCTACATAATATAGATGATAAGGTGCTTTCTGTTTCGCCACAGGCAGGAAAGGATAACAGGGTTTTTATAGGAATTGTTGTTGTTTGTGGGAGTTACAAATATTGCATACCGCTTTCATCGCCAAAAGAAAAGCATAAGAATATGAAAAACTCTATGGATTTTTCCAAGATTGAAGTAAATGGAAAATTATTAGGCGTTCTAAATTTTAATCTGATGATACCCATTGAAGAAGAACAATTACAGCACGTTGATACAACCATATTCAAGAGAGACCGGGAAAACATCAGGTATTACAAGAAACTATGCACTCAAGAGTTAGAATGGTGTCAGGCAAATAGTGAAGTGATTTGCAATAAAGCCAACGTATTGTATAAAAAATACATATCTAATGAGCCATTTGCAGGCAGAAATCGTTGTCTGAATTTTCCAAAATTAGAATCGGAATGTAAAAAATATAATTCAACAAAAAAGAGAGGCATAAAATAAACCTCTCTTATAAGGATTTCCTTTTTTCTTTAGGTGCATGGCAGCGCTCTGTCCTCAATAATCTTCTCTGCGATTTCCTCTAGCGAGGGATCGCCGTCAAGCCCTGCCAAATCAGGGTAGAAAATATAGTCTGTCAAATTATCCAGACCGGTGTTCACCTCCAAATACAGAAGCCACCAGTCCATTTCCGCCTCATCATGCTCAAGGATATGGACTACAATGTCTCTGATCTGTTCGTCTGTCACTTCCTCCTTTGCGGGCGGATGCATCAGCGCACCTCTGGCGGCAGTGTCCAGACTGACCGCCTCGTCGTAGTGCCAATAATCTTTGATCTGAATGTTCTGATTGCCAGTCAGCGCTCTCAGCCTGCTTTGCAGTTCTTCGAGTTCCTTTCGCAGACCATCATTCTCCGCGCAGTACAGCTCGGACAGAATCGAATCTGCATCATAAATAATCTTCTTCACTTCTGGCAGCTTTGTCTCATCAATCACTGGTTTTTGCATAGTTTTCCTCCAATTCAAATAAAAATCTCAATCCGAAACAGCCCTGACGGTATATAGTGCTTGCTCGAGACAAGAATCCTTCCGTCTGTATCGGAGATATTCTCTTGTACCAGCAGAAAGGAGTTGTCATCTGACAGTGTACAGGTCAGCGCTGTAAAATTCCCTGCGGTCGAGTGTGAACAGATACGCCGAAAACAATTTTTCCCATCATAGCACTGTTTCTCGAGATACTCCTGCAACTGGCTGGAATGGTTTAAGTCAATCTTCTCCTCCCCGACCAGCCCGATTGGCAGGAAACTCAGCGAGTACGCAAGCGGTGTTCCCTTTTGTTTGTACCAGCGGTCTACAATGACCACAGCAGGCGTGTACTGTCTGAGAACATCTGAGATCGACTTTGTCGGCGGTTCTATACGAAACGCCATCTCCACCGCATCCAACTCCTCTGTACAGTACGAATAGACAGGATGCTGCGGCATATTGACAGGATGCTGTTCCTGCGCCGCCTGCGGCTGGCTGCACACAAAATGCCCGACCCCCTGCACATTCCTTGTCATGCCATCGTCCTGCAACAGGGTCAGGGCTTTTCTCAGCGTCATGCGGCTCACATCCAGCTGAGCAGACAGCACGGTCTCCGATGGAAGCTTTGAATCCGGCGGAAATGTTCCGTTCTGAATCATCTCGTAGAGCTGGTCATAGACTTTGACATGCTTTAGCTTATTTTCTTTATTTTCATCCTCTTTTATCATGCAATACCTCTAAATAATTTATACTTGTCTAAAACAGTTCCTTTCATCCACGCCAAAAGCGATCGTATTTATATCATAAAACGTTAGAAGTAAAAAGTCAATTCCCACAAGGCGCTTTCTTCGTTCATCTTTACCAAAAACAACTTGTCTAATTTGTCTAAAAATACGCCTTGTTTTTATACAGGTATAATGTTATGATGAAATCACACGAAAAACAAACGATTCGTATATACGCCAGACAGCCACAGATGTATAAAATGAACGCTGGGCGTATATACTGCCAAAAGGAGGAAAAAGCTATGCAGAATTATTCAGGTGAAGCAGGATTACAGTATCATTTACAGATTCGTCCGGGAGACGTGGGGCGCTATGTGATTTTACCGGGAGACCCCAAACGGTGCGAAAAGATCGCAAGGCATTTCGAGGATGCCAAGCTGGTTGCTGACAGCCGGGAATTTGTCACCTACACAGGAACACTTGACGGCGAAAAAGTGAGTGTGACTTCTACTGGAATCGGCGGACCGTCCGCGTCCATCGCACTCGAGGAGCTGGTATTGTGCGGTGCGGACACCTTTATCCGCGTTGGCACATGCGGCGGTATAGACCTTGATGTCAAGGGCGGCGACATTGTGATTGCGACAGGCGCTGTCCGCATGGAGGGCACAAGCCGCGAGTACGCGCCAATCGAGTATCCCGCCGTGGCAGATTTGGATGTCACAAACGCCCTTGTCGCTGCGAGCAAAGAGTTAGGAAATGTCTATCACACCGGCGTTGTGCAGTGCAAAGATGCTTTTTACGGACAGCATGAGCCAGAGCGTATGCCCGTCAGCTATGAACTGTTAAATAAATGGGAAGCATGGAAACGCATGGGCTGCAAAGCTTCCGAGATGGAATCGGCAGCGCTGTTCATCGCGGCAAGCCATCTGCGTGTCCGCTGCGGTTCGAACTTCCTTGTTGTCGGCAATCAGGAGCGCAATGCGCTGGGCATGGAAAATCCGATCATCCATGACACCGAATCTGCCATCAAGACAGCCGTTCTCGCAATCCGCAAACTCATCGCCGCAGACCGTGAAAAATAAAGCCCCCGGGCAGAGAGGAGGCTCATCTCATGAAATTACTGCTGAACTTCACCGGCATCATTGTCATTTTAGGTCTTATATTCCTGATCTCATGGGACCGTAAGTACATTCCATGGAAAACGGTGCTCCGAGCAGTCATCATCCAGTTTGTGATCGCTTTGCTGCTTGTCAAAATACCGATCGGAAAGACCATCGTATCAGTGCTTTCCGACAGTGTCACCGCCGTCATCAACTGCGGGCAGGAAGGTCTGTTCTTCGTCTTTGGCAGTCTTGCCGACAGCGCATCACTGGGCGGCATCTTCATTGTGCAGACCCTCGGCAATATCATCTTTGTATCTGCGCTCGTAAGTCTCTTATACTATGTCGGCGTGCTGGGATTTGTGGTGAAATGGATTGGAAAAGGCGTCGGGAAACTCATGGGAACGACAGAGGTTGAAAGTTTTGTCGCCGTGGCAAATATGTTTCTGGGCCAGACCGACAGTCCTATTTTGGTAAGTAAATACATCCGGTCATTGACCGACAGTGAAATCTTTGTTATTCTGGTCTCAGGAATGGGCAGTATGTCCGTCTCCATTCTTGGCGGCTATCACGCACTTGGCATCCCGATGGACTACCTGCTGATCGCAAGCGCTATGGTTCCCGTCGGAAGTATCCTCGTAGCCAAAATGATCCTTCCGCAGACCCAGACCGCGCAGTCTATCAGTGATGTCAAGATGGATAATAAAGGAAATAACGCAAATGTAATTGACGCGATTGCAGAGGGCGCCTCGACTGGCATGCAGATGGTCATCTCCATTGCTGCCTCCCTTGTCGGCATTATTGGCATTGTGGCGGTCGTCAATATGTTCTTAGGCTTTGCAGGCATCCGGCTGGAACAAATCTTTTCCTATGTGTTTGCACCGTTTGGCTTCCTGATGGGCTTGGACAGCAGCAATGTGCTCATGGAAGGCTCCCTGCTTGGCAATAAGCTGATTGTCAACGAGTTTGTCGCCTTTCAGGATTTAGGCACCATTCTGAACACACTGGATACCAGAACCGGCATGATCTGTGCCATCTCCCTCTGCGGCTTTGCCAATCTGTCAAGCCTAGGCATCTGCGTGTCCGGTATCGCTGTACTCTGCCCCGAAAAGAAAAGCACCCTCTCCCGTCTTGTGTTCAGAGCGATGCTGGGCGGTATCTTCGTGAGTATGTTAAGCGCGATGATCGTCGGTATCATCCTGTTATTTTGATAAAAAAAACAATATTTTGTATTCATGGAAGGAGTGGAACATTATGAGCGAACATCCAAAATACAATCGGATTTTCACCATCGTCATTGACTCTCTGGGCATAGGCGCCGCCGCGGATGCGGCAGCCTATGGCGATGCCGGGACGGATACGCTTGGCCATATCGCCCAGCACACAGCACATCTCCAGATTCCAAATCTGCAAAAGCTGGGGATGGCAAACTTGCATGCCCTGCACGGCGTCGCCCCCGCAGAAAACCCCACAGGATATTATGCGCGGCTGCATGAGGCGAGCACCGGCAAGGACACCATGACCGGACACTGGGAAATGATGGGACTGCACATCACGAAGCCGTTCCAGACTTTTACGGAGACAGGATTTCCCAAGGAGCTCATAGACGAATTGTCCGCCAGAACCGGGCGCACGATCATTGGCAACAAGAGCGCCAGCGGCACAGAAATCCTTGATGAGCTTGCCGAGGAGGAGATCGCCACAGGGCACATGATTGTCTATACGTCCGCGGACTCCGTCCTGCAAATCTGCGGAAATGAGGAAACCTTCGGTTTAGAGGAGCTCTACCGATGCTGTGAAATCGCAAGAGAACTGACGCTGCGGGACGAGTGGAAGGTCGGCCGCGTCATCGCAAGACCCTATACCGGAAAGAAAAAAGGCGAGTTTGTGCGCACCAGCAACCGCCACGACTACGCCCTCAAGCCCTATGGCAAGACAGCCCTCAATGCCTTGAAAAATGCAGGGTTTGACGTCATCTCTGTCGGCAAGATTTATGATATTTTCGACGGCGAGGGACTGACAGAATCCAACAAGTCCAAAAGTTCCGTACATGGCATGGAACAGACCATCGAAATCGCAAAACGGGATTTTCACGGACTCTGCTTTGTAAATCTTGTGGATTTTGACGCGCTCTGGGGACACCGCAGAAATGTATCCGGCTATGCCAAAGAGCTTGAAAAGTTTGATGTAAAGCTTGGCGAGTTCCTTCAATGCCTAAAGGACGATGATCTGCTGCTCATCACCGCAGACCACGGAAACGACCCAACGCACACCGGAACAGACCACACGCGGGAGGATGTGCCGTTGATCGCCTACGCCCCCTCTTTTACAGGCAGCGGAAAACTGGACGATTCAGATACCTTCGCTGTCATCGGCGCTACCATTGCCGAGAATTTCGGCGTACCCATGCCAGAGGGCACCATCGGGCACTCTCTGCTTGCGCAGCTCCAATGATGGATTAGGAACTGTAGAAATTTTTTATATAGAAAGGACACACTGATTATGGATTCAAAAGAAATGAATATTAAGGAAATCTTAAAGACCGTGGACCACACACTCCTCACACAGACTGCCACATGGGATGAAATCCGCCAGATTCTTGACGATGGCATCGCCTACGGCACCGCCTCTGCGTGCATCCCTGCCGCCTATGTCAAGCAGGCTGCGGATTATGTAGCCGGCAAACTGCCCATCTGCACGGTGATTGGTTTCCCAAACGGTTATCATACCACTGCTGTCAAAGTCTATGAGACCAAGGATGCCATCGCAAACGGCGCTGCGGAAATTGATATGGTCATCAATATTGGCTGGCTCAAAGATGGACGTTATGAGGCCATCGAGGATGAAATCCGCCAGATTCACGAGGCTTGCGGCGGTAAAATCCTAAAAGTTATCATCGAGACCTGCCTGCTCACAGAAGACGAGAAGATCAAGATGTGTGAGATTGTCACAAACGCGGGGGCAGAATATATCAAGACCTCCACAGGCTTCTCGACAGCAGGCGCAACGTTTGAGGATGTCAAACTCATGCGGGCGCATGTCGGCAAAAATGTAAAGATCAAGGCAGCCGGCGGCATCGCATCGCTCGATGACGCAGCAGAATTTATCCGTCTGGGCGCTGACCGCCTTGGAACAAGCCGGATGATCAAGCTCGTCAAAAACGCGGATGATGGGGCTGGGTATTAAATCGAACAACAGTAAATAATATATCCGAGCCATCCTGACTCTATGATACAGAATGGCTCGGATTTTGAAAAATCTGGCGACCTTCTTTGGACTGCTTGACAAGATTGATTTTATTATTCCTTCGCAAAGATATAAATTGTCTCTTTCTTATCATAATAACCTACCCCATACAAACTTTTACCAGATACTATCGTAAGTATATGTTTTCCTGAAAGACAATCTATTGTATATCTCATTTTCATAAACATGGACGCACTCAATATCATATCACAAGGAATTGAAGGTTTATCCATTACCGCTATCTTCATTCCTCTGTAGCCTATGCTGCTTCTTTTATCTGACAATACAAAATTGTCTATATTCCACACCATCGCAGTCTCATCCATTTTTCCAAAGCCGCCAATGGACAGCGTTTTAAACTCAGATATTCCCTGCATACCCTTTACAAGTTCCTCAAACAAATTCCTCCCTTTACAAAATACAGGAAGATCAGCTCCTGTATCCAGCATACATCGAAATGGAGCGCCGTTAATATATGCCTTAAAAATTGGCCTTGGAGAATCCAGCGTAATATTCAGCGGAAATTTAAGCTCAATCATAGCATCACTCCCATAAATCCCCTCGTATCTTCTGTACGCTCATATTCATACATTCTGCCTTGTCTCATAAATTCCAGACGTTGCCCTATATAATCACTGTCAGTCATACCGCAGATGACAACCGCAGATTCAACATTTATTTCATCATCGTTCATGTATTTAACATCTGTGAGAGCCACCCATTGATCAGGATAAGCAGTACGTATCTGTTCCCATGTAAGCCGCTGTCCAGTTAAAACTGTTTCCATGTTTACCACCATACCTCTCCTTAATATACTTTCATACCTTAAAAGTTAATGAATTATACCATGTTTTTAATCCTTTAACAATGACTTTTCCGATATTTGCTCAAACCGTTCCAAGTCCTTCTTCGTCGTTATCTTAAAATTGTCCTCATCCCCTGCTATCATGACGATATCCAGCCCTGCCATAAATGCGGGTTCCGCTGCGCCGTTTATGCTTAACATCTGATCAAACCTAAGTCTGCTGTTTGCTTGATAGTACGCCCCAATGCGAAAAGTCTCCGGTGCCTGCCCTGCAAAGAGCTGATCTCTGTCAAGGAGCGCGCCAATCCTCCTGCCATCTTCACTTTTGTATATCGTATCTTTCATGGGAAGGATCGGCAGCACACCATCATGTCCCTCTACCGCGGACAGACTGTCCGTTATCATCCGCTCAGACAGCAGCGGTCTTGCCGCATCATGCACCAGCACGATATCTGAATCTTCTGCAAAGCCTCTAATGTCTGTCAATCCATGATATATGGAGAGCTGCCTGTTTTCACCCGGTGCTGAAAAGCCGCGAAACTTTTTACTTTTATCATATTGTTTCAGGCTTTCCTGTATTTTTTCATGCCACTGCGGCGCTGCCACAATCTGTATCGCATCAATTCCGGCATGCCTCGACAATACCTCTATCGAATACGAGATAACAAGCCTGTTCCGCACCTCGATATACTGCTTTGGTATTTCAGTCCCCATACGACTGCCAATCCCCCCTGATAAAATCAATGCAGTGTTCATTTTCCCCTCCATCAATCGATATCATCACAGTACTTGCGAATCTCCTGTATGATTTCTTTGTATGATCTTTTCTTGCCAAAAAGCAGTGTCGTGCCAAGCACAAACCCATCCATGCCCATCGGTGCAAACTTGAGAATCTTGTCTGCACTGCATGCCCCGTCCCAGTAGAGTCTGAAGCGCATCTCTCCTTTGAGCAGCAGCAGGCGTGAGATCTTTTTGCCGACATAGGGCATGTACATCTGCCCTGCATTGCCCGGATTGACTGTCATGACGAGAACCTTTTTCACAATGCGAAGCATCTCATACACTGTCTCTACACTGGTGCCCGGATTGATGGCAATACCGGGCACCATGCCAGCATTGATGATTTTTTGCAGCGTTGTGGAGGGGTGGTACTCTGCTTCAGGATGGATGTAGACGGTATCGCCGGGTCTTAGATTATTCAGGAATAACTGCACATTATTGTTTGGATGTTCGATCATCAGGTGTACGTCGAGCGGTTTCTTTGTTGCGCTGGCGATGTATTTCATGTCGTTTAAAGACATGGCGTAGTTTGGCACGAAGCGTCCATCCATAATGTCGATGTGGAAGGAATCGATGCCGCTCTCGTCAAGCTGTCTGATCTCATTTTGCAGATTTCCATAATTGGCACACATCATTGATGCCGTCAATTCAAAATCCATTTTATACTTTCCTCCTGTTTAGAAACTGTATATTCTGATTTTCTGCACTATACCAAATCAGACATATCCGTCATCCTGTTAAAAAAAGCATCCTCCACCTTCAACGCCCAGAAATCCTCATCCCAAATTTTAATATGGTGTATCTGATTCAAAAGAGTCTCGTCCAGTTTCTGGTCTGTTTCTGTTTCGCCCTCCGCACACAAACTACAATATATCTGAAAATAATCCGTGATTCCCGTCTGCATTTTTTCAACACACCGCAGTTCCTGCGGTGTTCTCGTTTCGCAGACATAGCATGGTGTTCCGTCTTCATGAAATCCCACGATAGACGGTTTGGGTGAAGTCAAAACGGTCTCCAGAATATAATAATCCTCATAGATAGCATTTTCCCGCAATTCATCTTCATCGTAAAATGCCGTAATATCAAGCGCCTTTTCTTTCATAAACGTCTTCTCTATCTGAAGAAAATACAGCCCTTTCAGTCGATGGTCCACTAGCCTGTTGATATACATCTGGCAGGTACCTTTTGCCACAAAATCAAAAAATGCTATATCTCCTGATTCAGTTGCAATACTGTCTATATACTTTTGATAACAGCGCTTATTTTCTTTGGCTTTTTCTATGATATCCTGCGAAAAATCAATCAGCCTTTTTCCTGTTAACGCTTCCTCATTCACATCGATTCCAAACCGTTCACGCAGCTGTCTGGATAATGTACCGCCAAATTTCATTGTATCCACATATGCAATATCTGCTTCATCCTCAATCCCCGCCCTGATGGCAGCCACGCGTGAAGAGAGAAAATAAACAGACAATTCTTCTTTGCATAACATATCATAAAGCTTTTTTATCAGATAACCATCCCTTGCACAAAACCAGACATTCTTGATATTTTTCTTCAGAACCTGTTCTCTGAACCAAAGAACAAAATCTGTTATGATCGGTGCCATAAATAGATAACCAGCATCATATGCACTGCAAATACCCAGCTGCATATTCTGTGTTTCAAACTGAAATGGGCTGTTAAATAATCTTGCCACAAACATTCCAAGCTTTATCCTTGACGTCAGACTTTCAATATATTCCCACATGCCCAGATACCCTGTCATCTCGAACAAATCAATTCCGCTGTAAATCTGGCAGCCCAAAATCCCACACCTGCTGGCACTTTCCACGTCTGCCGCCAAGTCATCCCCTATGTGTACACAAGTATTCCCCTGTAATATATTCTTCAAATGCCAGAAAAGTTTCTGTGTTTTTCCCGTCTTATATTCACAGGAAACCAAAATATCTGTATAGCATGTAATGCCGCATTTTGCAAGCATCTGTTCTATTTGATTCCTGCTATAATAAGTATCTGTTGTAATGTATACAAGCTTCCCATTTCTAAAAATTTCTACGGCAAGATCCACCATTTCCTGCCTTGGTATGACCAGTCCAAAATCTGTTTCCCATTCCATCTGTGCCAGTTCTTCCGCACTGGTCAAAACGTCCGAAGAATGTTCCAATACCAATTGATAGATGTCCTGTAACGAGGGTGCACGGTCTTTGGATAATTCTTTTTCGGCCTGCTGTCTTTTTTGCAGAAAATTTCCTATGTAAATACCCTTTTTCCTGAACCTGTTTTCTGTCAGTTCTATCACATCAGACGGAAAAAGCACCTGACGCATCATCAATGTATCAAATAAATCAAAACTGACGGTATCTTTGTCATCAGTCAGCCCTGCCAACTGTTCTCTGGTAATTCCTTGTCTGGCAAAACGATATACCCCTTGCTTTATCATGCATAAGTCTCTGCCCCTGACATCCATCAAATGTATCTGATGCGCAGCACAACATGTCCCAATTTTTTTTGCTATCGCCCTGCACGAACCGGGACGCGCTACAACAATAATCAGTTTTACCCCCTGCCGCACGCACTCATCGAAAGATAGAATCCGCTTTCCGAAGATGGACCCTTCTTGCCGGAAACTATCAAGCAGCCCAACAATATGAAATGTCCCTTCCAGTATAGACAGCACCTTTTCTGTTTCGATTCCAAGCCCATATAATGCAATGGGACAATCAATATAATCACTAAAAATCTGTTTCAAGTCACCCATTCCCTGCTTCTACAATCTCCAAAAGATTCTTCTCAAATATATCCATTGAAAAATGCGTCTCATATACCTTTCTGGATTCCTCTCCCATTTTCCTAACCTGTTTCCTATGAGACATACACCATTTCATTTTTTCCGAAAGTTCCTGCGCATTTTCACTCTGAAACACAAGCCCGCTAATACCATCCTCCACATATGCTGCTGTCCCTGTTGCATCCGATAAAATACAGGGTACAGAATGCATCATGGCCTCTGCGCAAACCGTAGGCATTGGATCTTCCCTCGACGGACAGAGCATCACATCCGCCTTCCTTAACACATCATTGATACACTGCCTGTCCATCGTTCCAGTAAAAAAAATCTCCGTCATATCCCGTGTCTGCTCCAACAGCTTACCCGCAAACATAGAAGATTTCTGCCCCACCAGATAGAATTCAGCCTTCCGCCTTAACTCTTCTGGTAATAATCTGACAGCCTGTATTAAAATATCCTGCCCCTTCCTGTTCTCTATGTAACCGATTGTGACAAAGCGGAATTTGTCCTGCACTTCATCACTATGCATCATATCATCCTTCCCACATACCGTATCCTCAACTCCATACAGCAGCTCCTTCACAGGCAGTTTGGGTAAAAATGCATGAATTGCCTGCGCCGACACATTTCCAACTGAACAGACTGTAAGATGATCTGTATGAATCAAACGCATAACTTCCTGTCTGACACCATGATAAAAAAATTCTGAATCATGAAGCCACCAGAGAACTGGTATCTTACTGACACGCTCCGTCAAAAACACATGATAATTGATTGTATTACAGATTATGAAATCAAAATTTCTAATCCACTCCACATTCACCATCGTTTCTATCTGAAGATTCACATCCACCACCACAGGAATTGTCTCCTGTAACAGTTTATCTCTTAATAAACCGTCCAGCATAGAAGCAACCACCACTTGATAGCCATTATGTTTCAATACTTTTGCGGCATGAAATACTGCCAGAGCCGGTCCGCCCAGTTCCAAATCATGTGACAGGAGCAGAATTCTGTTATGCTCCTTGTTATCAGATAGAATCATTTCATCCGCACATGCATAATACTGTATATCCTTTTTCACTAAATCATTGTATATCAGCCAGTGCAGATCATAAAAATGCATGATTCTGCGCTCTTCCACACCAAGCCCCAAAAGCTGCTGCCTCATTTCCTTTATGTAAAAACTTAAAATGACAATACTGTCATAATCCAGTTTTATCCCCTCCGACGGCGGCAAAACCTTTATTCCATCAACGATGGTATACTGCATGACAGGAGAATTATCAAGCAGCGCCAGAACATTCTCTCTGGGAAACCATTTTTTAAACCTGTTATAATAATCACCTGTACCGAAAAGTAAAAAATGCATCCTGCTGCCCTCCCCTGTCAGAAAGTTCTAATTGGTTTTTTCCATACTATTCGTTTCTGATTTATTCCCATTTCCAGTAAACTACTGCTAATACTGTCAACATACTCCTGTCTGCTGACAGCTAACAATATCAGATCATACTCCGCTTGGAGTATCTTTCTTGGACTGTGGATACCTTCAATCTGCCGATAATTTGCGTCAACCCAGAGAACAACTTCATACCCCATCTTCGTAAGCTGTCTGAAATAGTCTTTTCCCGCCTTTCCAGCACCATAAAGCACAATCTTTTTTCCCTTCAACCCATCTGTGTCAAGAATAAATTCAGGAATCTGGCACTGCGGTGTAAACCCCATTCCGCCATTTACTGCCATCACTGCGGTGACTGTTACCCAGCACTGTAACTGTGACAGTAAATCTTCATGAAATGGATGCCTCGCAAAATTGGGCTGCAATGCCAGATATGCTTGATTGATATCTGACAGCATGTTGGGATTTCCACCATGAAACATAGAATCTGAGCGATAGCGGTAATGATAAAAACACTTGTGACTGACTTTCACCGCCCCGGTAAGAATGAGATAGTTATATAAAAATACGCCGTCCTCCGCAAAAGCATTATCTGTATCTATACTCTGATAGACCTGTCTTGCTATTTTCGTACGATATAACTTGTTCCAAATCCAAGGCGTCAGCCGCTGCAATGTATCGGATTCCTGATCATAAAGCATTGTTTTCAGCAAAAATGCTTTATCTGCTCCGCGATATGTTCCTTCCTCATACTGATCTAGGTATTCTGTCACAATATTGGGCTTCGTTTCATAATGCACTCCTGTCGTAACCAGATCGCTATCCTGTATCTGCTCTGCAAAAAACGCCGCCATACCCTCATCAATCCAGTCATCTGAGTCAACAAACATCAGAAACTCCCCAGAAGCATGTTCAACACCTGTGCGCCGTGCGCCTATCAGCCCTTTATTTTCCTGCCTTATGTATAAAATACGCTGGTCTTTCTCAGCAAATGCCTTGCAAACCATATCGGACCCATCTGTAGAACCATCATCTATGATCAAAATTTCCAGATTTTGATAGGTTTGTCCTATTACACTTTGCAGACATGCATCCAAGTAGGGCTTTGTGTTGTATACTGGTATGATAATGCTTAGTTTCATACATCCTCCAAAACTTCCTGAACTGTATAAATCTGTGTCTTATATTTTTTTCGCAGTTCATTTCTGACAGAATCATAATGCTGCACCAAAGAAATAATGACTGCATCTACTTCTATGGGTGCTTCCTCTAATTGATAAACTGGAATTTCTTCTGTCAGATACTGTGCATTTCTGTCTATAAAAAATGCTGTCTCTATCTTACACTCTTTTAATTCTCCTGCCAGCCGTTTTCCAATATAACCATCTCCATAAATGCAAACTTGGTGTATCCCTTCTGACCATAAATGTTTTCCTGCGACATTCCCAGACTCCCGACAGACTGCCATTTTATTCAGCACGAAGAACATCTCTCTAAATTTTTCCAAAAGACCGATTCTCTCACACAGCACATGCTGGCACATGCTCTTAATCTGCTTCATTCCGTGTTCGTCAAATACACTGTTTTTGCAGAGAATCTCACACATTTCCTCCAAGGATGACAGCTCGCGCCGGCTGTTTAAGGATAAATTGTTCCCATGCACCACATGTTCAAATAATATGTCCTGATTTAAAGCAAACTTTGCCCCCTGTGCCGTCATACAGAGCCAGAGCAGATAGTCATCTGCGCAATTTGTTTTCATGATGTTCTCTGTCCATACTTTCGGAATTGATGCACGGCGTATCAGTACCTGTCCTGCCGAGATAATGGGATTGCCTTTTTGCATCATATAGTCTTTGGATATGACTTCTTCGAACTTTCTGTCAGCGTTATAAAACTGCTGGTTCTCATGGATACATCGGCATATTGCGGCATCGGCATCTCCTATGCAGGATAACTGGCTGTTGATATAGTCTGGATATAAAATATCATCCTGATCTAGGAAGACGATGTATTCGCCGTTTGCATGAGACAAGCCTTGCACCCTTGCACGATGCGTTCCTCTATTTTTATTCGTATTAAAAATACGCACATCGATACTATCAGACCTATACGCAGTTTCACATAGCGAATCATTTGGATTATCATTTATGAGCAAAAACTCTAGTGTCCATGATTCGCCTATTTTTCTTTGACACTTTTCTATTTGTAGAATAAGATCTTTTATATATTTTTTTCCATTAAATATTGGTGTGATAACACTTATTTTACACATCATTATATCCTCATTATCATCGATGGCAGAATGGATATATGCAAAACTTATTCATTCCTTTCTCCAATAAATTTCGTATTAAATCACTTTGTTTATCCCATGCAACTGCAATAATTACTGGAATCTCAACATTGTCACAGTCTGAAAGAGATATTATTGGAATCCCTTCTATATCTCTTGTTTCATTCTCTCTTGTTACCAAAAAATACTTAGGATAATATTTTTTTTCTTTTAAATCACCATAAACCTTGTGCCCATATGCACCTGCCCCATATATTGCAAATTCATGCGTTCTAAGATGTTCTTCAAAGAAGTGATACCAATCCTTTATAACACTTTGACCTGCTTTGAACTGCTCATACAAATACCTCATCGTGATCTGATAACATCTTTTCTCATACTTTCCTTTGTCATAATTTCTGACAATTGTCATAACCCTTTCGATATTATTCCATTTCAATTCATTATTTAATGAGAAATCACAGCTATTATAATAGTCATATAAAAGCTTCTCCAAATCCAAAAAATCTATATGTTTTTCCAATAGTCTGACATATGTATCTGGTAATATGTTATGATCGGTTGTTATACTTCTTTGCGTCCTATAGGCTCGAACCAGTGGCTCATCAATATACCCAAACCTATACTTTTTTATCAGACGCATGATAAGTTCATAGTCTTGCATTCTCTTTAAATTTTCATCAAACAAACCTACTACAGAAAAAACTTCTTTTTTAACCATAAGCGTCGGTGTCCCGACTATGTTATCTCTTTTTAATGTTTGCGAAATATTTATTTCACATATGGCACGGTTTTTATAATCATATGGCACAATACTACACTTGCCATTTTCATACAAAATATATGGACTATATGATACTTCATCACCTGTATCCATCATATAATTGATCTGTTTATCTAATTTGTTTTCTATCCATTCGTCATCACTGTCCTGAAATGCGATATATTCACCTTTTGATCTTTCAATTCCCCTGTTTCTTGCAGCATTGGCACCACAATGAAATGGCAGACAAATCAACTGAACTCTACTATCTGTACACATACTTACAGTTTGTACTGTTGAATCTGTTGAACAATCATCCACAACAATTACTTCTATGTTATAATATGTTTGATTTAGTACACTGTTCAGTGCCCTCATAATAGTACTTTCCCTATTGTAAACAGGTATAATAACAGATACTAATGGCTTCATTACTGTGCCCCTTTCAACATTTTATCCAGCAAAATCAATTATTCTCTTGTAGTAATCCAACAATTTTCTAACTGCTATTTGAGGATACAATCTTTCAATCCGTTTTTGCGCCAGCTCCCCCATATTTTGCTTTTGTATACTGCTCATTGCCGCTGCCTCATTCATCTTTGTAAGCAAACTCAATGAGTTATTCGGTTTGCATAACAAACCATTCTTTCCGTCAACAATCAACTGTTCAAAGCTGGCACCATCTGTTCCTAAAACAACCTTTCCAAAATACATTGACTCGATGCATGCGTTAGATAAATTTTCCATAAGGGATGGAAGTATGATAAAATCTGCTTTAATAATAAGATAGTATAGACTGCTATGCGGAAGCGGATCATAGAATATCACTCTGTCCGCAAACTCTTTTGCATGCCTTTTTAATAGTTTCCTTGCATCAACTCCATTAATTGGCGTTGTTGCTCCACAAAAAACAAGATAAAAATCTTTATGTTGCTTTAGAAAACGATCTAGTATATCTGCAATGACTAAGATCCCTTTTTCAGCATAAAGCTGTCCAAAAAACAATACATATTTTTTTCCTTGCAGATCCTTTGCATATATTGAATCGTCATATTGTAATGTATCATTATAGAATGGAGATTCTATTACAGATACGTTCCTTTTTATATCTTTTGAAAACGCCACAGCTGTGTTTTTGCATGGTGCAAAAACAGCGATACAGCGTTTTGATGCCATCCTTTCCAGAAACGATACCATTCTTTCTTCGCCTGCATTTAAAGTTTGATGTGTTTCGTATGCGATTTTAGCATAGGATGACAATCTCATCACTGCTGGAACTTTGCCAAAATAGCATAGACTCAATCCGCTTAATGAAGTAAATTGAATCATGTCTATTTTCTCTCTACGGCATAAAATATTTATTCTCTTATTTACTGTTCTGCTCATCAACAGATAATTTTTCATAATTTCATAGGCTTTGTTATGAAACGTTTTCTTGTGAAATTCTTCTATGTAAACTTCAATACCATCTTCCCAAAAATGTCTGCTATACATTCCACAAGCAACGATGACTACTTCATTGCCAAACTGTTTTAGAGCTGATGCTGTTCTTGTCAGATACGCCATGAATCCCTGCATGGCTCTTTTCTTAGAAACATAATGATTTGCTACAAATACAATTTTCATCTTCTTCTCCATTTGACATGACTGTACAAATCATTATAGAATATATAGTCCGCCTTATATATCAATCCCTTATTCTTTAGAAAAGAATCAATTTCACTTTTCTCTCTCTCAACTGTCACAATGATAAAAAACGCTTTCCAATCCGCAACACACTCAGGAGCTGTTATCCTTATTCCATGAAAGTTTCTCCCTTTCAATAACTCGTTACTGTCTATCATCAACACAACATTCAGATAATTGCTCTTTTCTACATCCAGTATCTCTTCACAAATCTGATTCCCGATCTTGCCACATCCCCATACTGCTGTTTTTCTACCTTTTTCAATACATTCCCTAATTTGTCCAAAATTTGGTTTTCGGTTTCTCCATTCTAATTCCAGCCGATACCTGTAACTCCAAAATTCATTGGCAAAACGAAATAATGAACCTGTGTTTTGCAGTTCTTTTATATCTTCAAAATGATGAATCAGCCATTCTATCAAAAAACATACACAATAATTTTCCTGCAAATTATGAGGGCTGCTATAATTCCCCAAATCACAATCATAAAGCCATACAATAAAATCATGAAATACATTCATACCATACTGTAATCTAATCCTCATAGATTCACAAATCTTTTTCATTTGTTCCATATCAGATTTACTTCTTAAATTCATCAACAGAATATGTTTTCCTTGTTTTAAGTGATAAATACCATCCGCTCTGTGCCAATGATCCACCCCTAACTTGATTCGGGTAATCTCTTCGAACTTATTCGCATAACTATAATCCTCAAGCAAGATCTGAGGATTAATCGCTACTCCTTTTGCCCCCTCTAAATAATTTACGCATTCTAATGCCGCTGCTCCCCCACCAGATGAACCCCAAACGATTATATCTGTACATTTTACATGCAAGTATTCCGATATTTTTCTTATATATTCTGCAAGATATACTCTTAGATTCTCTTCATTATTGCCGTAGTACCAACCCAGTTCTAGTCCTTTATATTTTTCATACATTGGGTCTGCGATATCCAATACACTTCCATCCAAAAAGCTATAATATGACCATCTGTTAAATTGTGGTTTCCTCCCTGTCAAAGCTCCATTTAGTATCACATACAAATACTTACTTTGTTTTTTATAAATAAAGCTATCAAATTGATATCCCTTATAAAAAGAACGAATCCTGCCATTAGGCAATTCATTGATCGCATCAATATCAACTATGTATTCATCCGAATATAATAATTGTTCATCTGCAAACAACATTTCGTCTCTATGCTTATCTACACTTTGCATAAATTCTTCCACATCGTCAAACCAGATATTTTTCATATAAGAAAAAATTTCCATACGCTTTCTTACCCTATACTTCGTACAAAATATCATCCAATGAAATAATGGGACAATCAACTTTTCGTGAAAGTTTCTCCTCTATCTCATCAAAGAATGTAATGGCTGTAACCACGATTGCATCAACCTCTTGCAGTTCATCCTCTATAAAAACAATGTCCACATCCGCATAAATCGAATCCGCCTTCTGATCGATTCCATATAACACCGTAATATTGGAATTTTTAAGTTCATCTACTAAAGTCTCACCAACATAACTCATGCCATAGATCGCTATTTTTTTGAAGCCCTTTTTCTCAAAATAAGAAGATAAGTCCTTATTTTCCTGTTTTATTTTTACCCATTGATTCATCATGAGAAACAACGCAAGATGTTTTCCTGACATCTTTTCCGCTTTCTTAACGCTTTTTCCCTTTATTTTTCCCATTACTCCTGCTCCAAGCACTGCCCCAGTTAATACTGACACAAATGAAAGTACACCATTTTTCATTTCCTTCCTCCATCCTCTCTATAATTTCCTGTTATCAGATATATATAATGAATAAATTCCATCCAAATACTCACTTTGATGCTCATACAATCTTTTTAATTCCGCTGTCCCTGTTAAATAATTCCAGATTTCCAAGTGCTTTGTTGCATAATTTTCCCATGTCCAATCTTTTACTGCATTGATAATGCTTTTTTTCTCATTTTGAATTCGCATTAAAGTATTGATAAAATCATCAATTGTTTTGCAGGGATGGGTCAATCCACATTTTGTATCCAAATGATACCCTTGCGGTGTTGCGATTGTCTTTACTCCCGCTGCCAATGCATCCAGAAATCCCATAGCTCCTTCGTCAAAACCATAATAGAGCCAATAATCAAGACTCTGCATCAGTTGTATATATGTTTCTTTGTCAAACTCATTATAATACTCTATCTCAAATCCCAGCGTTTGAATTTCCTGTACAATCTCGTCCCATCCATTTCCCATTATTTTTAACCTAAAGAATTGTGGATCCAGATTTTGGCAAACCTTTAGTATTAAATCATCTCTTTTTCTAAAATCATATTCTCCATGACAGCGGTTCGTAATCCCTAAAACTATTTTTCTCGGTCTTATTACCCCATCCTGCGCTGGATTGATATAGCACAATTTATCTCTCGGAATCCCCCATGAAGCAAGCATATTCATCGTTTCCGCTGACATACAGATTCCAACTGCACCGTGCTGTGCCTGAAACGCGATCAAATCTCTTTTCATCTGACAGTCAATATGTGTTATCATTGTTGTCTTTACGGTATTCGCTGTATTACAAAACTGGCTTAACCTTCCATAACTTATATAATGATTTACATCCGCAGTGATATCTTCTGTATCTCCAACTTCAGCTTCATGTCCCATCTTGGTTAATTCATCTTGTAGTTTATTTGCAAATTTTCCAAATACCCAGCCATCATCCGAATAAACAATTCGTATTTTTAATTTATCTTTTAATGCAGGTATATATCTGTATTTGGAAAAGTCAAAACGTGAAAATGCAACATTTTCATAAAAATAAAACAGCTCTGCATGCATTCCCAGATTTTCAAATGACTGACACACTTCATCGGCAATCTTCCTATTTTGAATACAGACAAGCACAATTAATTTTCCATTAAAATCAGTCAGTTCATCAATTGTCACGCATGGAATATGATCTATACTCCCTATATTCTTTGCATTTTTATCACAAAAGAAATCAATATGGCCAAAATATCTGTAATATTTCCTTGCAACATTTCCAGCGCCATAAATAATTACCTTATATTCTGGATGTTCTTTCACATAATCAAAATAATTATTTTCTACATTGAACTTCATCATTGTCCCTCTTATAAATGATCTGACTTTCATCTATACCTTGAAATCTTATTTTATCCTGTTCACCAGCATATGGTCCTTGCTTTACCTCTATCATTTCTACTTCATCCAGAACCTTAAAACCATGTCCGCCTGATACCAGCAAAATTATATCTCCTGTATGTAAATCTCTGCTCTCAAGATAGTCTTCGTACTCATCATAAAAATCTACCCTTAAACTGCCCCTTTTAATGAGTAATACTTCCTGCGTCAATACCACATTTCGATGGACAAGGTTATGTACATGCGCATCGATTCTCTTTCCTGCTGGATGGTGCATATATGCCACCTGTTGCGAATACTCATTCGGCGTGATAAAATCCACACCACTGCACTGATAGTCGCTGCGTATAATGATTGCTAACAGCTTATTTTTTTTCTTGACTTCCTCTACCTGTCTCATAGAAACCTCTCTTTACTTATTGCATAGCTGAAAAAAGAAAACTGATATAAGTATCTCACTTTCATACTTATATAGTAAATTTCTTCTAAACTGTTATTTTTTGCATTATACTTCTGAGTACCATTACCACTTGCTCCATCTGCACCTCTGTCAATGCCAGTCCGCTTGGAATATAAAGCCCTCTCCTTGCCAAATATTCTGCATTCGGATATACCTCACCTGCAAACAATCCCTGCCTTTGATAAACGGGTTGTTCATGCATACACCAGAAAAATGTTCTCGACCCGATGCCTTCCTGCGCCAAAAGTTTCTGCACTGTCTGATTATCTGTGCTAACATTCTTATCCAGTAAAATTCCGTATACCCAATAAATATTATCTGCATAATCCGTTTTTTCTATTGGAAGTATCAACCCTGTTATGTCGCTCAATCTCTCTGTATAATATCTGCCCATTTGTCTTTTTTTCCGTACAAATTCATCCAGCCTCTCCAATTGTGCGAGTCCAACCGCCGCCTGTAGATTCGTAAACCGATAATTATCACTGATTTCATCATGTACATAGCGGACATCCTCTCGAAAACAGAGATTTCTAAGCATTCTGCATCGCCCTGCAAGTTCTTCATCATCCGTGACAATCATTCCGCCCTCACCTGTCGTAATGTGCTTATTGGGATAAAAGCTAAATGTGCTGATATCGCCAAAGCTGCCACATGGTTTTCCCTTATATGTCTGTCCATGCATTTCCGCTGCGTCTTCTATAATTTTCAGATTATACTTTTTTGCCAGTGCAAGGATTGGGTCAACTTCTACAGGCATTCCATACAGATGTACAATCATAATCGCTTTTGTCTTAGATGTAATCTTTGCCTCAATATCATCTGCTTTGATATTCCATGTATGAATATCACTATCGACCAACACTGGAACAGCCCCAACTTTTGTTACAGCCATTGCGCAAGAAATAATTGTAAATGCTGGCAGGATCACTTCATCTCCTTCTCCGATTCCCAGCGCCTGTACAGCGACCTCCAGTGCTGCGGTACCATTCGATACCGCAACGCCATAATTTCTATGAACTGTCTCACTGAATTTACGCTCAAATTCCTTTACGAATGAACCTTCGGATGAAATCCAGCCAGTGTCTATACATTCACATAAATACTTTTTTTCATTGCCATTCAGCAGTGGTTCATTTACGGGTATAAAATCCATTTTTCTTTACTCCTATTCGCAATATATTGTGAAATATGGTCTAATCTTATCTCTTATTCGTTCATGCAAAAATAACCAAATACTTTTCTCTATTCCTTCCTCACAATCTGTCTGTTTTGCATAACAATACGCTGACAATAACCTGATTTTCCACAAAATGTACCTTTTGAATGATGCGTACTGAATTATTTCTCTTTTATACTTCTGAATCATTGTTTTACAACCTTCATACATATTCCATTTATTCGAGGTCATGCTTATATCACTTTTTCTCGCTACACTAACAAATTTCCCACAATGTTTTACAGAATATCTCATTCCTAATGCAACCACGAATCCATCATCTGTCCATGCTTTTTGATTTTCATCCAATTTACCAACATATTGAAAAACTACTTTTCTAAACATGATCGATATCTGAGAGCATAGGGCTAAATTTTCCATCAAAAACTTTTTCTGATTAATTCGTTCTCTTCTCAAATCAGGATATATCCACTTTCTTCTTTTTCCCTGAGCCTCCACATATACATTTCCATAAACCATTGCAACATTTGGTTCTTCACTAAAGGCCCTGACTCTTACTTCTATAGAATCGTCTATGAGATAATCATCCGAATCCAGAAATGTAATATATTCCCCCTGCGCTATCTTGATTGCTGTATTTCTCGCTGCATTTGCTCCCTTTTTTCCCTCTGGTGTCACACAATATCTAATTCGTGGATCCTCTTTCATTCTTTCTTTGACGTATTCTTTTGTGTGATCCGTAGAGTGATCATCACAGATAATGATTTCAATTTTCTGATACGTCTGTGTCAAACAGGAGTCAATGGCATCTTTTATACTGTATTTACGGTTATATGTTGGTAGAATTATCGATACAAGTCCCTTTTTCATAACTATACTCCTCAAAGTTTTGTATTAAATATGTTAACTATATAGTCATTCACCTTCTCCCAAACTTTATCCGCTATAATTTTATTTCCTTCTTCATTTACATGACAGACATCCAAATACACATCGTGTTCATCAAATATATCTGACAGATCAAATATATAAGAATGCGTATCTATTATATTCCGTTCTTTCATAAGCTTTCTGTATTTCCGTCCATCCAACATATATCTCTTATAGCACAAGGAACATATGCCTATATAGCCCCGTTCTCTCTCCGTAAGAAAACTCTCTTTTTTGCTAACCAGCATGGGCTGTAAAAAACTGAAAAAACGAATTCCTTTGCTCTGGGCTATGGCATACATTATTTCAATATTATTAAGCCAGATATCAAAGGATTCTTCAGAACTCAGATAATCTATATCATGCTGGCTATAATTATCATCCTGCAGGCTGCCTTTTGTCTTTCTCGGTGAAACTGTCTGTTCTAAATACTTAAAACGATATGGACTTCCTTTATAATTATTGTTCGCATCATTTACCCCGTCATATACTATAATCATATCTGGATTTAAACCCAAAACATCTCTAAGCAGCTTTATAAGTTCCTGCGTAGATGTATAACCTGATATTCCGCCATTCCATAAAGTCACATCATATCCTTCACATTTTTCAAACAGAAACTCAGCCCATGACTTATATATTCCAATCCCTCCATCTGTAGTGCTTCCGCCAAGAAGAACAATACGATAGTCTAACTCTCTATTTTTCCCCAACACCTTAAATCCGGGATACTTATCATCCATGAGATATGTATATGACAAATTCAGATCTGGCATACTGATTCTAGATAAACTATAAAACACAAACGGACTCCTTATATCCACGTATTCAATTCCTTCATGCATTCCCAAAAGTTCCAGTTTATAAATTATCTCTTTTTTTTTCTTTATTTCTGCGACCAGAATTAAATAGTTATCCTCATAAACCAACTCCTCCAGACACTCAACATTAGTGCTATCAACATCATCAGATACAATTTCTGTTTCAATTCCCAACAGATCCAAAACGTCTCGGCATTCCTCTAACACCTTAGTATCAGAACCATACAAATAATATTTTCTCCCCTTGAAACATTCTTGAAATCCCATCATATCCGGTAAAAATATATCTAATCCTCTTACTATCGACAATCTCAAATTATCAAATGGTTTTTCCCAATAAAAACGCTTTTTAGCTCCAATATATTTTGATATCGTTTCTTCCATTTCTCTGTAACAATATCCCGCCTCCACTACATAGGCTGATTCTGGAAGTTTTGCAAGAAAAGTCACATCCATTATCAAAATATTCTCAATCCGTTCTCCTATTTTTACTTTATCCGAATCAATAAAACAGAGCACTTCTATCCCAGCAGACTGTAAAAAACTCAAAACCTGTCTGCCCGTTTTTCCAGCTCCATATATGACTGCCTGCCGCTTGTCAAATTCCGAATGCAAAACAACAGAATGTCTGCACAAGGTATACTCTTTAATATTTTCCTTCTCTAAATCCCGATCGTCAGCTATACAGACAACCGAATCAGAAGTGTCAATCTCAGCCGTTGACAATACGGGTTTATTCCACACAAAAGCCCCTGCATACGCGTCGCTTATAAATCCTGCCACCCTCACGGACAGCGCACACAATTTCACAAACAATCCTGATGCCGCTTCATGATAACCCCAAATATATAATTTCTTGTTCTGTATTAACTGCTGATTAACTTCATACAGCGGCTTCAGAAATTCAGACATCGCTTATTCTCCCTAAAAATTATAAATGTATTGCGGCAGCTCTTCTGCACATTCATTCTCAACAATCATTTCTTTTTTCGTGTTTATCTCTGTTCTGAGTTTAAAAGCGCTTACCAAAACTGTTTTCAAAACCTCATTCATATACATTTCGTTTCCCCACATCTCAGAAAGTTCAGCACTTAACTGTGGCAAAGTTTGAAACCTATATTCATGCAAATAGCCCCTTTGTTTTTCACATTTAACGAAATAACTGTTTACTGTCTTATCAATTGGCTGAAAGATACTGTCAGCCAGTTCATCTGAGTAATTCCTGCAACTCCAGTCATATAGCATGTTCCTTTCTTTTTTCTCTTTGTCCATTTTATCAACCCCTGTTTCTAATCAAGCTCATATTTCTGATGCCAATTCTCGTCCTCTTGCCATTCTGGCTGTTCCTTTTTATACAAAATTATATTTTCCAGAACAAGTATATCCATTTCAGTCCGCATAAAACAGGCATATGCATCTTTTGGTGTACATACAATTGGTTCACCCCTTACATTAAACGATGTATTTATCACCACACCACATCCAGTTTTTTTCTGAAAGGCTTTTATTACACTATAAAAATATTGATTTCTTTCTTGAGAAACTGTTTGTATCCTTGCACTGTAATCCACATGCGTCACTGCTGGTATATCAGACCTCTTCTGCTTTACAATCTTCAACATATCATCATCATATCTTGACAGCTCAGACTGTATATGCGTTTTACAACACCTGGACTTTTGCACATTTTCAACAAACAGCATATATGGACTTTCCTCTTCCAATTCAAAGTATTTGCTTACATCTTCAAGCAGCACTGCTGGCGCAAAAGGACGGAAAGACTCTCTATATTTTATTTTTAAATTAAGTTTGCTCTGCATGTTGCCTGAACGTGGATCTGCAATAATGCTCCTGTTTCCCAATGCACGTGGACCAAACTCCATCCGCCCTTGAAACAAACCTATTACCATTCCATTTTCCAATTCTTCTGCAATTTTATCAAACAATACATCCTTAGGGTAAATATGATATTGTATTTTATTTGATTCTACAAACTTTTTCATATAAGATTCAGAATAAAAAGGGCCCAAACTGCTTCCTTTTTGAGAATCCATATCATTGATTTTCCTCTTTACTCCCTCATGGCAATAATACGCATACAAAGCTGCTCCCAGGCTGCCTCCGGCATCACCTGCAGCTGGTTGTATCCATATATTATGAAAAATTCCTGAATTCTTGATTTTTCCATTAGCTACACAATTCAGTGCAACGCCCCCGGCCAAAACCAGATTGTCAATATTCTTCCCATATTCTTTTCGGGCATGTTCCACTATCTTTAACATTACAACTTCAACAACTTTCTGTGCAGAAGCAGCAATATCCATTTCACGTTTTGTTATTTTCGATTCTGGTTCTCTCCTCTTTCCTCCAAAAAGTTTGGCAAACTTTTCATTTGTCATTGCTCTTCCATACTGAAAATCAAAATATTCGAGATTCAAGTGAAATGAACCATCTTCTTTGACATCTATTAAATGTTTAAATATTAAATCTTCATAAACAGGCTCTCCGTATGGAGCCAAACCCATTAATTTATAATCTCCAGAATTCACTTTAAAACCACAAAAATATGTAAAGGCGCTATATAATAATCCCAACGAATGAGGAAATCGGATTTCTTCCTTTATGCTTAATGATTTTCCATTTCCTACACCTATTGTTGTCGTTGCCCACTCGCCGACTCCATCCATAGTAATAATGACTGCATTCTCAAATGGCGACGGATAAAATGCTGACGCCGCATGGGATACATGGTGTTCACAGACCATTATCTGGGCTTCTGTATCCAGCAAATTACGCAACTCGTTATGTATCCACATTTTCTTAGAAAACATGGACTGATACCCTCTCTCTATGACATCCCTGGAATCTTTTCCTGCTGCCAAAATATTCTTTATATATCTGTCCAAGGTCAGAAGCGGATGATCATAAAATACAATTTGACCAATCTCTCTGCCTGTAATATTTCCTTCTTCAAGACAATACCTTATTGCATTAACTGGAATATTCAAGTCATGCTTTATTCTCGTAAATCTTTCCTCCTGAGCCGCCGCCACGATTTCCCCATCAATCACCAGACAGGCAGCAGAATCATGATATAATGCCGAAATTCCTAATATAATCATCTTTTTTACCTTTATTCTTATTCACAATGAAATAACCAAATACTTTCTGTATTCATACATGCTAATCATCCTATCCCCAACATCTCTCTTGTCGTATCTGGCAATAGTTCCTCCAATTCATCAACATCTACTCTTGCGTCCAGACATTTCCGCACCACAGAAGCACTGACCACTTTACCATGAACCATCTTGCGAGGTATGATCACAGCCTCAACACCATATTGGGGAAGTACTTTTTGAGCTGAAATATTATATTGATTTGTAACTGTATCAAATGGTTCTTCGCCAAAAAAACGAACACGAATACCAAGTGGACTCGCAATCTGTCTGGCAAAGACCTCAAAATCCTGTTCATCATGTTCTGCGGCATTCTCTGACATCTTTCTATTAAAATACTCGGGAATCGTCATCTGAGATGCAATAAACTGACCACTTGGCACAACCATAACATTCTCCAAATCCCCGACCCCTTTTCTAACCATAGCAAAACGTTCTGTAAACGAAAACAGAGATTTATCCTGTTCTACTACAAATATAATAAGAAAATCCACTCTCTGTAATGCCTGTTCTATCAAATAACGATGTCCATATGTAAAAGGATTACAATTTATCACTACGGAACCGATTTTTTTATATAATTTGGGATTAAAATCCTTAAAGTGCCGGTCCAGATATAAAAATCTCACAAAATCTTGATCTTTATTTGCCAGCTTTCCCTGATTTTCTATTTGCATCTCTAATACAGGCAGAAGCACTTTGTAGATTGCATCCGCATAAAGTCTGTTTATTCTGTGGTTACAATGACATACTTTTTCAAGCATCCATTCTTTTCCCACATGATACTTTTCCAAAACACAATTCAAATCAAGATAATACACCCCCTCAATACCCTGCGGAGGTTGATCCACGACAATAATATCTCCTTTCTTTAACTGAGTAACCGCAAGACGTGGCAGATACATATATGCAATCGGAACTGGCTGGATAGTTCCACAATTTATAACTTTGGCTTCTATCCCCTCACGACAGATATGTTCCTGCAATATACTTTCTATTGTATTTTTATCTTCTACCCAAAAACCTGCAATATAGCATGGTCCAAAGAAATAAATACTTTTTTTATATTGATTGGGCTGGTTTACTGTATACCGCTCTCCATTTATCACATTATAATATTTGCTCCTGCAATCCTTCAGACTCCGAACTCCCCCATGATTTTCCAAAACTAATGGTAAATGCGTAATCTGGTCTGCATACTCTTCAGTATATAAATCATCAAAAAAATCTTCATATATCTTTTGAGGCCACTTATCGTTTGGTGCTTCTCCAATTTCCACAAATCTTTCCTTCATTTCTCCAGATAAGCGTTTATAAAAAGGACTATCCTCAAATACCAAACCAATGACTTTAATACCTTCCTTTTGAAGTTTATTTAAATAGATGCTACAATTTTCATCACTGAAATCAAATTCCAGATTAAAAAAACTTTTATATGTTCTAAAATTTTGATTTTCTTCACACTGTTCTTCAAATACAATTCTCTGTACTGTTTTACACGCACGAATTTCATTCTCATCAACAAACAAGATGATATAATCCATCTTTAGATAATGGTATACCTCTGAATGTTTAATACATTTAAATAACACTTTCTGTAATTTCAGATAATCTTGCATTTTTTCAAAAACACTCATTCTGTCTATAAAAACACCGCCCGGACGGACAAGAACAATCTTTTCCTTCTTTATCAAATTCGATAAACACCATCCATTATCAATTTCCATTAAATATTCACAAACCTGCAGGTCATCCCATCTTGTATAATCACCAGCCAGAATCTGATCCTTTGTAACCACAGGGATTGCATTGATATATGCGTTTTCTTTGAAAGCAGCTTTTGCTTTCATATATTCTCCAACACACACATACACAAATTCCCTGTTTACAGATACAACATTCTTATTTTCTGTGCATGCCCGCCAAATATCACCTGTACTAATAATTCCAACAAGCTTTCCCTCACTTTCACAATAAATCATATTTGAAGGTCTCTCCAATAACACGGTTTTAAGATTTTCTATAGAAATTTTTTCCTCATTCTTGTTTAACTCTAAAATTGTAAGCTGTGTCCTCTTGGTATATAACATAAATTATCCCCGCGTTTCCATACAACGATAAATTTCTTTTCCTATTAAAGCTTTGTCATCCTCATATATATCTGGTAAATTTATCTCTAATAAATCTGTAATATCAAGAATTTCTTCATAAATCACTTGTTTTCTCATAAACTCCACTGCTTTTTTACCCAGTAAATCCGTTATCGGCTTTATCCACGCAAGTTTTCCAGAATTTTTATCTATCTTCAAAAAGTAATTTCCAAAACACATTGCAAAGATATAACTTGTTTCATCTTCACAATAACCATAAAACTTGTATTTTTCTTTTTCAAATATAAAATCTTTCGGATAATCCTGATATATTTCCGCTTTTTCTGTTTCTAAGTCCAGAATCTTTATATCATTTCCACTTGCTGGAAGAAGTATCAATCTATTCCCTGCATGTATTATTCTACTCACCGACTCGCATTCAATGTGTTCTGTTTCCAAATCCGTAATCTCAGACATTTCATTTTTATTTATATCCCATATATATATAATCCCATACCTGTTTAAAAAAAATATTGCCTCTCCGTCATAAAAAGCATGAACACAATCTTTTATTGTTCTTTCCAGCCCATATACTTTTATTTCGCCATCGGATAAATAATAACACCATAAAGTCTCTGTATCTCCTGACAATATCCAAATACTATCCTTTACTCTGCATGCACATTGTATCTTATCCCACCAGTTTGGACAGTTTTTTATTTTTCTAATTTTCTCTTCGTTAGTATCAAATATAAAAAAACTATTTTCATGTTTAGGAAAAATATAATAATCAGATCCATATCTTTCAAACACTGCAAAATTCATTAAAGACTTATATCTGCATCCTAATGGTATGTATTTACATTCTTGTTTCTGTAAATTAAAAATAATAAGATTTCCTTCTTTGGAATCCAGTGCGTATACCTTATTTTGAAAATAATCCATAAAATCTATTACAACACCCGTTTCTTTTTCCACAAATCCCTGCATCATATCGTAATAATCAATATTTCCATCAGAATGCATCCTAGCAGGAAATCCTCCCAAATGCCCTATTAAAAATATATCTTCATTTAACAGTGTGCAATTTGTATACATAAAATTTTTCATCCAAATTTTCCCCTCTGATAAACGAATATAAGAACCTTTAAGACAACCGAGCCATGATATGACAATAATCATGACTCGGTTATTAGTTATGCTAATACATACTTAAAAAACATCTTAAGCTGCTGGTACAGCAACTGTTTCTGTAATCTTTGTCCCGTCCGTCATAGTAATCTCAACTTTTACAGTCTTGCCCTTAATCTGGCTTGTCCAGTTCGTGCTAAACTGATATGTTGCAGGTGCCGTTTCAGTTTCAACCCAGTTTCCAGCTGATTTTCCAATCTCATAATCAGTTCCATCCAGTGTCAGAACTCCACCTTTATAATTTGCACCAGTTAATCCCTGTATAGTCATCAAACCACCAGCTGTAATTGTAATCTTGGAAGACTCTGCCTTATAACCATATGTAAGTCCGCTGCCATCAGCCTTTGCTACTTCTGTATATGCTGTACCAGAAATACCAACGATATCATATTTCAGTGTAATACCTGTCAAATCTGTGGTTGATGACCATCCAGACTTTGCAGAGGACAATGCGCCAATGTACCTGAATGCTGCTGAATCACCTGCTGCTGCAGTTGCACCATCAATATAAAGATAAGATTTGCTATTGTCTAAATTACTTGCCTTTGTAGGTGTATCAGCAATCTTATATGCCTTACTGGCAGATGCCGTCCAATCTGATGCATTTACAGTAGAACCCTTTTCTGCCTTTGTCAGTACTGCCGGTGTACCTGCCGCTGCGGCACCTGCCTTTGCTATATAAACATCCTGTGTTGCTGCAAGGGCGGTTACTCCAGCTGCGTCATCGCTTGCAGGTGAAAGTTCAGTTAATTCATAGAAATCAGCCCCGCCAATCGTTGCTGTCGCTGCAGCCTTCTCTGCATCTACATCTGTTCCCGTAATTCCCTTATAGGTTGCTGCTGTTGCTGCCTGAAGATAAAAATTCTGAACAATTTCACTCGTATTATCAGCAGCCTTTGTTCCAAATGCTGTAATGTTGTCCTCTGTTCCCACTAAACCTGCAACCGTCTTATCTGTTGCAGTTGTGTACTCAAGTGTACCTGCATTGTCTTTTACCGCTGCTACTGCTGCCAGCCACATCGCAGGCTTTGCTGTATCCGTTGAATCCTCAGCTGCCTTCTTTGTTGATACAAGCGTTGTATCTGCGCCTACTGTCGCTTTAGAAGTCACCTTAACATTAACAGGTATCTCACTCTTATTCTGCATTGCGAATGCATCCGAAGTGATTTGGGAACCTGTATCTCCTTTTTCGAACTCATTAACAGATACAGCCATCTTTGTCGGAACCTGCACTCTGAGAACCGGAGACTTCGTGGACATGTCAGCGGTAATCTCCCCGCCTGCCGCTGCCACCGGCATCAATGTCTGTGCCGCAAGAATCGCGCTCACTACTGCTGCTGACAACACTTTTTTACTTCTTACTTTCATACTTCTTTTCCTCCTTGAAATAAATTTTGTTTTCTTTCGATTATATATAAATTCTCACGCACCCTGTAAGGTACGCTGGGAAATTATATCGAATTTGGAAATGCATCATTTAATTTTGTATAATCAGCGACACCTTAAATCCTGCACTGCTGTAATCCTCAAATGTCCCATCTTCCTTCTCATTCATCAGATAAATCATACAGGTCGCATCATAAGTACCCGCGTCGAGATCCTGATTCAGCTTAATTGGCGATACCAACGCTCCAACGGGTATGACATTCGTCTCAAACAGTTTCTCCCCTGTCTCATCCAGTAACAGTTCACACCGGATTGGTTTTGTATTATTGGGCGAATTGCCAAGCATGGCATCTGTCGCTTCTGAGCTTCCATCTGGGAAAACCCAGTCTGTCGTCATATAGGTCTCAAAATATCCTTCCTGCACCTGTTCGCTCATATCGTCCATGATCTGCTGGTAGTTGCCTTCATCCATGGTATACACTCCGTTGTCCTGCGGTTTGTCATCCTCCTTGTTCATCAGCATGACAAACATCGCCACCGCCGCGCCGACTGCGAGAAGCGCTACGATGCAGATCCCTGCGATTATAATCTTCGTTTTCTTATTCATTTCCTGTCTCCTCTCCCGGTTCGGGATTTCCTGCTGCCTCTATATCAGAATTTTCTTCTGTATGATTTCCTTCTGGCTGAGCTGTTTCCACTGATTCCGAACTTTCTTCCACCGTTTTTGACTCACTCACCGAACTTTCTCCCGCCGGCTCTGATACGCTCTCTGAATCTTTTTCCTCTGATTCCGCTTCCGAAGCCGTGCTCTCTTCCGCTGTCTCTGACTCTGCTTCCGGGCTTTCTTGCACTGGCTCTGAAATGTCCTCTGAATTTTCTTCCTCTGGCTTTATCGCTGACTCCGCCTCTGAACCTTCTCCCTCCGCCACGGTCTCACTCTCTGAACATTCTGAATCTTCTTCCGTTGGCTCCGGGATGCTCTCCATGGTTTCTGCGCGCCAATCATAGGTAACGCTTATCTTCACATCACTGTTCTGCCAGTTCTGGGGTGTATTTTCATTCATCTCCCCTGTAAATTCCAGCGTTATGCTCTCATCCGGCGCCAGCCCGGTCTCATAATCTGTTCCTTCTGGCATCAGTACAAGCCTCTCCTCACCATTGACCAGCAATTCAATATATAGTTTCTTGTCTTTTCCATTGTGAATACCATCGCTGCTTTCCTGCACATGGACATCCTCACCAGTTTCACAGGCAATGCCTGTCAGTTTCAGTGTCCCTGGCATGTCACCAGTATTTTTTATAATATATTGTTCAGAATAAATCTGTGTCCTGCCGTCCATCTCCCATGGGTCCAGCACGATTTCAAATTTCTGCGGCATCAGCAGGCTGGTCAGCCCTGTTCCTGTTTTCCACCGTTTCTCGATCTGCCCGGATTCGTCAGCAATCTCTGTCATTTCTTCTGTACGCTCCTCCGTATCAGGCTCACTCTGTGCTCCGCTTTCTTCCTCCTGCAATGACTCCTGCTCACTTTCCGTTTCAGAAGCATCTTCACGGGGACTTTGGCTTTCCTCTGGCCCGGTCGTGCTATTTTCGAGCTGGCTTTGGCTTTCCTCTGGTTCGGTCGTGCTATTTTCGAACTGGCTTTGGCTTTCCTCTGGCTCGGATGTCTGATTTCCATTTGAGTTCTCTGTCTCAAGCTCTACGGTTTCCGTGCTTCCGTGCGCTGTTTCGCCTTCAATAGCATCTTCATACTGTGTCCCGCTTTCTTCGGCCTCGGCGGCATATACAGATGCCATTGAAAATAGAATACTGATTCCACTGATCAATGATGCAATCCTGACTGCTTTCGTTTTTTTCATACAGTATGCCCCTCTCGTTTTCATATTTGATGCAAGCCCCCGCGCTGCCTTTGCGGTTTCGTTTCTTTAAATGTGTTGAATGGGACTTGCATATAAAAAAGATGTAAAGTACAAATACATTGACAACTTCATACTTTACATCTTTTATAACAAATTACTTATTTAATTCTCAATATAGATTTGATAATCTAAACAACATCCAACTGGAAATTCTGATCGTAGTCCGCAGCATCCTTACAAAAACACATCTTCCTGTTATATGGATTGGCAGTAAAAATCACCTGTTGTAATATATCCATTCCCAGCACTGTGTCCGTTACCCTCTCATCAAAGGTTATCCATATATCTTGTTTTCCTAAGTCTATATTCCCAATTGTAAACTGTTTCAGACTGCATTTATAAAATGTAACAGGAATACTTCTAACAAACCCGCCAAGCGCTTTGATCTCGTTATCTGCCAACTCACTTTCTTCTAAATGTATGTCAAGAATCTTATAGTTACAACAAGTAAACATTGCTCCGGTGTCCACTATAAATTTTGCCATGTTAACATCTCTGTTCACCATAATACACTCAGCCAGATACTTATTGTTCTTTATATTCGTACTGTACACCTACTGCTCCTCCATTGTTATAACTTCCACCAAGAACACATAATTTTCCTTCTGCCCTCAATTTTTCTCTCTGGTCGATCAACTGATCAAATGAATCATTTGACGTACTAACACAATACAAGTAACCGTTATGATCAACAATTTTATCATAGCTGTCTATAATGTAAAGATACTTGCAGTCTTTATATAAATCTTCCATTTCATCATCCGATCTAAGCACCTTCTCATCGAGCATTTTCAGCATATAATCTGCCTCCCTTTTCGTTCCTGCTTCAAAGTCTATCTTGATACAGCCAGTATAACATTGCATCCGATTTTCGTCAAGCTTTTTTCGAATATATGTTTCTATTGTCTGTTTCCATCTACCCTCTACAGATATAAAGTATGAAATTGTCAAGGTTCCACTTTTCTTCAAAATATTACGCAGTAATCTCCACATTCTGTATCATGACTGGCTTGCCTGTCTGCTGGTACAGCTGCACAACACTGCTGCCATCGCCGTAATATGCGTCGCTGACCGTGATCGCCCTGTCGAGATCTGCGGTATCGTCATAGATGCCCCAGCCTTCTGCAAGATATCTGTCCCGGATAGCCCTGTATGTCTCCCACAACTGAGGACGCATGCTGGTGAGTGTGCTCTCTATCAGCGGATGCGGACGCCACATCAGGACTGCTTCCTCTTGATTTTTCCTGAATACATCCAATACATAGTTTATCTTGGCAAGCATTTTTTCGTTATGTGTCAGCAGCCCGCCGATACTTGTATTGTAAAGAATGATTTTCTTCCAGCTCCCATCTGGTCTGAGAATCAGGTCCAACCACGGTTTGGGTATTTCTAACTCTTCTTTTTTGGTACATGCCACCTTGTCATATTTCGGCGAACCAAGGCCGAGAATCTTATCCTCCCAGTATTTTCTCGCGGCGGCATTGTGACTGCCTGATTCTTTCATAAGCACTTGAATATATACCTGCCGCATGTCCTCCGACTGCACAATAACCTTGTCAGCATTGTACACGCCCGGTGTGGTGCAAAAATGCTGTATGGATTTGATCCGCTGTTCCTCCTCAGGCTTGATTTCTCCCAAAACGAAATATGGAATATAGATCAGCTGATCGGTAAACTTTTTTAAATGATCCGAATAGAAAAACGGATGTACGCTTGTGACCAGATTTAGTCCGTCATACGGATTGTGGATATAGATCATGTCCGGGTGATGCTTCTCAAAATCAAACGCATCATATCTGGTAATGGGCACATACGCTGGATACTGGTCATCCTCACAGTGCATTTTGCGAAAGCTGCCATCTGGATTTTTGTCATAGTATGGAATCGGAATCACGTAGGCATCACAGTTTTCATCCTCATCTGCCGCACGCCACACACTTTCCAAGCTGTCCCACATACTAGCTTTATATGGAAGAAACACTGCTTCTATCCTCGTGGGAACATCCCGTTTAAAGCTGTTTGTGGCTTTGATAAGCTGCTGCCTGAGCATTTTATATATTTTCTTTGCATTGTGCTCCCTGTCCGTTGCAGCCAGTTCCTCGTACAGCTGGTACACGAGTTCACAGTATTCTTCCAGAATGCCAACCGTCGGATGCCCTTCGCCCTCTGTACTTTCAATAAATGTACCTATCGCGGCGGCGCTGTCCTGACAGTCCTTTAGCAATTCCAGTGCCTGATGGATCGTGTGCTGTTCGATATCGCTTTTGATCTGTAGATGCGCTTCCTCGATCTGGCCAAACAATGTTTCCGCCTGCTGTCTCTGCGCTTTTCTCATTTCTGTTCTCCAGTTTTATTTACTTTTTTGATAAAATTATCATAAGGATTAGCCGAGTGTCTCCACCTGCAAATCTGACCAAGCAGATCTGCTTCGCTCCGCATAAGGCTGCGGTCTTGGCATACCGGAAAATCATGAATCCATGACTTAGATAATGCCGTCTTTTGCCTTTATGGGCAGATTTCCTTCCGCCCATGATATTGTAAACATACGCTCCTGTGATCCTGATTGGTGCACTGTACCAGCGGCATTTGACCAATGAAAATGCCGTCGGCACAGTACGCCGGGTGAAATCATCTATGTGAAAACCAGATAATTTATTCTCAGGTTTGTATGGTTCAACCTTTTGCTGTTCTATAATGATTTTCAATATTTTTTGCGCCGTTCAAGGAGATCGCAGCGACAAAACCGCAATCTGGACAATAAAAACCCTCCGGCAGACGCCTGCCCTCGGCGCCGCAGCGGGAACAAACATTTCCTGTCCCTTTTGAACTGATCTCAACCAGCTCAATCGCGTTCAGGCGGCATTTGTATGACAGCCGTTCTCTAATATAGCCGTGAAAGCTTCTTGTCAATTTTCTGTTGGCAGCTTTGGACGGAAGTTTGCTTTTATTCATAGTCACAGGTCTCGTGATCACAATCCTTGTAGGCTTTTCTGCCGCCAGCATCCTGTTGAGCTCCGTGTTGATAAATGTCTCTGTCTTTGCGCGCTGCTTTTCTTTGCTGCGCCTGTATTTCTCCGTGCCAAGATTGCATCGCTCTATCAAGTCCGCTTTTCCCTGATCTCCGTCCGCGCTGCTCCTTCGATGTGCTGTGCGCATCTTGGCGCGCTCCCTGTTTTTTTCCATCAGACGCTGTGTCTCTGCTGATGTCATGCTGCCCAGTGACTGTCCGTAAACATTGCCGTTTGACAGCGTGAGCATATCGCGATAACCGATATGGATATAGATGGTGTTTTCATAGTCTGCATGTTTTCTGATCCTTGCCTCTGTTGGCAGTGCCAGTGCGGCATAATCTTTCCTGATGCAGAGCCGAATCTGCCGGGTACAGGTATGGTCATCTTTTAAGGGCAGTGCAATCCGTTTTCCCGGTATCCTTGACGCGATGCAAAGCATGCCGTTCCGATAGGTATAGCCGCATGGCGCGATACTAAAGTAATCCGCACTGCCGGTACTGGGTTTTGCCAAATACTTCCTCGTAAGCCTGCAAAGCAGACTGTTGAGACGTTCGGTGTCAATGTCAAGTCCCTCTGCATTTCGGGGAAGTTCATACGTCTCGTGGCAAAGCACGGCGGCGTAAACTTTGTCCAGCCTCAGGACAGTCCTTAGATACATTTTGTCCTCGCTGCTCAGATTCTCATTTGCCGTGACCAGAATGCCAATCTTCTTTTTCAGCATCCCCCACATTCCCTTGATGTCCGCCACTGCGTCAATGACCGCAGGGTCAAAATATGCAGAAGGCAGCCCGAGCTGTGTCCGTATCCCGCTATGGCGCATTTCGCTCATGATATCATAGACGGGCGTCAGCCTGCCAAGGCTTTTAATGCCGGAATATCTTTTGTAGATACTATTTTTGACCTTGTTGTAGTCCGACGCGATCCCCCTTAAAAACGCCATCGTCTCCTCTGGCAGGGGTTCAGTGTACTGCCATACGGTCTTTGTCAGCGTACCTCCCACGACATCCTCCTAAATTCTCTGTCATTTTTGCAAAAACTTATGGTACAAACGCCGTTTTTCAGATATAAAATAATTATTGCAATGCTCCGATCTTATTTTCGCAGATTCAGATAATCTATGAAAAATCCCTCAACCATTGATGAACAATAGGATTCCTTAGCCTGCCTGACCATGAATCTGACCCCAAATCCGCTCATGAAGCCTTGCCATCCCCTGCCGCTTGGTCTCCATGGACGGATGCACATAGCGGCGCAGGGTCATCTGCACATCGGCATGTCCTAAAATCTCGCTGAGACTCTTTACATCCATTCCGCCTTCTACGCAGTTTGTCGCAAACGTATGCCTGAGAATATGAAAGTTTTTATCTTCCACGCCTGCCGCATTGAGGAGCTTCTTATAGCGGTATTGCAGCGTTCGGGGTTCAAGCGGTTTGTCGCCGCCAAAGATGTATTCTCTGCCGTCCTGAAACGGTTCAAACAGCGCGATCACACTGTCAGGCAGCGGGATTTCCCGGTGGGAACACGCGCTTTTGGGGACGGACTCCACGAGGGCAGTCCGCGTCTTTTGCCCCTCAACAGGCAGCCGCTGTACCGTTCTTGCGACAGACAGTATCTTGTTCTCAAAATCAATATCCGACCATTTCAGCGCGCAGAGTTCTCCCAGCCTGAGCCCCATCAACAGGCTTAGCAGCACGGCAAGTTTAAAGCGGTCCATCTCCCGGTAAAGTACACTTGCCAGCTTTTGCTGTTCACTGCGGGCAAGGACTGAAACTGGTTTTTTCACCGGTTCCAACGCCGGTTTTTTGAGGGGCGGAACAGTTACGGCATACTGTATTGCTGCAAATTTTAAGATCCGGTTCAAAATACAATAAATGCTCGTCTGCATACTCTCTGACAATGTACTGGGGATTCTGCCGGACACGCAGGCATACGTCAGATCAGATAGTGCCGTCTCCTCAAAAAGCGGCTGGATATGAGTGTGATAAACAGCATTGTATTTAATATAAGTAGAAAACTTTCTACGCCCCTTAACGGACTCAAGCCACTCCTGCGCAACGTCCCCAAACCTGATTTGGGCTTGGTAGGGCTGTTTTTTCACCGCCGCTCCCTCCTGCGCCAGACTTTTTTGTGCGCTCAGCCTCGCGCGCACTTCAGGATAGGTATGCCCATAGACAGACTGATAGACTGTCCTCTTGCGCTCCTCACTGTATACCGCAAAACGCCCTTCCCAGCGGCCGTCTTTACGCTTCCTGATATTCTCTCCATGTCTTGCCATATCAATTACCCCTCTTCATTCGTATGATTTTTGACCCCGAATCTGACCATGAAACACGCCAAAAAGCTCCTGCTGTGCTCTTTGATTGCTTTAACGCCCATCTGCCTTTCTATTGATTTTTACTGCAAATATAAAAAAATCCTGATTTTTGCAAAAAAAGAATTGTCACAGGGGTTAAAAAGTGTTACACTATTACCGATATAAATTACATCTTAGCAATATGTTTCTTTATTTTTCGCAGACTATCTGAATCTGCGAAATTTTATTTGTATAAAACACGCAGATTCTATACGGTATCACAGGAGCACCACAAAGTCAAGCGAACGAACGTCACCACCTGTAATTTAATACTTTGATACAATTTATACTAGATTTTTTATCAAGTCCATGGTAGAATGATACAGAGGTGAGGGACGTGAAAACAAAAGACAAGCAATTTGGCATCAGTTTGCTTTTAATCCTGTCGATTTTTCTTGGAATCTGTCTTGGCAGTGCCGACAGGGATTTATTTTATATACAGAAAAATATGCCAAAAACCGCACAGCAGAAGTTTTCACAGAATAAGACATGTAGTTACAACGCTGCGGACGGCATTTCCGATTCGGCGCAGATGCTTGAGGCACGCAGTGTCATCGAACTGATAAACGATACCATACGGCATTCAGCCAACAAAAACAGCAGGATTCTCTCCCGGCTGCTTTTGCTGGCTGCTCTTGTTGTTTTATTTCGCAATTCTGATTTTGTCATGGCAATAGAAAGGACACAGATCCCAATATTGCGCAAGAAAGCCATCGTACTAAATTATATCCACAACAAGGACGGAAAAAAATAAATACGGTAGAACTCCTTATGGATTTTACAATATGTTTAGACCTGTGTATTGCAGAGGTTTTTTTGGCGTACAAAATAGGAAACGATAGGAGGTGAAATTTATGGAAGAATTGGCAAGCGAACTTGTGGAGCAGCTCGATTGCGTGGCGGTGTTTTCTGTAAATATTGGAGGCTATGAGATTCCGATTTATGAATCGACCGTGATCACATGGGTGATTATACTGATCCTGCTGCTGCTCTCTTTATTTCTGACGAGAAACCTACAGGTGCATCCGACTGGAAAGCGCCAGCTCTTTGTGGAAATGCTCGTGACAAAGATTGAAGGCTTTATCACGGATATGGTTGGAGAGGAGGCGAAGGGATATGTACCGTACCTGAGCACGGTGCTGATCTATCTCGCTTTTGCGAACCTGATTGGCCTGTTTGGCGTAAAACCGCCGACAAAAGACCTGAACGTCACGGCGGCGCTGGCACTGATGAGCATTGTGCTCGTGCAGTTTGCCAGCATACGCAGCAAGGGCGCGGGCGGATGGCTGAAAAGCTTTAAGGAGCCGATGGCGATCGTGACACCGATCAACATCCTTGAGTTGTTTATCAAACCGCTGTCGCTGTGTATGCGATTGTTTGGAAACGTCCTTGGCGCTTTTGTCATCATGGAGCTGATAAAAATTCTGATGCCGGCTGTCGCGCCGGTTCCCTTCAGCCTTTACTTTGACATTTTCGACGGGCTGATACAGGCATATGTGTTTGTGTTTTTGACATCGCTCTACATTCGAGAAGCTGTCGAATAGAAGATACAACTGAATATTGAATAAGAAAACATAGAATGATTGAATACGCCGTAATGCGGCGGGATGGAGGTATATTATGGGTGTAGCAATTGGAGCAGGCATTGCAGCATTGGCAGGTATTGGAGCGGGCGTTGGTATCGGTATCGCTTCTGGAAAGGCCGTCGAGGCCGTAGCCAGACAGCCGGAGGCTGACGGAAAGATCACAAAGCTTCTGCTGCTTGGCGGCGCGCTTGCCGAGGCAACGGCGATTTACGGGTTTGTTGTGGCGATTTTGATTATTATGCTTGTGAAATAAGCGGCAGGGAGGTACATTATGTTAAAACTGGATATTAATCTTGTTTTTACCGTAATTAATCTGCTGATTATCTACTTTATTGTGAGCAAATTCCTGTTTCAGCCAGTGAAAAACATACTGGCAAAAAGACAGGAGGAGCTCGACAAGCAGTATGCCGATGCAGCGGCAGCCAAATCACAGGCTGGCGAACTGCGGCAGCAGTATGAAGAGCGCGTGAAGGGCATTGACGAGGAAAAAGCAGCCGCCGTCAGCAAGGCACGCGAAAAAGCAGATGAGGAATATGGAAGAATCGTGGCAGAGGCCAAAGCTGAAGCACAGAAAATTATGTCCGATGCAAAGAAGAAAGCTCAGGGCGAGCAGGAGCGCAGTATCCGTCAGGCACAGGAGCAGATTGCCGGACTTGTCATGGAGGCTGCGGCGCGTGTGGTTGCCTCGGGAGAGGGGCAGGCCGCGGACAGGGAACTATATAACCAATTTTTAGCAAAGACGGGTGAACAACGGTGATAAATACGGTATCAGAGTATGCAAAAACAATACGGAAGCTGGGGATCTCCGAGAATATCCTGCTCCGCACAGATGATATATTGAAATCGGTGCCGCAGATACAGGAGGAATTTGAAAATCCTGCCGTGGCGCTCGAGAAGAAACATCATGTGATTGACATGGTATTTCCCAGTGAAATCCGCGATTTCTTAAAGCTTTTGTGCGACAACGGCGATATGAAGCACTGGGGGGAAATCTTAAAGGCACGCCAAAACACGGTCACGGAGAAAAAAGACGGTTTTCTGGTCAGATTAAGGTATGTGACAAAGCCAGATGAGGCACAGCTTAGAGGAATTCAGGCATTTGTGCAAAAGCATTACCAAGACAGCGGTGAGATTTCCTTTGAGATGGAGGAGGACGCTTCGATCGGGGGCGGCTTTATCCTCGAGGCGGGAAACGAGGTCTATGACTGGAGTACCAAAGGGCGTTTGCAGCAGTTTCAGGAAAAGTTATCGGGCGCAGGCGCACAGACAGCGGCAAGCACGGAGAACATTATTTCGATTCTGCGCGCTGAGATCGAGAATTTTGAGTTAGAAGCGCAGGACAGGGAAATCGGCACCGTAAGCTGGGTAGGCGACGGCATTGCCAACATTGACGGTATCGACCACGCGGCATACGGGGAGATTATCGTCTTTGACTGCGGTGTCAAGGGGATGGTACAGGATATCCGGCGTGACGAGATTGGCTGTATCCTGTTTGGGCGCGACGTGGAAATACGCGAAGGCTCAGGCGCAGCGCGGACAGGCAAACGTGCAGGCGTTCCAGTGGGCGACGGCTTTCTCGGCAGGGTGATTGACGCGCTCGGCGCACCGATTGACGGGGCGGGCGCCATCAAAGAAGAAGGCTATATGCCTGTCGAACAGCCCGCCCCCTCGATCATTGACAGAAAGTCGGTGAGTGTTCCCCTTGAAACGGGTATTTTGGCGATAGACTCCATGTTCCCGATCGGACGCGGGCAGCGTGAGCTCATCATCGGCGACCGCCAGACAGGAAAGACATCGCTTGCCATCGACACCATTCTAAACCAGCGGGGCAAGGACGTGATTTGTATCTATGTGGCAATCGGCCAGAAGGCATCGACGATTGCCAAGCTGGTGAATACCTTGAAAAGCAATGACGCGATGGATTATACCATTATCGTGTCCGCAACAGCAAGCGACCCAGCGCCCCTTCAGTATATTGCGCCTTATTCCGGGACCGCGCTTGCGGAATATTTTATGCACAAGGGCAGGGACGTGCTGATTGTATATGATGACTTGTCCAAACACGCGGTTGCCTATCGTGCGCTCTCCCTGCTGCTCGAACGTTCACCGGGGCGCGAGGCGTATCCGGGCGATGTATTTTATCTGCATTCCAGACTGTTAGAGCGCTCAGCGCGTCTTAGTGACGAGAAGGGCGGCGGCTCGATTACGGCGCTCCCGATCATCGAGACACAGGCGGGCGACGTGTCGGCATATATTCCTACCAATGTCATTTCGATTACAGACGGACAGATTTTCCTCGAGAGCGACTTGTTCTTCTCTGGTATGCGCCCGGCTGTAAACGTGGGACTTTCCGTGTCGCGTGTAGGCGGCGCTGCCCAGACGAAGGCAATGAAAAAAGTAGCGGGCAGTATCCGTATTGACCTTGCCCAATTCAGGGAGATGGAAGTATTCACACAGTTTGCATCCGATCTTGACAGTGCCACGAAGGAACAGCTGATGCATGGACATGTGCTGATGGAATTATTAAAGCAGCCCTTATGCCACCCGCTCAGCATGGCGGAACAGGTCATTACGCTCTGCGCGGCAAACGCAAAAATCATGCTTTCCATACCGATTGACAAGGTGAAAGATTTCCAGATGAGGCTGCTGGAACATATGAAGGAAGCGCACGCAGGGCTGATTCGGCAGATCGAGACAAGCGGTGTGCTGGACGATGCACTGAACAAAGAGATTGTTGATGCGGCACTGGAATTTAAGAAAACATACGAATCATAGCGGAGGTGCATGAGAATGGCAAGTACACGGGAAATACAAATCCGCAGGAAAAGTATTCAGGATACCATGAAGATCACGAATGCCATGTATATGATTTCCTCCACCAAGCTGCGCAAAGCAAGGGCAAATCTGGAGGAGACAGAGCCTTATTTTTTCACTTTGCAGTCGCTCGTATCCAATATCATGCAGCGTCTGCCGGATGTAGAGCATGAGTTTTTCAGCGAAAGGTCGCACAAGAAGCCGGAGGACAAAGTAAGAGGATATATCGTAATATCGGCTGACAAAGGGCTGGCTGGCGCATATAACCATAATATACTCAAGTTTGCGCAGGACCAGATCAGCCAGTGGAAACACTACAAACTGTTTGTTGTAGGCAGAGCAGGCAGACATTACCTGCGAAACAGAGGGATACCGCTCGCGCGTCATTTTCATTATGCTGCGCAGAACCCTTCGCTGCACCGCGCGCGCATTATCAGTGAGACCGTCATCGAGCAGTACCGCGCAGGAGAGCTTGACGAGATTTACATTATATATACAAATATGAAAAACAGTATGACGACAGAGACCAAAATGACGCGGCTGCTCCCATTTCTGCCGGACAATTTTAAGCAGGACGGCGTGGAGAGCGTGCAGCCATGGGAAGGTGATGATACAGGGATGTTTCAGGGCGAGCTTCTGTTAAAGCCGTCCCCGAATGCGGTGCTTGACAATATCCTTCCTGACTGCGTGATGGGATATATTTACGGCGCACTTATCGAAGCCTTTTGCAGTGAGCAGAATGCCCGCATGATGGCAATGGAGGCTGCCAACAAAAGCGCCGCAGAGATGATTCGCGAACTGTCGATCGAGTACAACAGGGTGCGTCAGGCGATGATCACACAGGAGATCACGGAGGTCATCTCGGGCGCAAAGGCACAGAAGAAAAAGAAGAAGGCGAAGAAAAAGGAGGAAAAATGACGTTGAATAAGGGAAAAATCATACAAGTCATGGGCCCCGTCGTAGACGTTGCATTTGAGGACAATGAGCTTCCTTATATAAAAGATGCCTTAGAAGTTACCTGCGAGGGAAAACGCCTTGTGATGGAGGTAGCACAGCATATTGGCGACAATACCGTGCGCTGCATCATGCTGGCGGCAAGCGAGGGACTTTGCAGGGACATGGAAGTAACAGCTACAGGCAAGGGAATACAGGTTCCAGTAGGAAAAAAGACATTGGGAAGGCTGTTTAATGTGCTGGGTGAGCCTGTTGACGGCGGTGAGCCGCTTGACAAGGAACCGCACTGGGTCATCCACCGGGAGCCGCCGCATTTTGAGGAGCAGAGTCCTGTCGTGGAAATGCTGGAAACCGGTATCAAGGTGATTGACCTGCTCGCGCCGTATGCAAAGGGCGGAAAAATCGGCCTGTTCGGCGGCGCGGGCGTCGGCAAGACGGTGCTGATACAGGAATTGATTCGAAATATTGCGACAGAGCATGGCGGATATTCTATTTTCACAGGTGTCGGCGAGCGCTCAAGAGAAGGCAACGACTTGTGGTCTGAGATGAAGGAATCCGGGGTTTTGGAGAAAACAGCGCTTGTGTTCGGACAGATGAACGAACCGCCCGGAGCGCGTATGAGGGTTGCGGAAACAGGGCTTACGATGGCAGAGTATTTCCGTGATGAGGAACACCAGAACGTTCTATTGTTTATTGATAATATTTTCCGTTTTGTGCAGGCAGGCAGCGAGGTGTCCGCACTCTTGGGCCGTATGCCGTCAGCGGTAGGCTACCAGCCAACACTTGCCACCGAAGTCGGGGAGCTGCAAGAACGCATCGCCTCCACGGACAAGGGAAGCGTGACCTCTGTACAGGCGGTATATGTGCCGGCAGACGACCTTACCGACCCGGCGCCGGCGACGACGTTTGCCCATTTGGACGCAACGACCGTTCTCTCACGAAAAATTGTAGAGCAGGGAATCTATCCCGCCGTTGACCCGCTGGAATCCTCCTCGCGTATCCTTGAGGCGGAGGTTGTGGGGAAGGAGCATTACGAAACGGCACGGGCAGTTCAGGAAATGCTTCAAAAATACAGAGAGCTACAGGACATCATTGCAATCTTAGGCATGGAGGAGCTTTCGGACGATGACAAGATTACGGTGTACCGCGCAAGGAAGGTACAGCGTTTCCTGTCACAGCCATTCCATGTGGCGGAGAATTTTACCGGCGTCAAGGGAAAATACGTTCCGATTGCCGAGACCATCCGCGGGTTCAAGGCGATCATAAGCGGGGAGATGGATGACTACCCGGAGGCAGCATTCTTCAATGTCGGCACGCTGGATGAGGTGATTGAAAAGTCACTGAATCTGCTGCAATCACAACAGTCCTAATCTGTAAGGGCTGTTCAATTATGGAGGGTTGATATGGGTACATTTGACTTGAAAATACTGGCGACCAACAAGGTGTTTTATGACGGAAAATGCAAAATGCTTGTCGTACCCGCACTCGACGGGGAACTTGCAGTGATGGCAAACCATCAGAATATGGTTGTTGCCACGACAATTGGCGACATACGGTTTCAGGAGGCCGAAAGCGACGAGTGGCACACGGCAATCGTCGGCATCGGTTTTGTGCATATTGCCAACAACCGCGTGACGATGCTGGTGGACACGGCGGAGCGCCCAGAGGACATTGACGCAGCGCGCGCAAGAGAAGCATACGAACGCGCACTGGAACAGTTGCAGCAAAAGCAAAGCATTCAGGAGTACCATGTGTCACAGGCATCGCTTGCAAGGGCAATGCACCGCCTGAAAAAGAGCACAAGGCAGATTGTCGATTAAAAATGGAAAAAAATGGCGTCTCTATCAAAGACAGAGATGCCATTTCGCATTCAGATACGTATCGACCCAGACAAAGGAATTATGGATGTCTGAAACCGCCCATGGCTCGCAGGGCGCGATCTGGATATTGTAACCGTTTACCGAGCATGTGTAAACTCCCAGACGCTCGCCTCCTTCCCAAGCCAGAGATTTTGCTGCAAATCCAAGGATACCCCTACAAGCACTCCTTCTATCATCAGCAGAATCAGCAAGACCACCACTTCTGCCGGCACGCATTTTTTCTTTTGTTCTTCGTCCATATTCTATTTTCCCCCGTTTTTATACGCACTTCATATATTTTCCATTCTATGAAAAACGGGCATCAAAATTGTATCAAAGTTGCATCAAATTTGCATCATCTTGTCAAGTCCTGCACCCATTTATATTTGCGGAAGCGCGCCATCACCCACGGAATTTTCCCCACTTCATCGAGGCAGGTGCAGGCATAGACTGCAAGGGGCGACCAGTGCAGCACAAACGCCCCGGCAAGCGCGAGCGGAATCGCGATAAACCACATACATACAATCAGGCTGTACATATCAAACAGCGTATCCCCGCCGCCGTCCAGCACCCCATTGATCGTGACGGTATTGACACAGCGCCCGATCATATAGACAGCCATAATCACCATCATTCCAGTCAGATATCCTCTCGCCTCGTCTGTCAGGATCACCATCCGCACGACAAACGGCGTCACCGCAAGCACAAGCGCCGTGGACAGAAAGCCAATGACATATGAAATATTCTTGAGTTTTACACCATACGCTTTTCCCCGCTCAAGACGCCCTGCCCCCAGCTCATTGCCAACCATAATGCCCGCCGCACTGCCAATGCCATTGCACATACAGCAGATCAAATCGCGGACAACCGCAGCTACAGAGTTTGCCGCAGCGGCATTTGTCCCCATGTGCCCCATAATCGCCGTGTACGATGTAAAGCCGATTCCCCAGCACAGCGAACCGCCCATGAGCGGCAGACACTGCCTGATAAAGTCCGCCTTTAGCTGTCTGGGCTGTCTCAGAAACCGTCCGAGCGCCGGGCGGATGTAGGATGCGCCCGCCGACACCGACACGCAGAGCACCAACTCAATGACGCGCGAGACTGTGGTAGCAAGCGCCGCTCCTCTTGCCTGCATTCTGGGTGCACCGAACAATCCGAATATAAAGACTGCATTTAGGCAAATGTTTAGAATCACTGCGCAGCAGCTGATCAACGCGCCCGGCTTGATATGTTCTGACACTTTCATGGTCGTCAGATAACACTGCGATATCCCTGTCAGCAGATAAGACCAGCCCGCAATGCGCAGATAGTCGCTGCCAATCGCAATCAGCGCCTCATCCTTGGCAAAAATATGCATGAGTTGCTCTGGCATCAGCTCACATGCCGCAAAAAACAGAATCGACACAATCCCACAGAACCGAAGCATTAAATTAAAGAGGTCTTCGAGCGTGCGCCTGTCCCCTTTTCCCCAATACTGTGCACCGAGAATAGCGCCCGCCGCTGTCGCTGCGGAGAGGAACATGTTCTGGACAAACTGGATCTGTGTCGCCAGTGAGACGGCTGTCATCTCATCCTGCGCGACCTTTCCAAGCATCAGCGCATCCCCCGCCGCGACGGAGGCGAGCATCAGGCTCTGAAGCGCAATCGGAAAGGCAAGCCTTGTCAGATTTCTGTAAAATTCTTTTTTGTTGATTAATTCCTTACGGTTGTTCTCTTTCATCTTCGTCTCCTCTGCCGTATTTCTACATAGGCTTTAGATTTTTATTGAGTCTGTCCACCATCCATGCAATGCGTTTTTCCCGTCCGGCATCCGTCTTTGCATCCAGATAAGCCCGTGTGTAGGTTTTCTTTACTGACAGGGACATTGCTTGAAAATGAGTGAAAGCAGGTTCGTATTCTTTTAGCAGTTCACCCAGACATGCTATCTGTTCCTCTGTAATCTCCACGGCATTTGCCGCGTTCCACTGGCCGTTTTTTTGCGCCTCCTCTATTTTCTTTCTGCCGAAATCAGTCATACATCCCCGTTCCTCAAGGATTTTGACCAGTGCCTTATTTTTTTCTGACCACTTGCTCTTCTCCCTGCGCATAGAAAAGTATTTCTTGTATGTCTTGTCATCAATACTTTTCATCTGCCCGTCAATCCATCCAAAGCAGAGCGCCTCCTCTAGTGCCTCTCCTGCTTTGATGGTTTTGGGCCCGCCGGCTTTTCCAAACAAAAGCCAGACACCGTCAGTGGACAAACAGTGCTCAGAAAGCCATTTTCTAAATTCTTCCCTGTCCGCAAATTCCAATATATCACTCATTGCTGCTCCTTCCTGCGTCTGCATCTGTGGCAAATACACACTGTAAAAAAGAGGAGTCCCGCAGGATCTCCCCCAATCGCAGTTTTCTGCAACGCGCTCATTGAAATTATCTTACTTTACTACTCTGTATATGTCAAACAAATTTTGCATATTCTTTGTCACACCCGCTGTGTAATCACCTTGTCCACCAGCCCAAATTGTAGCGCTTCCTCCGCGGACAGATAGTTGTCGCGCTCCGTGGCACGGGCGATTTCGTCGATGGATCTTCCTGTATTTTCAGCGAGTATGCGGTTTAGCCGCTGTTTGCTTTGCTGCATGTGGTCGGACATGATCTTGATGTCGGTTGCCTGCCCTTGAATGCCATTTCCATGTACCGCGGGCTGGTGTATCATGATCTCTGCATTAGAGAGTGCAAAGCGCTTGCCCTTTGTCCCGCCTGCGAGCAAAAAGGCGCCAAAGCTCGCCGCAAGCCCGACACAGATCGTAGACACATCACATTTGATATACTGCATGGTATCATAGATCGCAAAACCTGCCGTGACAGAACCGCCGGGACTGTTGATATAGAGCTGGATATCTTTCTCTGGATCTTCTCCTTCGAGATGGAGGAGCTGTGCCACGACCAGACTCGCAGAGGTATCACTGACTTCTTCTCCGAGAAAAATAATGCGGTCTGACAGCAGGCGCGAGAATATGTCATAACTGCGCTCGCCTCTGCTGGTCTGCTCTATCACATATGGTATCATACTCATGCTGCCATCCTGCCCCCTTTCTGGTAAATGCAGTCTGTCAATACGCCATTTCTGCGGTACGTCTGCGGTGTGCAGTGATACCGTCTGCCAAAGGCGAGCGTAAATGCCTGCTGTGAATTATACCGCGCCTCATAGGCAATCTCAACAATGGGTTTGCCGCTTTCGACAAGTTTCCTTGCTGCCTGTGCGAGCCGCTGTCCCTGAATATATTTATAGATCGTGCAGCCTGTCTTTTCTGCAAAAGTCCGTGCCATATAAAATTTGGAATAATGAAGTTCCTTTGCGATCTTGTCTAATGGCAGATCTTCTTCTATATGATCATTAATATAGGAAACGATACTTCTTATCATCGGATCCCTGATAAATTCATCCTTCATGGGCGCTTTCCTCTCTCCTGTCTATTTTTTGCAGTTCCTTAATCTATGAGATAGTATAGCACAGCTTTGGCGGTTCGTCTTAATAGATCTTGCGGTGTTTGCATATCCTTTTTACAGTAAGACCTTTCAAGTCACCGCATCTTGTGATATGATAGTTGTATACCAGAGCGTGCAAAACATCCCATAGGAGGTATGCGACATGACCATGGCACAATTTTCAAGAGATGATATCCTGCTGTACCGCGGGCTCGAACAGGGGCTTGAGCGTGGGCTTGAACAGGGACTTGAGCGTGGGCTCGAACAGGGGCTTGAGCGTGGAATACGTAGTTTTATCCTTGATAAAATCGAGGACGGCGTGCCAGAACACGTGATTATTCAAAAGCTGCAAAAACATTTCATGCTTGACGAAGAGACGGCAAGGCAGTATTGCAAAACCTATGCAAAATAAGATTTATAAAAGTAGGTTTTTTATTTGATATACAATTTACAGCTAAATCCGCTTTCTGGATTGTTGCAAAAGGACACCTGCCAGTGATGAAAAGAGGCAATCTGCCACACGAGCCGCACGCCAAGCCCGTGCTCTGGCAGCCGATCCAAATGGCGCGCAAATCGAAACGCCCTAAGTTGCCTGCGGCTCACACCGCAGCCGTTGTCTGATACTTCCAGCACCGTTTTATGAAAAAGGCACCGCTTTTTTTGTGTCAGGCTGATTTTGATGGTACAGCCCTGCGGATTGTGGCTGATCGCGTTGTTCATCAGATTTTCTATCAGGCGCTTTATCAGTTCTTTGTCGCCGCTGACATACAACGACTCGAGTGACTCCTCAATACAGACATCAATGTCATATTTCTCATCAAAATCGCGGTTGAGCACCTCACAGATGGATGCGCGGAGCACCGCTGGCAGCAGTACCTTCTCCCTGTGCCAGACGCCCATTCCGTAGGCAAGCTTATTGGAAGTATTGAGATTCGTGACAAGGGTTCTGATGCGGATAGCCTGCTGCTCAATCCGCTGCGCCCTCACTGTGACCGCTTCTGCTTCCATGGCGTCTGTCCTCAGGTGCGCCAGCTCGTCTGCGTAGCCAATGACCAGCGCCAGCGGGGTGCGGATATCGTGTGATACGCCTGCAATCCAAGAGGTGCGCTGCATCTCACGTCTGTGTGCATCACGCCTTATGAGTACGGCTGGCACTATAAGCGCCAGCACCACATTTGCCAGAAACAGCAGAGGCAGTATCCTCAATAGCAGTTCTATTGTTTCTATCCGAAAAGAAAACTGATATTTCCATACAGACTGCCGCGGGAGGCCCACCACCAGCACCCCATCCTCCACAATGCGTGTAAATACAGGATAATCTTTGAGATAAAAACGCACAAACTGGACAATCTGGCGCACTGTATACCGAAGCGGAAGTTCATCTGGCAAATGATAGCTCCACACCACGTTTCCTAGATCATCCATCAGGAATGCAAAGCCCTCAAACCGGTCAACAATGTCCCTTCCTTCTGCTGACAAGCTGTAGTGCACCTGAGCATCCTCCCCCACCGTCCGTTCAAACTGTTCAGAAATCTGCTCCAACGGCAGTGCTGTGATTCCTTTATCTGTCTGTGCAACCATCAGTACCAGCACACATACATCCGCAAAAAGCAGCACTGTAATCACCATCGCTGTCATCAACAGTATTTTAACAAATTTCTCTACCTTTCTCATCCCGCTCTTTTCATCCCACTCTTTTTAATAAACTACCGATCTGTCTCCTCCAAAAGCCTACTTTAACTTATAGCCCAATCCCCGAACTGTCAGCAGATGCTCCGGCTTCGAGGGCGTTTCTTCTAACTTTTCCCGCAGATGCCGTATATGCACCATGAGCGAATTTTCGTAGCCATAGCTTCCATCAGGCCATAACGTGTCACACAATACATTCATCGACAGAATGCGTCCTCTGTTTTCGCACAGCTTTTTCAGCAGCACATACTCCTTTGCGGTGAGCATATAACTTTCGCCCTCTGTGCAGATCGTCCCCGCTCCCCAGTCCACAAGCGCGGAACCTATCCTGTCCGTTCCTGCCTCGTCATCCAGATGATAGGTTCTCCTGAGCACTGCCTTCACACGCAGCAGCAGTTCCTCCGGCAGAAACGGCTTTGTGATATAATCATCCGCCCCCAGTCCCAGTCCACGAAGGCGCGCACTGTCCTCATCCCGCGCCGATAAAAAGATCACTGGAAACCCGCTGCCCTTCAACCGCCTGAGCTGCTCCAATAAGGCAAAGCCGTCGCCGTCCGGCAGCATCACATCCAAAAGTACAAGCTGATACTCATTTTCCCGTGTGCACCGCAATGCCTCCTTGCAGTCCGCCGCCCTGTCTACCTGACGATAGCCCTCCTTCATGAGCAGTCCGCCCACCATCTCCAACAGCTCCGCCTCGTCGTCCACCAGCAGGATTCTGCACTCAAAACGCGTCATATGATACCGCTTCCTTTCCTGTTTTTACTACTTTAAAAACAATCCTACCACGCGGGTCAAACAGCGTCAAGAACATACAGGACATCCATCGCCAGCAACGCACAAATTTAAGGTTCACATAAGGAACTGCAAACAGTGCGAAACTTTTGCTTGTGGCATAAGCGGTCTCAGGATATAATGATTACAATAGAAGCAAAAAAGGAGGAAGAAATTTATGGCGATCTGTCTGAACACAAAATCCGCTCTGATTTTATATCAGGAACTCTTAAACAGTGAGTACTTTGTGGATAAATCCGCAATGATTGAGCATATCAGCAAGCGTATACGAACCAACACGAAATATGTATGCATTACGAAGCCGCGGCGTTTTGGAAAAACATCTGTTCTGAATATGTTGGGGGCATATTATGGCAAGGCCTATGATGCTGCGGACTTGTTTGAAGGTTCTGCCATCAGCAAATGTGCGTCGTATACTGACCATTTAAACCAATATAATGTGATCAGCCTGTGCCTGAATGAAATTCCGCTTGACTGGAGTCGTTATGAGGATTATATTGCGCAGTTTAATAACGCAATCATCCATGATGTAAAAGAAGGCTACCCTGCGCTCAAGGACCAAACGTTTGAAAAAGCGTCTGACGCCCTCGCCGCAACAGGGGATTCGTTTATTTTCTTAATTGATGAGTGGGACTATATTTTCAGTCATGAACTGTACCCGGAACATCAGGGTGCATTTTTGGAGTTTTTACGAAATCTGCTCAAAGATAAATCTTATGTGGCGCTTGTGTATATGACGGGAGTTCTTCCAATTAAGAAATACAGTACGGGGTCGGCGTTAAATATGTTTGATGAATATACCATGCTCAAAGACCGTTATTTCGAGGGATATTTTGGTTTTATGGAGAGTGAAGTCGAGGCGTTGTGTCGAAAGCAGGATAAAGTAGATCTGGAAGAAATTCGTGATTGGTATAACGGTTATATCTCTAAATCGGGGGAGCGGATTTACAATCCGCGTTCTGTCGTACTGGCGCTAATGAACGGATACTGTCAAAGCTACTGGACACGGACGGGAAAAATGGATGAGGTGCTTTTTTTCCTGAAATATAATATTGGCGAGGTGCGGGATGATGTGGTAAAGATGGTGAATGACACACCTGTCCTCATTGATATTGAGGAAGAATACGCCGCAGGACAAAAAAATCTTCAAAGCAGAGAGGAAATTTATGCCGCAATGATCATCTACGGTCTGCTCTCCTACAGCGATGGAGAGCTGCGCATTCCAAATAAGGAGCTTATGATTGAGTTTCAGAAAGCACTAAAAGATGACGATTTCGGCTACATTGCGGAGCTTGTGCGCAATTCAGGCGCGGTGCTCGAGGCGACCTTGCACCAAAAGGGGGAAATCGTGGCATCCTATCTCCACAACATTCACAACAGCGAACTTCCTATCTTGAAGTACAATGATGAAAACAGCCTCTCCTGTGTCGTAACGCTGGCATATCTTTCCGCAAGAAATAAATATAAGGTAGAGCGTGAGGAGAAAAGCGGCAAAGGATATGTTGACTTTATCTTTTATCCAAGACGCAGGAACCTGCCCGGTATTATTTTGGAATTAAAGGCTGACAGCACGCCCGAGACGGCGCTTGCGCAGATGCGGGATAAGGAGTATTGTGAGAAGTTGAAAAAGGAGAATGTCACGCAAATTCTTGCTGTCGGCATTAATTATGACTCCAAGGCAAAAGAACATCAGTGTCTGATTGAGCCGCTTTAAAATTTAAGGCTCACATAAGGTACACATCAGATTATCTTAAACAAACCCTCCTATGATAGATCTATACTTAGGAACATATAGGAGGATCGTTTACTATGAATACGAACATTATCGAAACCCATGGTCTGACAAAAGGAGCTGGCAGCCAGCTGCGCGTAAACCATATCGACCTGCGCGTCCCGGAGGGCTGCGTCTATGGATTCCTTGGACCAAACGGCGCAGGCAAGACCACCACGCTCAAGCTCCTGCTCGGACTGCTCAAGCCCACAGAGGGCACCATCACTTTGCTGGGAAAAAAGATGACCAGCCAAAACCGCCTTGCCCTTCTAAAGCACACGGGCAGTCTGATTGAAAGCCCCAGCTTCTACGGTCATCTGACAGGACTTGAGAACCTGCAGATTATCGCCAAGCTGAAAAAAGTCCCCGCCGATGAGATTACCGCGGTGCTGAATACGGTGCGTCTATATGAGCAGAAGGACAAGAAGGTCAAACAGTATTCCCTTGGCATGAAGCAGCGCCTTGGCATTGCGATGGCGCTGCTTGGCAATCCGCGCCTGCTGATTCTCGACGAACCGACAAACGGTCTGGACCCCGCCGGCATTCAGGAAATTCGGGAATTTATCAAAAATCTGCCCATCCTTCGCCAAATGACCGTAATCGTCTCAAGCCATCTATTGAGTGAAATGGAGCAGATGGCAGACAGAGTCGGCATTATCAACCATGGCTCCCTTGTTTTTCAGGGAACCATGGCAGCGCTCGAGGCACAGGGCGGCAATCTGGAAGATGCTTTTCTGAAACTGACAGAAGGAGGTGAAAGTCTATGATGTGCTGTTTATCTCTTGAACTCAGAAAAACCAAACGGCGCGGCATCTGGCTGGTACTTGCAGCGCTGCTTCTAACCATCATCTTATGGGAAGGAAACAGCATGAACGATGCACGTTTTCTCAAATTTGGCTGGAAAATGATGCTCTATAATCTGCCGCTCCTGAATGCGGTGTTGATTCCGACAGGGATTGCGGTCTTTGCCAGCCGGATAATTGACATGGAGCACAAAGGCAATACATGGAAACTGCTCGAGACACTTGAAGGCAAATCTGAACTCTATCTCGCCAAAGTATTATATGGCTTGATTGCCGTTCTGTGCTTTAGCATCGCCGAGTTGCTTCTTTGCGCAGCAATCGGACTTGTTGCAGGATTTGAAGGAATGCCGGATTTGTGGGCATATGGGCTGTTTTTTGTACAGACCTTTGTGATCACCTTCAACCTGTATCTGCTACAGATGCTCCTCTCACTGATTTTTACCAATCAGGCAGTCGCTCTGTGCGCTGGACTGTGCGGGAGCATGGCAGGACTTTTTCTGATGTATGTGCCACAGTGGCCGTTTCTTAGAAATATCATTCCGTGGGGACACTACGGCGCGATGATGTTTGTCGGCATGGACTGGAATAAGGCGCAGGGCATCCAGGGATTTTATTATATGCAGCAGAAAAACGGTGCGCTCTTCTTTGTTATCGGATGGTTTTTATTCTTAATCATCGGCGGCTGGTTTGCCTTTCAAAAGATGGACACAGACGGCTTCCGCTTTGAATTGATGCATGGTACACAGTCCTCTAAACCTGTAACGCTTCCTGCTATGCCGGTTGAACTCCTGAAGGTAAAGCGCTCTCCCATCTGGCTTGCGTTCATCATCCTGCCGCTCATCTCCGCACTGATCGGCACCGGAAATTACCTGAACAATCTCGAGATTCTGACTGGCACATGGCATTCTCTCTGGACACAGCACGCCCTGTTTTTTTGTTACTTTTTCATGCCGCCGCTCGTCGGTGTCTATGCAAGTTATCTGTGGCGGCTAGAGCACAACGGCGCCAACTGGAACATGGTGCTGACTACGATCTCCATATGGCGGCTTGTTTTCAACAAGATCTGTCTATGCACTGTCATTACCTTCTTCACCCTTTGCTGGCTGTGTGTCCTCTACATCCTCTGCGGCTTGTCTGCAGGATTTACAGACCCGGTTCCAGCTGCGCTGGCTGAGTGGCTGGCATGCGGCGTTCTTGGCGGTACTGCGGTCTGTGCGGCGCAGTGTTTTCTCTCCCTTGTCATCCGAAGTTTCGCGGTTCCGATTGGCATGGCGCTCGCAGGAGGCATTGGCGGGCTCCTCTTTACTGCCAAAGGACTTTATTACCTGCTTCCGTACTCGCTTCTAAGCATGGGCATGCGTGCAAACAATCCTAATCTTCATGTGAATCTGGTGCAGTTTGCAGGCTGTTCTGTGTTGTTTATCGTGTCCTTTTACCTGCTGAGTGTATGGTATATCAAATGTCATGATGTCAGGACGCAGGCGTAAAACAACATCCTTTTGAATGCTGCTCAAATGGCAGCATTCAGTCTTTTAAGATTTTCTGCTCAATCCACACTGCTGCCATATACAGCCCTCCGCCAAACAGTACTGCCGACAGCAGATCGCCGCAAATCTGTTTCACACCGATGATCATCAAGACCAACAGAATCAAAGGTGTTTCAAGGAGTCTCTTCCTGTCCATACCATCCCTCCTGTACAAATTTTTGATCGGACTTCATGAGCATCTCATGATATGCCTGATATGCCTTACTCAGTCTGCACATTGCTGGTATAAAGACTTCATTATAACCGCTTGTGCTGTTAAACTGCTTCAATGCCTGTTCCAGCCGAAATGCCATTGACGCCTGATATTCCGTTGATGCCTTATAGTTCATCCATGCCGCGATCTCTTCGCGGTGCTCCTCTAAAAAATGTTCGATATCACCAACTGCGCGCTTCACATTCGCATCCAGCGTCTCGATGAGCGTCTCATCGTACACTGCCGTCAATTCACAATAATACGCCTGCAAATCTGCCGGAAGTTCAAATTGAACGCCGTCCAGAAAATCCAGAATCGTCTCAAATGCATCCTGCTGCTCCTGTGTCTCGACCGCTTCGTTTAAATAGGGCGCAAAGTGCTGGCAGATATAATTTCCATAGTAGCCCGGAAACGCATTTTTCAACCGCTCTAGGACAGACTGTTTGTTTTGGAGCTGCTGCAATTTTTCCTGCACACATGCCCAGTCCTGTGTTTTTGCAAGCTCTTGTAACAACTGCTGTCTCTCCTGCATGATGTCCATTTCCATGCGTTTCCGGTCTGAGATTTCTTGTAGTGCACCTTTTAAAAAGGCTTCTTTGCTGTCTTTTTCCAATAAAATCCTTTGAATCTCCGCCGTCGAAATCCCCAGCCCTCTCAGCACCGAGATCTTTTTCAGCCGTTCGACATCCTCATCAGAAAAATCACGGTATCCGTTTTCCTGCACTGAGGGCGCGACCAGCCCCTGCGCAACATAGTACGCCACCGCCTTTTTGGTCAAGGCGCATGTTCTGCATACTTCATTGATAAGCACACTGTTCACCTCCTATCTCAACGGTTCTTATACTATAGCATAAACCCACCCCCAAGGGGACAGTCAACACTTAGATTCCATATTTTTTAAATACTTTGGGGAAATTTTATTTCTGAAAAGTTTTTGGTGCTGTATTATCTGAATTATGCTAGAATATATAGAGAATACAGAATTGAGAGGTAAGCTATGGACTATACAATACGTGAAATACAAAAACAAGAATATCCGTTACTGGATAAGTTTCTATATGAAGCAATTTTTGTTCCAGAGGGTATCGAACCTCCACCTAAAACCATCATTACATCTCCCGAATTACAGGTTTATGTTGCGCATTTCGGGGAATCCAAAGATGATTGGGGCTTCGTAGCGGAGGTTGATGATAAGATTGTTGGGGCTGTATGGGTTCGCATTATGGACGATTACGGACATATAGATGATAAAACGCCCTCCTTGGCAATCTCTCTCTATCAAGAATACCGGGGCTTTGGCATTGGAACAGCTATGATGAAAGAAATTCTTACCCTGCTGAAATCACATGGATACAACCAAGTTTCTCTTTCCGTTCAAAAAGCCAATTATGCGGCAAAGATGTATTTGAAGATTGGTTTTGAGATTGTATGGGAGAATGAAGAAGAATATATTATGACATTCCATTTATGAGAATCCGACTGTATTTACCAAGTGAAGACAATGAAGATTACTATCCCCATCATTTTTCTTATGATGGAGATAGATATGAGACTGTAAAAAATCTTGTGTCTATAGAGGAAATTTCTTTTCTGACATGAATC
>ERZ779632.52-NODE-52-length-77003-cov-12.967640_pt1 | contig 77003 bp, 86 predicted proteins | sample MGYA00514194_ERZ779632 | MGnify/ENA primary metagenome ERZ779632 (study PRJEB29562, sample SAMEA4376704) | mouse gut metagenome | isolation source: Cecum | study: EMG produced TPA metagenomics assembly of the A DSS colitis mouse model was used to assess the... | reverse complement strand
GAAATGGCCCGGCATCTATTTCAGATACCGGGCTATATTCATTCTGTTTCAACTGGCCTCTGCCAAATCTGGTACAAGTTCCGCAGCATTGACCAACTCCACAAACTGCTGGCCGAAGGTCTTTGCCTGCGCTGCTTCTTCCGGGCTGAGAGTGCCGACCGCTTCGAAGTTAAAGAGAGCGTAGGGCTTGCCCTGCTTGCTAGTCGCCCTCTCAAGAGTGATTTTCGTCACCACACTACTGATCGGAGTTAAAGTACTCAACAGCCGGGTTGCGTACCGTAAGAATCGCGGCTTGCTGGTAACAGGGACGCGCACCAGCAAAGGGATGATGTTATCGGGCCGCAACAGGAACAACAGCACGGATTCCTTGCAGGCTTTTGCGTTGCTTTCACCGTCTTTGGAACCAAAATCGTTATAAGGGCAGTGCGCGCAGGCTTTGCCGTCGTGGGAAATGATGCTGTTCTGGCTCAGGCAGGTGGGCGGAGTTCCTTCCACCGGATCAGGGGTATCCCAATAGGCCCTGGGCGTAATGTAATCTAAAACGATGCCGACCAACTCCTTTTCAGCCTCGTTGCCTGATAGACTTGGCACTTCAAACACCGTGGCACCGCCCGAAGGGGATTTCACGATGTCGAACAAGTCAAAAGAAAGAGGCTGGCTTTTCAGATTGGAGCGGATGATGTCAAGAGCGTTGTTGGTCAGGGCAATGTAGCTGGAGTGGGGAAGGGAGAAAGCCGCACTTTCCGCAGGCTTCTGCAACTCCTGTACCTTGCCCTCTAAACGGCCTTTCAGCTTTGTTGTGTCCATAATAGTCCTCCTAAACCGCCGGCCTGATAGAGAACCGGCGGTACGATGTTTTGTTTGCGTATTTTTTGTATAGAGCGGGGTGTTCCGCTTTCAAGGTCTTACTGTCCAAGCGCTCCTGCGTGACGCTTTTCCAGGTGATGATTCTCTCGCCAGCGGTACCAACCTCATTGTCGCCCAGCATCTCTTTCAAAAGATTTTCGGCTTGCTGCTTCTGCTCGGTGATGGTTTCCAGTTGTTCACAAGCTTCGTCATACTGGGCCAGCAAATCTGTAGCGGTGCCTGGCAATTCAACATGAGAGGGGGCTTACTGCTTGGGAACCGCTCTGCCAGGAATTTTGCCGATACACTGGAACCGTCCAGCGGTGGGGGAGTGCCCTCCTGGACATGGCTCCAGAAATCGCTTTCAAGCTGAATGAGCATGGAAATCAACTCTTCGTCCCTCTCCACGAATTTCCAGCGAAAAGTGTTGCCGCCAATCAAGACGGCAATATAAGCTCCTGCATAGCCTGTTACCGCCATGTAGTGCTGGATCTGCAACTGGTACTCATCGGGGATGCCGTCCTCCCACTCGCCTGCCTTGTAGGCAGAAGCGGTCTTGGCCTCGAAAATGCAAGTACCGTGGTCGGGTGATTCGCACACGCCATCAAGATTAGCCAGCATAAAAGGGTGTTCCGCGCTCTGCAAAAGCTGGTGCGGTTCGGATACTACTATATTGGTGCGTTTGCTGAACTCTGCCCGCACAAGGCTTTCTAACTGGGTGCCCCAGTAAGCGGCTTCGCCAGTCTCTTGTGGAGGAAGTTGCCCCGTCTTATCCAGCCACAATTCCACGGGAGACTTGTAGCGGTTAATCCCACAAACAATGGATGCATCCGAACCGCCAATGCCCTGTTTACGGTGCTCTAACCATTCTTCATAGGGCATATTTCCTGTAGACGCTAACACTTTGAATGACATTATAATCCCCCTTTACGCCGCCGACAGTACCATCTTATAAGCCTTGTCGATCATGGGATTGCCCTCAACAGTCCGCAGGAACAGGTTCTCGTTGTAGTTCTTGGTTTTGCGTATGGGATCGGCATGGGTGGCAAAATCGCTGATGGCGTTGATAAAGCGATAACCATTGCGACCTACCTGGGCCAAGTCAGGAGCGTCCCAATAACGGCGTTTCAGGTCGTCCAGCAGACGCAAATTATTTTTCTTTTGCACGTCGTTCATATCTTCTGTGACAGGGAAGAACTCCTGCATAAACTCCATAACCTTCTTGTCGGTCAAGCGGATTTTAGACAGGGCATCAATGCCTTTGCCCAGCTCACTCATTTACGTCTCTGCCAACTCTAAAGTTTCCCTGGCTTCGTATACACGGCTCATGACGTTCTCGGTGTGCTTTGCAGTCCAAACACGTTTTGCACTGCCCAAAGCCAGATTCAGTGTATTCTGGCATACAACACGCACCGGGGTCATAGCCACTTTGATGCCGCTGCTGCCATCGTGGGAATTCATCACCACCAGATAGGGCGCAATCTCGTCCCCAGCGATGATATAGCGGTGGGGCATCCGCGCCAGCATCCAGACCTTGCGACCGCCTTGCAGGGAACCGGCAGTTTCGTAAGTCACACCAGCACCCAAAAGATCGTCTGTAAACTGGAAAGCATCCTCATTTTGCACCACCTTGTAGCGGTCAGAAACGATGCCAAGGGCAGCATCATCCGTGCTGCGAAGATTGACCTCGTAGCCGGGAATCTGAGTGCCCTCCTCAGTGTAGACATCCCTCTGCATGACTTGCCAGTCCAAACCGGCAAGTACCAAAGCATCGATAGATGTGGGAGCGGCTTCTACACGAGTGCCCAACCCATGCCAGGGTTTTTCGCGGACATAGAACATGGTTTCAACATTTGCAGACATAAAATTTCCCTCCTTTGAATTTTTACTTGTCGTCCATCACGGCATCGACTACAGCATACAAAATCGTCGCTGCTGCCGTGACGACAACGGTCCAGAAGCTTTTGCCTAAAAAGAAGCCCATACGCATTCACTTCCTTTCTTTCTATAAATAATAAGTAGAAGCCTGATCGGCGTACTAATCAGGCTTCATAGATATAATATATAATTGAAAAATGTGACTTTTACGAAATGATTACACTTTCACTTGATTGCTACAGGTACTCCCACCATTCTCCATGCACTCCTCACGCTCGTCGCATTCCGGACACAGACAGCCGCTTTTCTTTTGTCGCGGCGGGAGGATCCGCTCATAAAGTCCCATCTCGTTAATCTGGGCCATGATAGCCTTTTCGCTTCGATGAAAATTTTGCGCCATTTGCGTGATGCCGACGCCTTCATCAAACATTTCCACAAGCCTGACTTTATCTTCCTCTTTCCAACGCTCCCGGCAAATCTCGCGATTTCTCCGCATTTCTTGAACTTCCTTTTTTATTAACGACATAATAAAAGCCTCCTAATATTTTTCACCATTATGTTACATTATCTTTTGTTATTTCAGCTTTTCAAAAGATTTATAACAGTTTGTAGCCCCAGAAAAGCTTTCAAGCTGAATGGAATTTGCACAAAAAATCCCTCAATAACAGGGGATACATGCACTTCTATCCGGTGCTGTATCATCCTTATCAAGTTTCAGAAAGGTAACATTATCAATAAAAACCATAAAAGGAGCGTGATCATGATGCTAGAGGAATACGGAGATCTCTTAACCGTTGACGAGTTGTGCGAGCTGCTTATGATAGGCAAAAACATGGCTTATCAGATTTTGAACTCTGGGCAAGTGAAAGCCTTTCGGATAGGGCGGTGTTGGAAGATACCCAAAAAATCAGTGCAGGCCCTGCTTGAATTGATTCCGACCTCTTAAAGTACAAAAATGAATCCACTGGGAGTGGTGCTCTCAGTGGATTTGCTCTTTTGTTCTTATAGAAAAGTGAGTAGTCATGCAACAAATTACAAAGCAATTTTTCAAGTTTCCTCTGCTGCATCTTGCCCCTTTTTGACCGGTATAACAGGACGTTCAATGATAGTCCGTATATACCTCATAAAAGCATGATAATCTTGTTTCTTTCCTGCATATCGATGCCCGTCAATGAAGGAAATCTGGTTCATCACAAAGTGTATATGCACTTCGTCTGTATTGTCGTGGACTGCATAGACGATCTGATACTCGGCCGCGTAAAACTCCTTGATGCCCAAAGCGTAATTGTTTGCCAGGGCGGCTGTTACCCCTTCCTCTTTTGAAAAAGATAACATCGAGTGCCTAAGCCGCTTCCCACTGTTTTTGCCGAAATAATTCGCTATGTACAACATTTCATCTGCTGCCGTTTCGGCTGAATGTGTGCTTCCTCCGATGCTCACGGCGTGGCTAAAGATGTAATTGATAACGGAATGATAGGAGTTTTCGTCAAAATATTTCTTGTGTTCCCCTACGCCAATTACTTTATATGTGGCCATTTGAATGTCTCCTTTATATATTATAGGGTATTGATGATGTTATAATTTCTTCCTTTCTATCTTTTATTAAATTCTTTGATTTTAATAAATTTTCTCTTTTGATTTAATAACCTCCACTTCCTTATTTCTCGCAAGGGGAAGAAAATCATCCCCAGGGGCCCCGTTACATTTATGTTACTAGATAATTAAAAATAATTTTAAAAGGCGTTTTAAGGTTCTTATAAAGGTTAAAGAGCAATAAAAACCGCCGTACACACAGCGATGTGCCACAGCGGTTCCCATACAAATTATTGCGCATTTTTTAATTCTGGAGACTGATTAGCCCTAGATTTTCCGATTCTTCACCCAGGTATGAGGGCCCTTACCAGGCTTCCTCGGGCACGTTCCCGGCGCGGGCCTGCCTATGGATTCGGCATGCGTGATCTTCTTTCCACAATGCGTACACATCCACTCAATTCTGACAGTTTTTTTAACTATAGCCACATTTAGTCCCTCCTTATAGCTGAGTAATAAACTTAATCGTCCAAATTGATTTCATGACGAACGAAGTTAGAGCCCCCATCAGAAGCCTTGAACACGAACAGCGTCTCATCCAAATCTTTAAGCTCAACCTTTTTTGTGGTACCTTTGGAAACTAAATAATTCAAAATTGTTGCTGCCACTGCCTGTGGATCCACACATATGGTAAAGCCTGTATCCATGGATTTGCACATATTGGCAAACTCGACATCGGTTGCGGCACCCGCTTCTTCGAATCGTGCTATGTAGGTATCTTTCAGGCTATTGGAAAAGTATATTGAATCTGTGCCCGATATGGGGAAAAGCTTGTCCGTATCAGAAAAGTGGTCAAGAAGAGTCCCGGAATAATCCGGTTGGAAATATGGGGCGAACTGTAAGCAGCCATTCTGAAATGTCTCTTTGGATAGAGCCAGCGGCTGGTCAAGCCAGTGAAGCAGTTGGTTATAAAACACAGTAGATACGATCGGCCCGAAGTTAAGCGTCGTGATGGAACCATCCTTTGCAGCCAAATCCAGGATATGTTGGTTAACGTTCGCTTCGCTTTTATTTGTGATTCCCACTCCATCGATCCATAGTAGGAATTCCCCTTTTTTCTTCCGTACTGTGTATTTATACGCTCCAAAGCAAGCCACTATAATCAATAGCATTGGCCAAGCGCTCAAAGTCCTTTTCCAGCCCGTCCATATAAACTGCCAGATCTCAGGTAAAAAACATATCAAAGCAATCAAGGCAACAAGGCAGAAAAACCCAAGAACGGCTTCTTTATGGTCGGAAACCCACTCAAATAAACGGCTAAGAATGTACAAAATTACAAGGATAACAGCAATTACAATAAATAGCGACATTTCATTTTACTCCTGCCTCAGGCGGCTCTATTGACAGCTCTAACCTTCCGCTTTCTTGAAGTTTGATCGCATCGGCATCGGTGTCCCAGTCTCTAAACCGATCTGAGGAAACCTGCCCTTGCCTCTTCTTCTCAACCCATTGTTTGTTAATCTTCTGGAAATAGAGATCGGCAGAAAGGAGGAGTGTCGCAGGCATTTCCCCTCTACTTTCTTTCAATTCCAGAATCATTTTCCCGCCAATATAGTTCAGATACTCCTTTCGGGAAATATCCAAAATACACTGGTCAAAATAGTCCGCCCGTGTATTTCAAAAATTTCTGAAAGGACAGTGGGCCGTTCCCGCAGAGCAGATCCATAAATTTTGTAAAGCCCAAAGCAATCAATTTCAGCAAATCATTCTCTTCCCAAGCCGTCTTCATATCTTCTCGCGTTTTTTGTTCTTTTGATGGCAACACGATAACATTCCTCCTTATCAGGCGCTTTCAAGCTGCATTTCCAATTCATCCGTAATATCCACTTCGTTGCTGCTCTCTGCTCGTTTTAGTATTTCAGGCGGTACGTCATTTTCTGAAATCGTTCTCGTAATGGTCGTTTCTTCCCAATGCTGCTCGACTTTGGAATAGTGGCGGGAAATCTCCTTAACGCCCTCTGCCAACTTCTTTATAAAAACTTTGAAGCCATACACAACACCGGAAATTAAATTCTTTACTTTTTCAATGGCAGATTTAAGGAAATCAACCATATCATTCCAGAACGTCGCGACAATTCCTATTCCCGCAATAACGCCTACAGTAAGCAATAAAGCTGTTAAAATCATACCATTCACCCTTCGCTTCCTAATTTTTGTTTAACCTCTTCTTCGCTGACGATTCGCTTGGAGACCAAAAGCTTCTCGCCTTCATTAGCCTTTTTCACGGCCAGACACCGCCGCACTGCATCCTCGAACCGGCTTTGCGGAATGATCCGATCTTTGTCTTTGGCGGCACCGACAGCGGTTGAAAATACTGCATTGGCAATATCGCTTCCGCTGATACCGGGGAACGCCTTTGCAAGATAGGAATAATCCACTTGGCAGGGCATTTTTCTGGGGATGTACGTCCGCCATAACTGCTCGCGCAAAGGTTCATCTGGAAGATGAAACTGGATATGGTACTTGATCCTGCGAAGGAACGCGGCATCAAAATTCTGGATAAAGTTCGTTGCGAACAGAATGACGCCTCGGTACGTGTTCAAGAGGTTCAGCAGTACCGATCGTGTCTGATTTACACTGACATCTGTAGCAGAAGTCATATTCGACACGCGTTTGCTTAACAGGGCGTCGGCTTCATCAAAAAATATGACGGAATCTTGTTCGTTGGCAATTTGAAAAAGCCTGCTCAGGTTTTTGGACGTTTCGCCTACATATTTTGATTCTATTTCAGCATAATCCACACAAATCATTCTTTTGTGGAGCGCGTTGGCAACTGCATGGGCCGCCATGGTTTTACCCGTCCCCGGGGGCCCATACAGATTGACTGCCAGACCATCTTCTTGGGAAAAGCGTTCTGCAAGGCCCCAGGTTATAAAAATCAACTCCCGGTTTTCAAAATAGGATATAACCTCCAGAAGCTTGTCCCATGTATCCGCATCCAAAACTAAATCGTCCAGCTTATATTTCGGGTATGTGACCGCCCACTGGATGACTTTCTGTTGACGTGGTTGTGAAGCAGCAAATGGAACTTGTGGGCCCCCTGCTGTTTCAATTTTTTTTAAAGACATATTTGCACCCTCCTCTCAAAGGCATACAGCTATTTTCCATGTAGATTATATCATGGCTTTTTAACTCATGTCAACACTATTAGACAACTTTACACTCTAATCGAGTGTGTATACTTCCAAGCCTGGAATCTATACTAATGAGTAAACAGCCCCACTCATAGGAGGTGTACAGTTGGAGCTTAACTCGATTGGGAAGAACATACGCAAATACCGGCTGGAAAGGAACCTGCGGCAAGAAGACCTGGCGGAATTGGCGGGACTGAGCACAAATTACGTTGGCGCCGTGGAGCGTGGGGAGAAGCTGCCCGCCCTTGAGACGTTCATTGAAATCGTAAATACTTTGGGGGTATCGGCGGATATGGTGTTGTCTGAGGTCGTGCAAGCTGGGTATAGGGTTAAAGCAACCCAACTGTCCGAACAGCTGGAAAAGCTTTCGGAGGCAGATCGAAGGAAGATTTACGCGGTGGTTGAGGCTTTGATAAAGTGCAGTACATGAAACCTAGTTTTGAGTGCGAAATAGAACATGGGACAAGGCAAAATCCTTATCCCATGTTTCAACTCCCTTATCTATCTTGTGGTTACTTCGTTTAGAAAGCTGCTCTTATTCCCCAAGATGGAACACCTTCCCCCTGGGCGCAAAGGGCAATTTCCTCCCCTTCGGCAGCAAAAAGGCGTGTTCCCGCCGGATGTGGAGCCTATCTTCTACCGCTCCATCGGTTATAAGGAGTATAGGCCCCGCCGTCGGGAAATCCTTGGCCTTTTCCAGCAAGTCTACGGCGGGCTGCAAAATCGTCCCGCCCCGGCCGGTTACCTTTACGCGGCCTGCCAGATCTTCGGGGGTCAGGTAACCGGCATCATAAGCCTCCGTGTCGCAAAAAACGACCCGCACCCGGCCCACGTCCTTTGCCGCCGCGTAACTGGCAATGGCCCCCAGCGACAGCCCTAACAGCCTCGCGCTCACCGACCCGGACGTGTCTACCACCACCCCAAAGGTGCGGCCCTTTAGCTCCTCTTCCCATAACATGTAGCTTGGCCGGGGAATGTGGGGCGTCGCCGCCTGCTGGGGCGGGTATAGCTGCGGTGTTTCTCCAAAGGAGGGAATTGGCTGTCAAACCACTGGGCCAGCTCTACCTCCCAGGGGATGGGCGGCGTGGTCAGGGAGCGGATCTCCTCCACCAAACTCGCTGGGAGATACCCCCTGCCGCTGCCAGTGTGGAAGTCCAGGCCCTCCCGCAGACAGTTCCGGAAAAACTCGTCCAGGGAAACCGATTCCCGCAAGCCGCCGAATTGGGACAGCGGATGGGACAGGATGTCCCCTTTGCCGTAGCCCCGAAAGGTGCCCAGCCTGCGGTACTTGCGCATCTCATTTATTATGATATCATAAATACTCTCCGCGGACATGCCAGCCAGTTCTTTGTCATAGAGCAAGCCGTCCGGCGGCATTTGACCGATTCCCATCTCCACCAGCCAGCTGTTCACGCAGAGATCGCAGGCCACGTTCCACAGGTAGCGGTCGCGGCCCGCGCAGCGGTTGTGGTGCATCAGGCCGGCATGCAGGTATTCATGGGCCAGCACAAAACGCCATTCCTCCGTGGAAAAATCAGCGGTAGGGTTGCAGTATATCTCCCCCTACACAGGGTCTACCGCCGCAATATAGATTTGGCTTTTCTGGCAAAGCTCATAGTCTTCAATCACCTTAAAAGAAGCCGCCAGCCCGCCCAATAAAGGATAATGTGTAAGGAACCACTAGGCCGCCCGCTTGATGGGTGTCTCGGATTTTGCATCCCAGCTATGCCCGCCAGCCGTGCTCACCGCGCTGTTGACAGAACGGCTCAGCGCCTCCGAAAAGGCGGCGGCAAACCGGTTCGAAGAATTAGGGCCATAGACGATGGGCCGCTTTAAGAGTATATCCACGGCACCGCCGTTTGTACCGTAAGGGTTCGCGGAACCATCGTCGCCCATATATTTCAGATGAGCATAAATCTTTCTCTCATCGTTCAGTTTGATTTTATACGCCGCAGCCGGGTCGGGGCAGGTGGGTTCCCCAAATCGGATGTCCACCAGGAACCGGGCCACATAAATATCGCAGGCTTTTGTCCACAGCGCCCGGTCAAGCCCACTTTCTGCCGGGGGCATATTCTCTTGGCCAAAGTGCCCAAACGCTGTATGCAGCAAGCAGTGGGCCAAGCTATATGCCCACTGTTCCGGTGTCAAGCGGCAGGCAATCCGTACACGGACACATCCCTTTTCGTCTACGACACAGGCCCCTTTCTTGGAGACTCTTCCGGCGCGGTCAAGTGAGATGCTCCCCAAAAGCTGTCCAAATAAGGGGTGGCTGTCCAGCAGCTTTTCCCCCCGGTAAAACGCCTTTTCGGCAGGGGACATATCCTTTTCCTCTTTGCAGCTCCATCTTTGAAAATTCGCCATGATCTTCCCCCTATTCCTGACGCATCAGTCGGGGAAAATCCCGCACGACCTCTACCATAAACCAATCCGGCAGGGCTTCTCCGTCCCCAGAGGCGACGGTCATCTGGGCGATCTCGAAATTGATGGTGGAGAGCTCCTTGAGCATGGCCTTGGCCCGGTACACAAAGCCCAGCTTGTCCTGGGTAATCTCCTGCTTTGTCTTGGGCAGCTCATAGAGCAGCATGGCCCGGAAGGACTGAGCCAGGAAATAGAGCAAATCACGGTCTTGAGGGTTCGAGGGCCAGTGTGCCTTTTTTGCAACGATTTCTTCCAACATATGCTGGTTGCGCACATTCTTGGTAAACGCCAGGAACATCCCGGCATGGGCGGGGCTCAGGCAGGAATAGGCCAGCATCCGCAGCACTTCTGGCGCGGTCTCCGCCTCCCCGGCCCGGTACTCCCACAAGGCATCGGAGAGCATGTGCCAGGAGCGGGGCGTGGAGAAGGGCTCCTCCGTCTTAGGCGGCTGAGAAAACAGGTGGTCAGGCCGCTGGGTGATGTAGGTGATCACCCACGGGTGGATGCCGTTTGCTTGGGCCCATTTGAGCCAGTCCCGGGGGTGAGCCGCCAACTGCACATGCACCATGCGGTTGATCAGGGCAGAGGACATGGTCTTCACGATGGCGCTGTCCTGGGAGCGGTTTCCCGCCCCAATGACCACACTGCCCGCAGGCAAGTGGTATTCGCCAATGCGCCTCTCATGGATCAGGCTGTAAAAGGCTTTCTGCACCTCCTGGGAGCAGGCGTTCAGTTCATCCAGAAAAAGCACATAGGGCTCTTTCCGGGCAATCATTTTCGGCGGCAGGAACACGGACGTGCCGTCCTGTATCTGGGGTATGCCGATGATGTCTTCCGGTGCCAGCTGGCTTCCTAAAAGTGATACGCAAGGCATGCCCACTTCTTCAGCAAATGCCTCCACCAAAGCGGATTTCCCAATCCCCGGCGCGCCCCAGATGAACACGGGGCGGGTGGGGGCTACATTTAAGAGCAAGTCCAGCAGCTCGCCGGACGTTATGGTATAAGGTAGGTTCATTCAAAGTCCTTTCTGATTCGATTAAGATACACTTTCTTCTTATTCACATGCCGCACCCGCACCCTGGGCACGTACTTCCCGCAGTGCTGGCAGTATCCGCCATGCTCGGCCCTGCGGCCCTTTTGGCATTGCAGGTGGGCGATGTAATATTTACACGGCGTCTCCCGATACGTAGCCATAGTTACCTCCTGTCTCCAGCCTTGAAATTATAGACCGGTTTTATAATCTTCTCGATTTTTACAGTATCCGAAACCGCGACCGCAATCTCTTCCAGACTTCGGTACGCAAAGGGCGCTTCGTCCAGCGTGTCGGCAGAAATGCTGATGCTGTGGACGCCCTTCATCTCCCTTTTATACTCTGTCATGGTGTGCTTTTGCCGCACGTCCTCCCGCTTGAGGATGCGCCCTGCGCCGTGAGGAGCCGAACAGTTCCACTCCACATTACCCTGCCCGGTGCCGAGAATCACACCGTCTCGCATATTGATGGGGATGATGACACGCTCATCCTGCATAGCGGAGATTGCGCCTTTTCGGAGTATGGGGGCGCCAAAAGTCTCTAACGTCTGCGGGTCTGTAGCAATATAATTGTGCGGGCAGGAATATGTTTCCTCAGCTTTCCATTTCATGCCTTTGAGTATCTCTGCAATCATAATCTGGCGGTTTAACTCTGCATATTCTTGCAGCATAGCCGCATCATGCAGATAAGCCTGTAATAGTGAACCGTCCAGCCAAGTCAGCTCATAGGGGGTATCGATCCCTCTGGCCTTCAGTTCGGCTTGACCTTTTGCAGCATAGTGTTCGGTGACTTCCTTGCCCAGAATCCGGCTGCCGGAATGGACAAACAGATACAGGCTTTCGCCGTCCGTGCCCACCTCAATAAAGTGGTTGCCAGAGCCCAAAGTGCCCAGCGCCAAAGCCGCCCGCTGCTGCCGGATGTGCTTTGCGCAGTACAGGCGGGAAAAGTCGAACTCTGTCGCCTTTTCGTGGGGTTTTTGACGCGAAGCAAACCCAGACGGGATGCTGGTTTTGATAACGCTGTCCAGCCTGTCCCACTCCCGTTTACCCTTGCGGATGCGCGCCATCGTCACGCCGCAGCCTATGTCTATGCCGGTCAAGAAGGGCATCAACTGTTCACCTACTGTCATAGTTAGGCCGATGGTGCCTACCTTCCCGGGGTGCACGTCCGGCATAACCCGGACACAGCTGCCCGCCAAACACTCGTTGTCGCAGAGCATTTGCAGCTGGGCGCGGGCGTAGGGCTCTAGCTCGCCTGCTGTATAGATTTTAGCTTTCGTGTATTTTCCTTCAAGTGTTTCCATGTGTTCCCTTTCTGCCGGAGCGTTGGTGCGGCCTAAAAATGGGCGCAAAAAAGCACCCCGGCTATGCGGAGGTGCAGGAATCCTAACTATGGACGACAGAAAGGCAGTATTAGCCTAATCTGCTAAAAAGGATGGCCTGCGGGGTTATTTTGTTTATTCGGGTGTTAATGGTGGTCTGTGTCATGCGGATCATCCTTTCTTTAGTTTATTTGGAAACTGTATAGAGTATCGGCTGGATGGGGAGAAAGATAAGGGGGCGGGCAAATTTTGTTGCCTCTTCCAAAGGTTTGCGCTATAATAAAGGCAAGAATCGGCACAAGGTGGTGATACCATGCCCTCCCAAAACCCTCCCTTTGAAATAACGCCAAAAATCCTCACAGACATTGCAGAAATAGCGGAGCTGGTGGGCAAAATCAGCTCGGCGCAGTCCCTTTCGTCCAGCCCCACCCTGCGCCGGGCCAACCGTATCCGGACGATCCACGGCTCGCTGGCCATTGAGCAAAACACCCTGAGCATTGAGCAGGTCACGGCCGTCCTCCAGGGCAAAACCGTTTTGGCGCCGCCCAAAGACATTGCGGAGGTGCAAAACGCTTATGAAATTTATGAGCATATGGACGCCCTCGACCCCTACTCCATCGACGCGCTTCTGTCCGCCCACGGCGTTATGATGCGCGGCTTGGTGGGGGAGGCAGGCTGCTTTCGCTCCAGGCCGGTGGGCGTGGTGAACCACCAGGGCGAAATCCTCCACTTTGGCACTCTGCCGGACTACGTACCGGGGCTGGTGGCTGATTTGCTGGACTGGACAAAAGACAGCAGCCTGCCCATGCTGTTAAAAAGCTGCGTGTTCCACTATGAATTTGAGTTGATCCACCCCTTTGCCGATGGGAATGGACGGGTAGGCAGGCTTTGGCACACGCTGCTGCTGTCAAAATGGAACCCTCTCTTTGCATGGCTGCCGGTAGAATCCATCGTCCATAACCGTCAGCAGGAGTATTATGACACCATAAACGCTTCTAACAGCGAAGGGAAATCCACGAAATTTATCTTGTTTATGCTGTCGGCCATCAAATCATCCATCCATGAAGCAATCGATATGAGCGATGATGTGATGGATGATAAAGAAGATCATAACTGGAAGATAGTCCGGGACTATTTGAATGACCACGCCCTCATTCAAAACGCCGATGTGTGCCGCCTGTTGGGCGTTTCCTCCGCCACGGCGAACCGCCTGCTGCGGGGCTGGGTGCAGGAGGATAAGTTGGAGCGGTGCCGCAATGGGCGGGTTTGGGCATACAAGATAAATCAAACAAAATGTAGTATTATTACAGAAAGGGAATTGAATAAAGGGGAGCGACAAGATGGCGGCAAGCACACTAAATGAACTAGAATACTATTGTGAGCAGGAAAACCCCACTGGAGCCTTGATGCTTACCGGTGAGTGGGGATCTGGAAAAACTTATTTAGTCGATCAAATTCTATCGAAAACATTAGCAGAAACCCACATCATCATCCGGATATCCCTATTTGGCATTTCTTCCATCGATGCTGCTTTTGCTGCTGTAAAACAATCCTGGCTGGAAGCCTACCTAGAAAATTCTGGCAAAATCGGAGCGGTGCTCCCAAAAGTTTTAAAGGCAAAAGACGATATAGCCAATCTTGCCAAGACACTAGATAGCACCACAGGCGCTGTATTAGCCGTTGATATCGCGAAATTTATTTCTATTTCTAAGTCTATTGGAGATAAAACGGTTGTCTTGGTATTTGACGACCTTGAAAGGCGCCGAATCGATACTGTCGATTTACTGGGGGTAATAAACGAGTATTGCGAAAACCAGGGCTTTCATACGATTATTATTTCCAATGAGCCAGAGCTGCTAAAGAGGGAAAATACGGATTCAGATGCAAAACCAAGCGAGGCTATCCGATACGATGAGATTAAGGAAAAAATCGTCTGCCGGACGATAGAGATTATACCAGACTACGATGCTGCTGTCGAATCAATCGTTGAGAAATACGCAACAGAGGACAATGCGTATAAGCAATTTCTGAAAGGGCACATAACAGAATTGCAGAATTTGTTCTCTGCTGGTATTCCCATGACAAATACAGAATTTGACGAGACTTCCTTAGATAACGAAAAATTAGCGGAAATACAGGCTGCACATAATCCGCACAACCTCAGAAGTTTTCGCTGTGCTATACAAGATTTCCATAGAATATATTGTCTTTTGAACTCTCAAGGGATAGGGAAGCCTCTGGAAGAATGGCTTTATACCTTTGTTATGTTTACTATGGCTGCAAAGGCAGGAATTATTGTGGATAGCGAAAGATATGGGACTTTCTTCTCAGACATAGGGGTTTCCCAGATATATCCTGCTTTCTATAAAGACAAATATATGCTTGACTTTGAAAAAGCATGGGTTTTTCATGGCAGATGGGATGAAAACGAGGCAATTTCTCAGATACAGGCATATATTGAAACGCAAAAGGCGGCAACACCGTATGATGTTGTCAGAACCTATTCATTGGGCTATATAAATGATGAAGAGCTAATTGAGGGCTTTCCCAAAGTTCTAGATAGCGCATATGGGGGAGAACTGTCGTTGGATGATTACATTCTTTTAATTGAAAACATCGTTTCTGCCCGGATCCATCAGGTCAAGCTTCCGTCATGCGTAGATTGGGAGCAAATGCAGGCAGGCATCAAGAAGCAAATCGAATCTTTAGAGCAAAGCGGAGAAGATGTTTACGGCCATCGGTTTACTAGCAAAAGCAATATGGAATATTTTTTGACCGAAGAACGGGAAGCCTATATGTTGATCCACAAATTCAGAGACGAAGACAGTCTTATGTATGCAAAGAACCGGAAGGACTTCCTCGACTTGCTGGAAGAAGATTGTGGATTAGCATTTATAAAATGCCGAAGCAAGCGTTTCCGTTGTTTTGATCCTCAAATGGCAGATGCGATTGCGCGGGCCTTTTCGGCATGTTCAAATGCGGAAAAAGTAACTCTACTGTCAGACTTCAAGAAAATGTGGGGTAGCAAGGTACAATCCCCTGACACCGATTTGGAAAAAACACTGGAAGGGTTCTGTGCTCTTAAAACTATTTTGTCCCACTCCAAGAACGACACACCCGAAACAAAACAGATAGCTTTGTCCCTTTTTAACGAGTTCATCGCAATAATAGAGAAACTGATTTCAGAGACTGAAGACAGAATTAGAACTGGCAATGACAGAAGCCCCATATAAACACAGCAGAAGGAGTGGTTCTCATGAGCAGCCCCATACTTGCGGAAAACAAAAGATATACGTTTGCTGATTATCTCGGCTGGGACGGCCCAGAACGCTATGAACTGATTCACGGCGAGGCCTACCTTCTGGCTGCGCCCGCGCCATCTCGTCAGGAAGTAAGCGGGGAGATACTGCGGCAGCTTCTGAATTTTTTAGAGGGTAAAAAGTGCAAAGCCTATGCCGCGCCCTTTGACGTGCGCCTGTTCGAGCACATGAATGAGAAACCAGCAGACGTGGATACAGTCGTCCAGCCGGATTGAAGGAGTATTGGATCGTGGATCCGGCAAACCGTGCGGTCAGTGTCTTCCTGCGGGACGATGCTGGGCGGCTGGTTCCCCATGAGGAGTATGGCTTTGCAGATGTGGCGAAGGTCAATGCACTGGACGGCTGCTTTATTGAACTGAACAAGGTGTTCCCGGACATTTAGTCTTCGTTCATGTATAGCCATTGTGGTTACGATTTGGTTACTAAACGTGCAAAGTTTGGTTTCAAAAGGCGGTAGGATAGGGTACAAAAAGTGCCGTCAAACGCAGTATATTGCCGGTTTTTCTGCATGGTTTGATGAAATTTCACAGGCCTGGTACCATTGGTAAGGATGAGGCCAGCAGTTCAAATCTGCTTAGCAGCTCCAGTCAAATCCCTAGGAATCATGCGGTTCCTGGGGGGGGTCTATTTTGATTATCACTGTTTTCCCGAATGGACAAGTCGAAAAACCCATATAGAAACCCATACGCTCCCTAAATATCGGTTGGCCTATTTCCCATTTTCCGCCGCCTCCAGCGCGCTGCGGAAAATGTCCCCGGCCAGTCAGGTCAACACATTCCCATTTCAGCCCGCAGGTTTCCCCGCGGCGTATACCTGTGTCAATCAACAGGGACATATAAGCCTGCCATTTCAAGGGTTCATTTTGCAGACAATCTAGAATATGCTTCAGCTCGCCCGCCGTGTAGCTTTCGGCCTCGGTGGGCTTTTTCATTTCGTCTTTGCGGGGCTTGGGGCGCTCTACCTTATCCATGGGGTTGCGGTCTATCAAGTCGGAGAGGTAAGCCATCTTGAAGATGCCTTGCAGAATCGTATACACTTTTACACAAGTGGCCTGGGCCTTGCCTTGCTTTTGCATGGAGAGCAGCAGGGCGCTGATTTCTGCCGAGGTTATCTCTGGCAGCTTGGAAGTCCCCAGCGCCAGGTATATCCATCTGTCCAGCGCGCCTTAATAAGCACTGCGGCTGCTCTCGCTCATGGTGACGGTCTTGGCGGGCATGAACACGCCTTCGCCATACTACTCCGCAGGGTTTTGATTTTAGCGGCCTCCTTGGCTTGCTGGCGGTCGATTTCAGCCTGTTCCTCCCGGCTCACCACCTCCCCCGCCTGGGCTTGACGCTCAAACTCCGCCGCCTGCTTGGCAAGTTCACGGTCAATGGCCCATTTACTCCAGCCCTCGGGTGGGTACCAGCGGGTGGTAAGATAGCTTTTGCCACGGCCCCGGCTGACGCGGATTTCATAGAATTTATTCCCAGTCTTCGTCGTCTTCTCTCGAATACTTGGCATTTTCCATTTCCTCCAATATTTCTTCATCTGTCTTGGGATTTACACATTGATCCAACAATTCCCTAAGAAAGAAAACAGTGCGCTCGTTAAAGCCATACGCTGCCTACTGCTCTTTTGTGCTAATTGCAAAGCCGTGTTTTTTCAGAATCTCTGCGCACATACCATATTCTTTGCTATGGATAAATTTCTGGTCGTATTCCTCCCGCATTCTATTAATATAAATACAACATTCACAAAGCATCATGTCAAATAATGGCTTGCTCAAGAAGAAAGAAAGCAGTTCCATGCGCTCTATACCTTCATGGGGCTTTTTTTGAGTTTCACTTATTGAAAAGAGATAAGCGGCAGCTCTGTAGCTTAGCCCGAGTGAATCCACAACAGCGCGCATATAAGGTTCTGTTGTAGGCGCATCGGAAAGGCCAAGCAGGTAGCAAGCAGATGGTTTTATCGGCGGCGCTGGTCAAGACATTGGCGGGAAATGACACCATGACGGCACGGTCTTTGAATGAGAATAGCTTTGAATTTAAGCCGCAATTCAAGTTATTTGTCAACACAAACCATCTACCCAAGGCCAATGACGTGACGTTTTTCTGCTCCAGGCGAGTAAAAGTTTTGCCATTTAACCGACATTTTGAGCCAGATGAGCAGGATAAGTCTCTCAAAAAGCGCTTGGAAAAGGAGCTGTCCGGCGCACTAAATTGGTGCTTGGAGGGGCTGTGGCTCATGCAGGAGATGGGTTTTGTACTACCCCAAGCGGTGCTGAAAACCACCGCTCAGTACCAGCATGACAGCGACAAGCTGACCAGATTTGCAGAAGAAGTTTTGGTAGCTGGCCCAGAATGGGGAGGCACCAGCTGAAACGGTTTATCAGGAATATCGGCGCAATGGGCATGCAGACGCCTATCCGGCCTTCAAGCAGGGGATGGAAGGGTTTGCGTACTTGAATCGAACACAGAGAGATTTAACGTAGTAGCCAGCATCGCATTTGTCCCACATTTGTAAGGACAAATGTGCGGCTAAACGCAGGATGGGAAGGGAGCGCCCCTTCAACCCCTAAAATCACAAAGCGCTGACGCGCAGAAGGAGGGACTTTGTTGACAGATAAACGCAAGTTTGACATACGGCTTTCACAGCGTGACTTCAATATGCTGGAAAGGTGGGCGCGCAGATGTAAAATCAGCAAGTCGGAATATATGCGCCGTTTGCTGAACAGGTGCGTCCCGAAGGAGGCCCCGCCTCTGGACTACTATGGCATGATGAACGAGCTGCGGGCGGTGCGGGAGGACTTGGACACACTTGCGCAGATTGCCACAGCCACAGGGTTAGTGGAAGCGGACGTGTTGGAAAAGGAATTGCGCAGACTGGGGAAAGCCCGCAGAAAAATAGCGTTGACTGTAATGGGGGATTACGATGAAGATGAATAGCAGCTATATAGGCGCCTAGAAAAATTGTGACATTAAAACCAACCGGACATTTTGTCCGGTGACCGCTGAAGGCCGGTCGCCACTGTACTTTGTATTTTGGAAAGATTGAAAAGATGCTTGATTTGTATTTCCATTCAGTAATATACAAAGTTTTTTGACCGTATGGGAATCGTAGGAGGAAACTGATTCATGGCTGACATGAGAAAACAACAAGAGCGTGAAGAACTCCACCGCGCCGTCTGGGCCATTACTGACGAACTGCGGGACAGTGTGGACGGCTGGGATTTCAAGAGCTATACGCTTGGTACGATGTTCTATCGTTACATCTCGGAAAACTTAACCGAATACATAAATGCCGGGGAGATTGCCGCTGGAAATGCCAGCTTTGATTATGCCAAACTTTCTGACATGGAGGCCGAGGAAGCCCGGGATGGGCTAGTGCAGGAAAAGAGCTTTTGCATGTTGCCTTCTGAGCTGTTCTGCAACGTCCGGTCCAGAGCGCCCCAGGATAAGAATTTGAACGAAACACTGGAAAAGGGTTTCCACCATATCGAAGATTCTGCAAAGGGCAGCTCCTCCGAGCAGTGCTTTTCCGGGCTGTTCGACGACTTTGATACGAACAGCAATAAGCTGGGCGCTACTGTTGCCAAACGGAATGAAAAGCTGGTGAAGCTGTTGGGCGGCATCGGCAGTCTGAACCTGGGCGCGGTCCTGGGCCATAGCATCGACACCTACGAATTTCTGATGACCATGTACGCCTCCAACGCCGGGAAGAGCGGGGGCGAGTTTTCACTCCCTTCGATGTGCCGGAATTGCTGACCCGGCTGGGGACGGTGGGCAAAACAAAGGTCAATAAGGTCTATGACCCAGCCTGCGGCTCCGGCTCTCTGCTGCTGAAAGCGACCAAGGTGCTGGGCAAGGACGGAGTGCAGTTCGGCTACTTCGGTCAGGAGATCAACATCACTACCTACAACCTCTGCCGTATCAATATGTTCCTCCATGACGTTGGCTTTGATAAGTTTGACATTGCCTGTGAGGACACGTTGACCGCACCCCAGCACTGGGACGACGAACCCTTTGAGTTGATCGTCTCCAATCCTCCCTACTCCATCAAGTGGGCGGGGGACGGTGACGCTACCCTAATCAACGACCCCCGGTTCGCGCCCGCCGGGGTGCTGGCCCCCAAGTCCAAAGCTGACCTTGCCTTTATTATGCATAGCCTGTCCTGGCTGGCCCCCAGCGGTACGGCGGCTATCGTCTGTTTCCCCGGCATCATGTACCGGGGTGGCGCAGAGAAGAAAATCCGGCAATACCTGATTGACAACAACTTTGTCGCCTGCGTCATTCAGCTTCCGGCAAACCTGTTTTTTGGGACGAGCATCGCCACCTGTATCATGGTGCTGAAAAAGGGCAAGGCGGACAACAGAACCCTGTTTATCGACGCTTCCGGCGAATGCGTCAAGGTGACGAACAACAACCGCCTGACGGCGGAGAACATCCAGCGCATTGTGTCCGTGTTTGCCGCCCGGGAGGAAATCAAGTACTTCTCCCGCCTGGCAGAGTACGGCGAAATCGCCGGGAATGATTACAACCTGTCCGTCAGCACCTATGTGGAGGCGGAGGACACTCGGGAGAAAATCGACATTGGAAAGCTCAACGCGGAGATTGAGGAAATCGTGGCACAGGAGCAGGTTTTGCGGGACGAGATTGATAGAATTATTAGAGAGATAGAGCGAGATTGATGTGTAAACACTTTACAAATCCAGATACTTGGATATCTATTATTGCTATTTGTTCATCCATTATTGCGCTGTTTCAGACACAAAAACAAATTAAGTTAAGCAATAAACAACAGTTGTTTGATAGAAGGCTTGATAAGTATCTTTTGTTCAAAGATCTAATTACTTTATATAAAGGCAACCGTCAATTATTTGTGGACAAGGACTCAATTTGTGAGATGGTAGACTTTCAATTTTCTATGCTTACAAATTGTAGTGCGTTAGAAAGGTAGAGGAAGAACTTACTGATGGAATTAAGTTGTAAAAGGTGGTAGGAACATGAACAAGCTTGAACAACTGATCCAAGAGCTTTGCCCGAATGGGGTGGAGTTTGATTGCCTTGATAGCCTCTGTTTCATAAATAAAGGCGTTCAGTTTAATAAAACTGCTATGAATGAGCATGGTAGCTATCCTGTGATAAATGGTGGTATCACCCCATCTGGATACATTGAATAATGCAATCAGGAAGAAAACACTATCACGATTTCACAAGGAGGTGCTTCAGCGGGGTATGTGAACTGACTTACGGTCAAATTCTGGGCAGGGGCGCATTGCTATCTTGAAGCCATTTGATAAAGTGTTAAATCGGTATCTATATCATTTTATTAAGTCTCAAGAATATAGGTTACAAGAATTTCAATGTGGCACAGGAATACCTGCATTAGCAAAGTCAACGGTCGCATCGCTCAAAATGCCTGTCCCCCCTCTGCCAGTGCAGAGTGAAATTGTCAAGATTCTTGACAATTTCGCGGAGTTTACAGCGAGAAAGAAACAGTATGAATACTATCTTGAAAGCTTAATTGTTTCTTGTAAAGAGTCGCAAAAAATCAAGTTACATGGAATCTGTAAAATATATGATGGAACACATCAAACACCGAAGTATACAGACAGTGGGGTAAAATTTGTAAGCGTTAAAAATATTGATATCTTGTATAACACAAAGCCAAGCCACAAATTGGTGATGTTCTAATGACGCAAATCACTGCCGGGGTAATTTGGTATATGCGCCGTTATTAACAGCGATGAACCTCTTGCTTATTATGTTTCGCTGGCCTTGTTGCGGCCCAATCAAGAAAAACTCAATAGCCAATATTTGAAATATTATATTGAAAGCGGTTATGGGAAAAAAGAACTTGGCCGATACATATTGACTGATGCAACCCCACCAAAGATAAGCAAAGATGCTATCTGCAACGACCTGACTTCTGGCCTGCCCGCTGAGATTGCGGCGCGGCAAAAGCAGTACGAATATTACCGAGACAAACCTCTCACCTTTAAGGAGCTAACCGTATGAGCTATTTCAACATCGTGGCCCAGACAACAGAAAATACGGTAACCACAGAATACGAGCCGGTCAAGGCCCATTCCGACAGCTACCAGAGCGAGGCCGCGCTGGAAAAGGAGTTTATCTGCCTGCTCAGTGAGCAGGGGTACGAGTATCTGCCCATCTACGGGGAGCCAGAGATGATTGCCAACCTCCGCCAAAAGCTGGAGGCCTACATCTTCACCGATGCCGAATGGGAGCGATTTTTCAGCGAGTATATTGCAGGCGCTAACGACAGTATTGAGGACAAGACCCGCCGCATCCAGGAGGACTTTGTGCAGGTTCTCCGGCGGGATACCGGCGAGAGCAAGAACATCGGGAGTGTCCAGACAGCGCGTTTTATATCTACGGTGCACACCTATGGGGCTTTGAGTCTCGCCTGCCGGCTCGGTCGGCGCTTGACGGTTCCCACCGGGAACCAGCGCCCCCATACCCCACAACCCCTTTAAAAAAGGGTTGATCCTAAAAGTAATTTCCTGTATTTTGAGTTTCATTTAATAAACTCTTTATTTTGGACACTCCCCTCATGGACAAACCACTGGCGAGGCCTTCAAGGTGGGCGGTGAAGAAATCCATGCGGAAAGCACCTTTACCCCCGAAAAGGCTGACGGCGAAACTGTAGTAAAGCTCACTTTTGACGGCAGCGGTATCACCCAGGCCACGGAAATTGTGGTGTTTGAGGTTTTGTATCAGGGCGAGGTGAAGATCGCTGCCCATGAGGACATCAACGACCAAGGCCAGACCGTGAAGATCGTGCCGCCCCCCCGGCAAGCCCACCACGCCTAATCCCGGCAATCCTCAGACCGGCGACCGCTCCATGATGGGTTTCTGGATCGGCCTGGGCGCTGTGGCTCTGGGCGGCTTGTCGGCTGGTATTTTCATGTACACCAGAAAGAAAAAGGAACAGGATGGTGAGCGATGAAGAAAGTGTATATCTGCGCGCCCCTTGCGGGGGACATGGAGGGCAATCTGGAAATGGCAAAGCGCTACAGCGAATACGCACTGAGGTGCGGGGCGGCTCCAGTCACCCCGCATGTTTATACTTTCCGAAAGACAAGTGTGCGAAGCCACTTTCTTTCGGAAAGTATTGCGCTCTTGCTTGGATGATTCTGTCCCGGAAGAACGAGAGACGGGGATAACCGCTAGGCTGTCCCTTTTGCGGTTCTGCGATGAGGTCTGGGTGTTTGGTGACCTACCCATAGATGGAATGAGGGCGGAGATAAAGCTGGCACATAATCTCAATATCAAGGAGCACGAAATCAAAGAAGTATCACCCACTGTTGTCTCTATGACGAGGGATACTCCCGAATCGACTGCATTGGATGTCCCCTGGCTGGGGCCAAGCAAATGCGCAGGGAGTTCGCCCAGTACCCGAAAATATGAGCAGGCGTATGTCCGCGCCTTTGACCGTATGCTGCAGGCCCGAATCGACAACTGCAAGCCTTATAAGAGGTGGCGCTGCGGTCAGGATGTTATGGATTAGTGGCTCAGCGAGAGCAAGCCGCTAAAATCAGAGGATCAGTTAAGCCTATACGATGCAAGGAGTGATTTATCCGTAAGAAACACTTTCGCATTTGAAAAATTTTTGACACAGAAGCCACTCGTTTGGGGCGAAAGGACAACTTTTCGGAGTTTTAAGGCAGACTCTAAGCTTGGATATTGCCAGGTCAACACCTTCCCTCTGTTTTCCTTTGCGTCAATGGCGCGTTCCGCTCCCGGAGACGCTGGCCTACTCCTTCCACCCCAGGCTGTCTATCCAGAACTGCACCAGTTCTATGGGGCCTTTGGCCTCCACATAGCTCATGCCAAAACGCTCTACCCCGGCTGCCGCCACCGAGCCATCCTTACGGACGCCGTAGGAAGCGTAATACCCGGCGGTCAGGGATTTCATGTCTGTCCAGTCGTCTACATCACACTGGCCGTGGTCGTTTTTCCCGAAGGCTTCGCAGGCGCCGTCTGCCCGCAGGCCCAAAAGATTCTCGTTGCCGCCGGAGATGGCTGTGATATCTGACCACCCTTCCAACTGCCTCATGTCAAAGCCCAGTTCGCCCCAGCCCTGCACCGTGCCGTCAGACCACAAAACCGCCACTAGGTTGCGGGCGGACACGTCCACCACGCTGCGGCCTTCAGGGTTTGCCAGGGCGGGCAGTTGCTTCCAGGCATTGTTGCCCGCGCCATGTAGCTGGCCGTCCTCTGTCAGCAGCACAAAGCTGGTCCAGTCTCCGTAAACGGCCGCAATGGGGGCCAGCTCTTTACAGGTGACGTCGATGTATTGCTGGTATTCGCTGTTCGTGCAGGCCACCGTGCCGTCTGCCCGCAGGCCAATGGTCATGGTGGTGTCGCCGGTACCGGCCTCGTGCAGGGTTTCCATGTTTGTCCAGCCGCCGATATCGCACTCGCCATGCTCGTTGTCCCCAACAGCCACGCAGGTTCCGTCGCTTTTAAGGCCCACCAGACAGTGGTTCATGGCGCTGATGGACACGATGTCTGTCCACTGCTCTGCCTGCTTTGCGGGGTCGTCCTTCCGGGCGGACACCACTACCGTGCCGTCTGCCCGCAGGCCCGCGTTGAAGCGGACGCCAATGGCCACCTGGGTGATGTCCGTCCACTTGCCCACCTCGCTCAGGCCCTTCCAGCCGTTATAGCCTGCGCAGGCCACAGTGCCGTCTGCCCGCAGCCCCAGGGCCGTATAGTAGTAAGAGACTACTGACTCCACATCGTGCCAGCCCCCCGCGTACAGCACGTTGGAGAGCACGTTCACCCCCACCACTATGCCTGCGGCCAAGGCAGCCGCTGCTATGAGGCTTACAAGGCTTCTGCGGGCAGCGGACTGCTTTTCAGCCGGCAGCTCCAGAATAACGCCCTCGCTGTGGGCAGGGGTATAGTCGGGGTAGGGCGCGCCGGGGGTGCCCTTTTCCCGGTTGATAGTTTCCATGTCCTGCCGGTAGGCCTCCAGGATGTGAGCGTCCGCTTCCTTAAGCTCCTGTATGGCCTTTTTCAGGACGCTGCGGTTGCGCCCGCCGCCCAGGCTGAAAATTAACTGCAAAATATGGATGACCAGAAGCACCAGCAGGGATGCCCCCGCTGCCACCAGAAAGACGATCCCCCCAAGCTTGGACAGCAACAGCACTGCCACAACGCTTATGGGCGCACAAAACCAGTACCGCATGCCGCTTAAACCCCGCAGCTCGAAGGTAAGCCCCGCCATAAGCAGCACCGGCCCGGTGAACCCTATGAGATAGTCCTTGCTGGACTGGGCCAGGGCCAATACATACATCACCTGGGCCAGCAGGAAAAAGGCGGCCGCCAGGACCAGCCTCCAGCGCAGCTTACCCCCGGACTGCTTGCGGGCGGTGCGGTTTGTGAGGATGCGGTTCTCCGCCTGACGCTGGGCGGCAAACAGGGGCTGCGCCCCTACGTCCCGCCGCTTGTACTTTTCATGCTGGGCCTCTACGGCCCATTCCCGGCCGGCCCGGCTTTTATAGGCTTCCAGCCGCTCCAGCCGGGGGTCGCCCCGGGGCACGTACAGGCGCACGCGGCCTTCGCAGGTGTCAAAGTCCTTTGTAAGCAGCCACTGGTAATCGGTAAAATCCCGGGTGCCCTGGCACATCTGCTGCCATACCGGCTCTGCCATCAGCTCCCGCATGGACTGGCGGTACGTGTCCTTCTGCCTGTCCCCGGCAAACTGCAAGGCCCGCTGGTAGGCCGTGTCCAAATCCCCGCTGAACCAGGGGGTGCGAAGGCCGCCGGTCATGGCCTGCACGGCGCCCCAATAGGCGGCAGGCTCTTCACGATCCAGGGCGGAAATCTCCTGGTACAGGCCCAGGGCCTTGTCAAAATCCTTTTCCGCCAGAGCTCCGTCAGCCTGGCGCTTCAGATCCAGAATCCGGCGGTTCAGCTCTGCCGACCGGCCGCCGCGGCCAAACAGGCCGTTTATCTGCTGCACCACCAGGTCCTGAAAAGCCGGCACGCCGCAGTTGATGGCCTGCAGGGCGCTAAGCTCCATGGGCAGATCCCTGCCGGGGTCGGTGTCCCGGTACACACTTAAAAGCTTGCGCCCGGGATCCTCCTGGGAAAGCTCCCAGTACCGTTTCCAGGCGGCGGAAAGCCTAGACTCCGAAAAATCCACTCCCGGGGCAGAAACCACCAGCATGGCCGATGATTTCTGGGCCGCTGCCATCTCGTACAGGTTTTTCTCCCCCTCCGGCACCCCTTCTAGCATGGTGCAGGGCAAAAACACCCGGTAGCCCGCGCCATCCAGGGCCGCGCCCACCTGGTTTGCCAACTGGTAAGCGGCAGCGCCAGGCCCCTGGGTGCAGGCAAGGTAAATATCAAAATCTCCCTGCCTGCGGGCTATTTCCAGCATTTTCCCGTGCATTTCCTCAATGCGCCTGGACATCCCCTGGTAATAGTACCGGGCTTCCTGGGGGCAGTATTCCAGCATCTTGCCGTAGCTGGGATCCTGGGTAAAGGAGGCTGTCTCCAGTCGGTGAAAGAGGATCTGCCCATAGTTTTCCCCGGACTTTACAACCTCCACGCCATAGCGGCTGAGAAGATACCCCCAGTGGGCCTCTGTCTCCGTGGCGTCTATCTTTAAGATACGCCCATAATTGACCTGGGCCGCGGCGAAATTCCCGGCGTCACGCATGTCGGCGGCGCGGCGGTACAGGGCCGCCTTTTGCGGAAAGTCGTTGGGGAAAACGAACAGCGCCCCGCAGGATGGGCATTTGCCCACCTTTACGCCTTCCTCTGCTTCTACGATACTGCCGCATTGGGTACATCTGTACTGTGCCATTGTGTGCCCCTCCTTATTCTTTGGGCCAGAAAACCGCGCCCCACTCTTTCAACTGCTTTTTCAGATCCCCTTTCTGGGTAGACCCGGCGGTGCGGAATACGAATTCCACAGCCCCGCCGTTACCGGAAAAGAGAACCTCTGCGCTGTGTACGGCCATGATGCTGCCGCCTGAGCAGGTGCTGGTTCCGTCTGACCCGTAATGGATGACGTTATCGGTGGTGACCACCGCCATATAGTCACCTTGGAAGCACGCCCACAGCACGTCTTCCGTGGGGAAGCTTTTGGGCCCCGTGCCGCTTAGAAGCAGTTGGCCGTCGGCGGTCACGGCGGCGCACTGATGCTGGCCTGCCGCCACCCACACCAGGTTCCCCCACTGGGATACGTCCCCCTGGCACTCCGGTATGTCCGTCCAGGCAGTGCCGTCCTGGTAGCAGAGGATGAGCCCGCCGTTGTTGTAGTCGGCCTGGCGCACGCCGGAAAGGGGCGCCTCTACCCCAAAGGTGGTCAGCAGGGTGCCATCGTCCCGCAGGGAAGCAGCGCCTGAGTCGGAAACCATGATGTTCGTGCAGCCCGTCCACCCGGACACATCAGCCGCCTGGGCGGCCATGCCCGCAAGCACCGCCGTGCCGTCCTGGTACACCCCGCCCGCAGAGCTTTTGCCCCAGGACATAGACACGGACTTATAGGCCCCATCGGGCAATTCAGGCACGCTGCCGGCCCGGTACAGAACGCCGTCCCGGCCCACGCCAAAGGCCCCATAGCTGTCATCTCCCAAAGAAGAGAACGCAAGCAGGCGGGAGTCCGCCAGACGCCTGCGCAGGTCCAGCATTTCAGGGGTGTCCTCCCCAAAGCCCCGCAGCTTTTCATAGGCAGACGCCCACTGCCCGGCGGCATAGACGTCCAGGCCTTCCTGCCGCCACTGATCCAGGGTGCCCTGGGCTTCCGGCACAAGGTCTGTAATGGCCAAAAGATCCGCTATGGCCCCGGGGCGGTTCTCCGCGTTTAAGGCTTCCTGGTAGGTAATCCGGGCCAGCCGCTGCCTGCTGGACTGTACCATTTCCCGGCTGTCCTTATAGTCGCCCAAGGACTCGAAAAGGTTCTGGGCGGCGGCATACTCCCGGTTGTTATAGGCGGTCATGGCTTCCTCATACGCCTGAGAGCCTGCTGAAGCCGTTTTCCACTGGAAAAAGAGGAACACGCCCCCGCCCACCAAAGCCAGCAGCACCAGCGCTGCCGCCGTAATGGTGGCGGATCTGTGCCGGGCAGCTCTCCGCTCCTTTTCCTGCTGATCCTTTATCTGGGCCTGGCGCAGGAATTCTTCCCGCTCCTGCTTGGCCCTTTCAGCCTTTTCTTCCTCCCGGCGGCGCTCCTCCTCCTCCTGCTGGGCGATGCGCGCCCGCTCCAGGGCGTTTTGGGCCGTCTGCTGCCAAAGCTGCTGCTCCCTTGGGGTGGCAAAGGCCAGGGCGCTGGTGTAGTGCGGGTCGTTTTCAACAAGCTCACCGCGTTCCTCCAGCTCTTTTTCGTCCCGGCACTGCCGGGAGACCAGCAGCAGCCCCCAATAGGCCTGGGCCTCCTGGGGGTTATAGTCCAGCACCTGGTCAAAAAGCCTGCGAGCTTCGGAGAAATTCCCGGCCTCCAGCTCCAGCCGGGCAGATTTTAAAAGGTTCGCGTAGGCAAAATTCTCTGTCTTGCCCGCTTCCTCCCAGTATTCATCGCCAGAGTCCCGGCCCTCCAGGGTGTCGAGCAGGGAATCAAAAAAGTTCAGCCCGTCCATGTTAAGCCTTGCCGCGGCCCCGTCGAACAGCTCTCCCGGTATGTCCTCATACTCCTCCAGCCGGCCAAAGGCAATGTAAAGCGGCGCGTCCCCCCGCAAAAGGAACCGCCGGGCGTCAAAGCATGTGTCCGGGGTAAAGGCATCCTTCCGGTCTGCCACCAGCACCATGCTTTTGGCTGTGCCCACCGCGCAGAACAGATCCGGCTCCCAGTCCTGCCGGGGCAGGCCCTTAAGGAAATCGGCGGGGAAGAACACCCGGTAGCCCTCTTCCTCCAAGGCCCGGACCACCCGCCTGCCCGCCTGCAGGGACACCTCTGACGCCGCCACAAAAACGTCCCAGGGCTGGGTGCCCGCCAGCTTGCGGGTAATGCGCTCCTGCAGATCCTGGATTTTCCCGGCTTCCTCCCGGTACAGATCCGCTTCCTGGGGCGGGGCCAGGGAGATGGCCCGCTTGTAATCCGGGTCGTCCAAAAACGCGCCTAAAGAGGCCCTGTGGCACACCAGCCGATATTCCTTCTCCCCGATTTGCTGGTACTCCACCCGGAACCGGGACAGCGCGCTGCCCCACAGGGCCCCGGTATTCTCCGGGTCCCCGCGCAGAATTTCCTGATAGATGCCGGCGGCTTCCTCAAAATCATGGCGCTGCCGGGCGTGGGAGGCCGCCAGAAAGCGGCTTTCCTCTTTGGTGTATCCCTGGGGGACGGCCACTTTTTGCCCACAGCTTTGACATATGGCAAAGGCCTGCCCTTCTAAAAGCTCCAGGGTGCCCCCGCAGGTATTACAGCAGATATGCAGCATAGACTAATCCTCCACTGGCAGGCCCAGCAAACCCATTTTCTTTTTAAGGGCCTCCACTTCTTTCCTGTTTTCCTCCGCCACGTTCCGGCCGCAAGAATCGGCCCGCTCTGTATATTCATCCCCGCCGTCCAGGTAAGGGGCATAGGGCTTGAGGCTTTCCGCTATGGCTGCTCTTGCGTCGGCGTCCATGGCCTGCCTTATGGGATCCAGGGTACCGGCCCGCTGCGCGGCCTCCCTTTGCAGGCGGCGCATGCGGCGGATATGGCGACGCTTGCCCCCTGCGTACACGAAGAAATAGAACATCCACCCCAGCGCCATGACCCCGACAAAGGCATAGACAATGTGCTGCCCTGTGACAGGCCCGAAAAGGGGTTCTTTGTGCTCCTCCACCAGGATGAACATGCCCATGGTGAGAAGGAAGCCGGGGGCGATGGAAATGGCAAAGCGGATGATGGTGGAGAGGCAGCCCTCCATAAAATCGGAAAGGAAGGCGTTGACAGGGATAAAGTAAGCCACCACTATTGACAGGAACATGGTCACAGGGATAAGCTGGCTGTGGCCTGCTTCATAAATCCCGGTGGCAAAGGCCAGGGCCGGCAGCACGTTGCCCACAAGGAAGAAGAGTGTCATCCTCCAGGTGCCGTCAAAGCCTCCCACCTGCCGGCTTTCCCGCTCGTATTCGCTGGCCTGGCTGGAAAACCACTTCTTTTCTTCCCGCAGCCTCTGGTATCCCGGCAGGGTGGACTGTCCGCTTTTCAGCATCTTTACCGTGTCGTCCAGTACGGTTTTTGCCTCCCGGCGCTTTTCCTCCCGTTCCTCTTTTTCCTTCTGTCTGCGCACAGCCAGGTCGGAAAAATCCATGTATTTCTGCTCAAGCTCCGGGTCTGCGCACTCCAGCGCCCGCAAAAAGTGAGAGTTGCCCGCAAGCCGGGTGGTGGGGTTTTGCAGCAGATCCTCCTCCCCGGTGATTCCCAAGTCGCACAGGGCCAGCCCGAAGTGGGCGGGGGCATAGCGTTCGTCCAGATCCAGGGCCTTCCTGAACATGATGCGGGCCCCGTCAAAGTTTCCGGTGCCAAGGGATATCTGGCCCCGTGTGCAGTAGTTTTCCGGCGACACCTGCATGGAGGCCCCGTCCCGCTGGGCCCTGCGCTCGGCCTGTACCTGACGGCGCAGGGAGTCGGCCCTGGAAGCTCCCGCCGGGGCCTGGGACATGCCGAAATGCCGGGCCAGAAGCTGCAAAAGATCCCGCTTGGGGTTTACCACCTGATCCATTTCCACATAATTGGGCATGTTGCGCAAGGAGGGCGGCAGTTCTCCATGGGACATGTGCTGGAACATGGGGATGAGCATCCTGCCGCCGTTTACAGAGCCCCCCGCCTTCATCTCCTGATCCAGGAGCGCCAGGTACCGTCCCCATTCGTTTTTCACCCACACAGCGTTATAAAACTCGACTTTTGTGGCAATAGCAATCAGAGCCCGGGCGGTGTGCAGCGCCGCCATAATGCGGGGCTCGTACTCCTCCCCCGCGTGCAGGGACTCCTCGGCAAAAAACACCTTGTACCCGGCCTTTGTCAGCTCCTTATACAGGTCGGCGGCCAGGCGGCTGTCTGGGGTGCGGGTTTCGTCGGCCTCGCTGCGCTTGTAGCACAGGAAGATGTCGTAGGGCTCTTCCCGCCCGGATATCTCCAGCCCCCGCTGCTGGATGGTATCAATGAGCCTGCACTGGGTGATGTAAAACTCCCGGGCCTCCGGATCCACCGCGTACTGCACGGCCTGTTTTGCATATATATATTCTGAAAACCGATGGGCTGACAGCCGGTGAAAGGTGGGCAGCAGCTCATCGGTGTGGGGGTCGTGTACATATTCGATGCCGTATTCGCTTAAGGCCCGGCCCCAGCAGGCCGCGGCATCGGTGGGGCTTGCGTCCAGAATCTGCTCGAAGGCGTGCTGGGCGTCGGCAAATTCACGCTGACTCAGCAGGTCGTTTGCCCGGGAATACTGGGCGGTCAGGTCAGGGGACAGGTGGGGCACCGGCACTTCGCTCCCGCAGTTTGCGCATATGCCCACATGGGCCCCCGGCGCCACCAGCACGTTTCCCCCGCAGCTTCCGCATTTTATTGTTTCCATACGGCTTTCATCCTCCTCTTTTTTCATATCCCTCAAAAATCATGGTCACAGCATACGCCCCCGGTTACGCTGGCCAAGCTCCAGCCGGAGGGCCTCCGCCTCTTCAGCAGCCTTCTCCGGCTCGCCGCCGCGCAGCAGTTCCAGCACCCGGGTGATCCTGTCCCACAAGGCATTGTCCTGGAGCTGGGTAGCGCTGGTGCCCATAGGCGAAAACCGCAGATCCTCCGCCAGGGAGGAAAGCTTCTCCTTTAAGGCAGGGTCTTGGGCTCTCTCGGCGGCGTTTCGCATCTGGGCCGACAGCGCCCGGATGTCCTGGCGGCGGGCGCTGTCATGGGCCTGTATCTCCATGGTTCTGCGCACCGCAGCGCCTGCTGCTATGCACAAGGCCCAGAAGGACAGGGCCGCTACAAGCTCCACGCACAGGGCCGCCTTCCAGGAGAACCAGGGGATGAACAGGGTGAAGAGCACGGTGAGGACAACCGCAGTCCCCACATACAAACAGGCCATCCGGCGCACAGGCTGGGTAAAGGCCGCATGTTCCGCGTCCATGCGGGGCACCCCGGATACCCCCAGCAGCACGGCGGCAAAAACCACCGCCAAAAGGAAAAACAGGTAGCCTATCCACCCGGTGAGGGTATGGGGGCTGCGCAGCAGGAAGACCACCGCCGTCACGGCCGCGAAGATCAGCCCCAGCACCACAAACCCTATGGCTTTATCCGACATTTTTTTCATATAAGAACCCTCCCTTTCCGGCCGGGCCTATGGCCGGGCCCCGCCGCAGTTAGAGCAGAATTTGCTTTCGGGCCCGTTTTCCTGGCCGCAGGCGCAGGTCCAGGGGGCAGGCGGGCGGGGCTTGGGTTTACCGCACTCGCTGCAGAAGTTTCCAGTGTTCACAGCGCCGCAGGTGCAGGTCCAGCTTTCCTGGGGGCGCGGCCTGGGCTTGCCGCACGCCCCGCAGAAATTCCCGGTGTTCCGCGCCCCGCAGGAACACAGCCAGCCCTCCGGCTGCGGGGAAGCCGCCATCGTAAAGGGGGCGGTGCCCATCATGTCCTGCATCATGTCGCCCGCGTTTTTCGCCATCTGGAAGCCCATGCCCATCTTCATGGCATCGGACATCATGCCGGTCATATCTCCCACAAGGGGAGACCCGCTCCCCTGCCCGCCGGCCTCTACAGCCTTGCCCAGAATGTCAAACTGGTGCTCCTGGATGGAGGTGATGCCCTCAAGGCTGCGGCGGGCCGCCTCGCCCTGGGCGGCAATCACGTTGGCCTGGGAGGCGGCCGTGGCCTCTGTCAGGGTCTGCTCGGCCTGTATTTGGGCCTTTTGGGCGGCGATGCCCGCCTTTTTCAGCTCGATCTCCCCTTCCAGATCTACATGGCCATGCCGGGCGTACCGCTGCTGGTGCAGGAGCCGGGCTTCCTGGAAAGCGGGGTCGTCCTCGGGCAGGGCAAAGTTTACCAGGTAGAACTCACGCAAAAGCAGGCCGTACTTTTTAAACTCCGGGGCCAGCACATTTTTCAGCTCCCCACTCAGCACGTCCAGGTGCTGATCCAGGGTAAAGGCGTTCATGTGCTGCTGCTGGATAACCCGCGCCAAATGGGATTTGATCAGGGTGTCCACCATGTCCCGGAACATCTCCTGCATCCCGGCGGCGGTCAGCTCGCGGCCTGTGCCCAAAAGGTACGTCAGAAGCTTTAAGGGCTGGTCGGGGTCGGCCTGGATGTTCATGGAGCCGCTGGCCCCTACGCTTAAAGGCAGGGGCTTGCCGTCCTCTACCTCCAGCATCACATTGACGCGCCGCCGCGTGCCCCAGTTTACCGCCATATGTACAGACTGGTTGATGAAATAGACCTCGCAGTGGTAATACTTCCGGCCAAACGCTCCCTGCACCAGGCGGCTTAAAAACGGGAAGTTGCTGGTTTCCAGTATATGCAGCCCCGGCGGCAGAACCTCCAGCGCCCCGCCGTCCCGGAAAAAGACCGCCTGCTGGGATTCGTGTACCGTCAGCCGCGTCCCGAACTCAAAGTCTTCCTTTTCGCATTTCCAGGCCAGCAGGCCCTTCTGCCCTTCGTCCACTATGAATTTTTTTGTACCTAACATGTCGTCCCCCCTCCTCCGTTTATGCAAAACCCCTCCATAGATTTTTCTGAGGAATTTCACCGTATTATTATGTTATTTTACCATACATGCGGATATTTGGCAACCAAAGGCCCGCAAAAACCCCCGGGAGGATTAAATTTTTGCGGGGTCCCAGCCTACCGCCGCGTGCCGGAGGGTGAGCGGGCGCCAGTGGCGTGCATGTGTAAATTGACCGAACTGGCAGGCGAGACTGAATCCTTCCCCCTTTGCAATGTACCAAAATCATGCTATAATGATGGAAAACCATTAGGAGGAACGACGAAATGTCTGAATTTATCAAACGGCAGGTCCTGATTGATACCGACCTGGGTGACGACGTAGATGATGCTGCCGCGCTGATCATGGCGCTTAACTCGCCGGAACTGGATATCATTGGCATTACCACCGTGTATCAAGACACCCTTGCGCGCGCCGAAATGGTTTCCGAGCTGTGCGGGATGTATGGCAGGCCGGACATCCCTGTGTGCCCCGGCTTTGGCCTGCCCCTGATCGAGCGGCCCGACATGGCGGCCAAGCCGGTGCAGTATGATATACTGTCCAAAAAGCGCCCTGTGCCCCGGGAATGTGACGGGGCGGAATTCATCCTGCGGGCGGTTCGGGAGCATCCGGATGTGACGATCGTGGCAATGGGTGCTATGACGAACCTGGCTGCCGCGTTCCACCGCGCGCCGGATGTCATGAAAAGCGTCCCCATCCTTGCCATGGGCGGCGTTTTCGATAGCAGCCTGCCGGAGTGGAACATTAAGTGCGACCCCGAAGCGGCCCGCATCGTAACAGACCTTTCGGGGCACCTGACCATGTTCGGGCTTGATGTTACCAAATACTGCCGCATTGAAAATGCCCTTTTGGATGAAATTTGCCTGCCCGAAAATGAAAATCTCCAATACTTTATGCAAGGGGTTAAGATTTTCCAAAAAAATATGGGTTATCCGGTCACGCTGCACGACGCGCTTTTGATTGCCTACCTGCTTGACCCGGCTGTAGTAGAGCTGGGTCAAGGCGATTTCACTGTGGAGCTTTCCGGCAGCAGCACACGCGGCGCTATGGTTTCACAGATGAATCCTTATGAGATCGAGCCTGCCTGCAAGAAGAACTTTTATTATGCACGGAAAATCCATGCAGAACGGTTCCGTGAAATGGTACGGGAGCGGCTCCGCTGACAAACAAGGGGTATCTTTATGCGTATTCTGAATTTCGGTTCGCTGAATATTGACTATGTATACTCTGTAGGACATATCGCCGCGCCTGGGGAGACGATTGCTTCATCCGGGCGCAAGGTGTTCTATGGCGGCAAGGGGTTCAACCAGTCTGTTGCTGTTAGCCAGGCGGGGGTTCCAGTATTTCATGCCGGGCAGGTTGGGCCGGACGGTGACGGGATATTGGCGGAATGTGAAAAGCTCGGTGTTGACACCTCGTATATCCGAAAATCTGAAGAGGAAACTGGCCATACCTTTATCCAGGTAGATGAAAACGGCCAGAACAGCATTGTCCTTTTCGGCGGCAGCAACCGCTCCATCCGCAGGGAGCATATTGACTGGGTGCTGTCGCAGTTTGATGCTAGGGATGTAGTAATCCTGCAAAACGAGATCAACAGCCTGGACTATATCATCAGCCAGGCTGCTAAACGCGGCCTTATGATTATCCTGAACCCCTCCCCCTGCGATCAGGCTATTGCTGGCTGCGATCTTTCAAAGGTGGGCTGGCTCGTTCTCAACGAGGTGGAGGGCGAACAGCTAACAGGTGAGCGGGAGGGCCAAGCTATTCTGCGGGGTCTTGCAGACCGCTTCCCACAGACTGGCCTTGTGCTGACCCTTGGGAGCGAGGGTGCATTTTGTTGGGATGGAGATGAGACTATCTATCAGCCCTGTTTTAAAGTCAAGCCAGCAGATACTACAGCGGCAGGGGACACCTTTCTGGGCTATTTTGCAGCGGGGCTTGCGCAAGGGCTGCCCTTGAGACGCTCAATGGAACGGGCTGCCGCTGCGGCGGCTATTGCCATAACCCGGCAGGGAGCCGCACCGTCTATTCCTAATCATGGGGAGGTGGAACGGTTTTTGATGGCGTAATGGGGACTTGCTATCGCAGCCTGTTCTTTGTTGTGCGGCGCAGGTGTTTTACAGCCTTATTTGAAGCTGATTCTGTCATGTGCCCGCCTGTTCATGGTTCAGCACTTCCTTGTGAAAAGGCGGCGGGCCCTTAAGCCTGCCGCCTTTTCTGTGTATTCAAAAATTGTACCGCGGGAAGGGTTCTTATCCGTAAAGTGCGCCCCCCTAATACTCATCCCTGCCTGTAAGCCGCCGGAAACATTCCTTATAAAGCCCCTCCGTGGTGCGCACGATGTCCTCTGGCAGCTCCGGCCCAGGCTCTGCGCCGTCCAGACCGTGCTCTATTAGATAATCCCGCACAAACTGCTTATCAAAGCACTGGGGCGAAGTGCCCGGCTGATAGGCTCCTGCTGCCCAAAAACGACTGGAATCCGGCGTGAGAATTTCGTCTCCCAAGGTGAGGGCGCCGTCCTTATCATATCCAAACTCAAATTTCGTGTCCGCAATTATAATGCCTTTTTTCAAAGCGTATTCCGAGCAGGCCACATAAAGCCGCAGGCATATCCCGCAGATTCTTTCTGTTTCTTCCGGCCCCAGCTCCTTTTGCAGCCTGCCCAGTGTAATGTTCTCATCGTGCCCCTGGCTTTTCTTTGCAGAGGGCGTAAGGACAGGCGCAGGCAGCTTTTCTGCCAACTGATACGTCTTCCCGCAATAGCTCCCCGCCGCCTGATGTTCTTTCCATAAGCCGCCAAACATATAACCCCGCACAGTAAATTCAAAAGGCAGCATTTTTAACTTCTTGACCAGAACCGTGCGCTTTTCGTATTGCTGGGGCAGCCCCGCAGGGGTAGCCGAAAGGATATGGTTCGGTACCATATCGCGGGTGTAATCAAACCAGAAATTGCTGATCTGGGTAAGCGCCACCCCCTTGTCCTTTATAACAGATTTCAAAATAACATCGAATGCGGAAATCCTGTCCGTGGCGACAATGGCCAGCCGGTCTTCATCTACCTCATAGACCTCCCGCACCTTTCCGGAAATAATCTTCTTCATATTCATACCTTCCCCTTTCCCAACATGTCAAATAGAAGCGGTCTGTTTGATAGCGTACAGGGTGTCCATACAGTGCCTGTGGGGGGAGCCGCCGCTCATACAGTCAAAGATCTTTTCCTCACAATGGGCGATGAGCCAGTCGGCGTAGTAGGAAAAAAGCTCGCCGGACACCCACTTGTAGCGGCCTTCCCGCCGGTCGGATTCGGTTACAAGGAAGGGCTTCCGCACAAAGACGTTTAGAGCGTGGAGTCCTTGATCCGCCGTATGTGCCTGGTAATTTTCCAGTATCTCCCGCCGCAGCTCCTGGGGGATATAGTGCAGAGAGCCGGAACAGAATACAATGTCGAATTCGCTGTCCAGCCGGAAGTCCCGCAGGTCGGCCTGAAAGAAATTGATCTCCACCCCAACTTTTTCAGCGAGCAGCTTCGCCTTGTCCAGCCCTAAACGCGCCGCGTCAAAAGCCGTTACATTGTACCCATTGCGGGCAAAAAACACGGCGTTTTTCCCTTCCCCGCAGGCCACGTCCAACAGACGCAAAGGCGTTACAGGCGGGCAAAGCTTCATCACCTCATAGCACATGAGAGATGGCTGCACTCCCCAATAGTAGCCGTCAGCCTTATAGCGCTCCTCATAGTCTGTGATTCGCCTTTGCTCAGCGGCGTAGCCCATCAACTGGTCTATGCTGCAATGCAGGACATTGGCCAGCAGCGGAAGCGTGGAAATGTCCGGCAGCGAATTGCCGTTCTCCCACTTAGAGACAGCCTGGAAAGATACCTTTACCCGGTCGGCCAGCTCCTCTTGAGTCAGCCCCTGCTGTTTGCGCAGGGCGTGTATTTTCCTGCCGATTTGATTCGCCATTGACTACCACCCCTTTCAAAACTAGTATAGCACAAAGGGATCCGCCAGGGTATAACTTCGTTTGCGAATCGGAAGGAGAGTTCAACTGAAGGTAGAACGAGAAAAGCCTTCCATAATAAGCTTTTAAAATCATTTTTTAAGTATCCGATAAAAAGCAATCAAAACCACGCGTGAAACGGGTGGTTTGCATGAGGGCTAAAAGCCCTTATGTCTTCGTCGCTTTTGCCGCCCCATGTGAGGCGTTCGTATTACTTGCTGCCCTTGAAAGGGCCTTCGTACTCCTTCACACTCAGCTTATCTAAAGCAATATCGTGTTTCTCCTGGGCTGCTATGTATTTCCGAATGGTGCTTTCATTCAGCCCCACCGTTGACACATAGTATCCTTCCGCCCAGAAGTATCGGTTTCCATATTTGTACTTTAGGTTCGCATGTCGGTCGAGCATCATCAGCGCGCTTTTCCCTTTCAGATACCCTGCAAACTGCGCTGCACTTAAACTTGGTGGAATACTTACCAGCATATGGATGTGGTCTGGGCACGCTTGTGCCTCAAGTATTTCCACCCCTTTTTGCTCACACAGTTTTCTCAGTATTTTCCCTATGTCCCCCCTGATTTTTCCATATATCTCTTGCCTGCGGTACTTTGGAGCAAATACTATATGGTATTTGCAATTCCATCTTGTGTGTGCTAAACTATTTTTGGCATCCATTTGTATCTCCTCCTTTTGGTGTGAGCGCAAGTACTTTGCGCTTTTGCAGCCTGCCTGACCGCAAGTCTATTCTACACCAAAAGAAGTTTTTCTTTTTGCATCATCGGCAGAAGCCTTCTTTTGAACCACTCGCCCAGCGAGTGGTTTTCGGTACACAACAACGGGCGGCACATGAAATGCCGCCCTTATGTTAAAAAGCAGGGTGGCCAGTTGAGCGCCCTGCAAATTGGTGAAATATTCAGTTGCAATTTTGCGAAAAAGTGTGTATAATAAAGACAGATAGAAGGCTTCCTCCTATCGCAAACCGGAAGACGATCCTCTGCCCCTATTGGCGGAGGCGGCACTTCTGGTTTATTTTTTGTGTACCGCATAATTATTTGAAGTTTATCTCCTGATACAACAAGAATGTCTACGGACTCCAACGAAATCCTTCTGGCACGCCGTGAGACAGTTGCTTCTATTTCTTCCAGGTTTAGACTGCTCGCAACTGTATTCAGAACAATTCCACCCGGGATTTCCCGAATTTGTTTTGCTGCTTCGCGAACGGCCCAGTCAATAGAGCTCTTCGTTGAAACGCTTTTTAGCTTCCAAGACTTATCCCTTCATCCCGCTTCATTTGCAGATAATCCGCGTCAGGAGAGCCGGTCAGTGCTGAGTGGAACTGGTCTATATAGCGGCTCCAGCCCTCGGCTACTCTTTTCAGCCGCTCATATTCAAAAGTATCCTTGCCCATGATCTCCAGGCCGTTCAGGGTAAGCATAAGGGTGTCCGCCATGAACTGCTGGTAGGTTTCGGCCGTGGCTTTTAGCAAGACTTTTTCTTTAGCTTGATGGCGGGCTAGAAAGGCGTTATCGGGCTTCATGGCTGGGCCTCCTCCAAAAGCTCTGGGTTGTCGTAGATATTTCCAATAACCTCGTACCACTCCATATAAACAGACCTATCTTGTGGAGGATGCCTGACACCATCCGCTAAGTCTATCCAGCAGTGCTCATCGTCAGGAGTTGCGCAAAATCGGCCATTGTGAAACACAATATATTCCACAAAATCCGCCTTTTTGGCATTTGCATAATGCGTCCTTACAATATCTCCCTCAAAAATCTTCACGCCGTTCTTGTCTGGCAAGCCGGTGTATTGGCCTATTGTATTAGAAATAGACCGTCCACTTTTTATATTGCAGCCTGTCTGCTCCTGCTCAGCTTCCCAGTCATAAATAATGAAAAAATCTCCTGTGCCAGGAAAGATACCCCCATACACCCACCGTCCAGGGAGTTTTCCCCTGGTTCCCATTATAACCTTCTCCCCATATTTTCTGGTCTGCCCCCGGAAAGAGAATTTCGCGGTTCATTCTGTGTCCTCCTCTTGCTTCTCATAAAACTCACACACTTTTTCCGGCGGGGATACATACGGCCCAGCCTCACACACCAGCTGGTAAGGGTATTCGCACTCCCAATATTTTTCTACCCAATACTCACAGTTGGCGCAGCATTCATATCAATCTCTGCGGTGAAATATGCTTTCTCCGGCTCGCTGGCCCTGCGGATGAAGAACACCATCCGCTTACCCTCCATATGCCGCTCATAGTACCCGGCGCTGTCCACACAATGGTTAAGCCGTTGGCCCTCGGTGATAAAATCGCTGTGTTTCTGGGGGTAGACCACACAGTAATCCTCGTTGGCGTATTCATGGGACCACCAGTACAGGCCTTCGTCAATAGCCTGCTGGAACCGCTCGTTCTCCGGCATGGATTTCAGCTCGTTCACCCTAGCGGCTAACAGGTCGTGACGCTCCTTCAAGTCCCTGAGTTCCAGAATGGCCCGCTGGCCCATGTCGCTTTTCAGATCCCGGGCCATGTTGAGCTAGTCCCGGTAAAGCCGCAGGAAATAGGGCAATTTGTGGCGCTTTGCCTGCAGGGGTATAACTCCCTCTGAGACTCCACATAGCGCAGGACCCGCCCCAGGGCGTTGTAATGGGCCAGTTCCTCTAACAGATCCAGGCTATCCCCATCCAGATTCCGGGCGCATAAATGGCGCAAGTCCTCCGGCCTGGCGCTGCGCCGGGCAGCTGCCACCTGTATCTCCCGAAAGCTGGCCTGACACTCCCGCATAACAGGGAGAAACTGCTTCCCCAGCCCGGTAAGTTCCTGTAGGCTTTTCTCTCCGCTGTTATGGATATAATCCGCAGCCAGAGCCGGGAGCCCCAGTTTCATCAGGTACTCGATCTGGGGTATGTTTTTGAGATTCTCCAACAGCTGCCGGAAGGAAATCGGGCGGCGCAGTCCCGCAAGGCTCGCCTGTAAGTCCACGTTGTAATATATTTCTCCCCGAACACCTCCCGCAGGTTGGGGTATACACATAGCTTTCGCTCAAGCACTCCGATCCATTGCAAAGACGCCGCCAATCGTATCCCTGGTATGGGGCTTGACACCAGGCGTATGCATACTCTGTGTCCTTCCCTTTGCTGACCAGAAACAACGTCTTGAAATAGTCGTAAAAACGATACTTCGGCTTTTTGCGGTCTAGGTAGATGGTGCGATCCACGTCCACATAGCGCAAAAGCAGCTGGCCCTCCACCTTGCAGGCGATACAGATTTTTGCCTTGTGTGTCACCTCTGCCTTAGTCCAATCTGCCCGGACATTCACTGGCCAGCTGCACTTGGGACAAACCCCGGAGCCGCCCGGCTTGACCTCCTGCTTCACTTTGAAAGACTTCTCGCAGTGTCGGCACACCGCCCGGCGCTTGTCCTTCTCCAGCTTGGAAACATACAGCACCGAATCATGGAACACCTTTTTCTTACAGAACGCTGCCAGGTCTTTGTGGTAGTTCGGGAACATGGCGAAGTAGCGTTTCATCAGCTCTTGGCGGTTGTCGTATGCCCGCCAGCGCCGCTCCTGTCCCACATGGGAGATAAAATCCCGGATGGCGCTGCCTGTTTTGTTCAGATCCCCGCCCCAATTCCTCACATTCTTCAGCACTTGGTCCACGGCCGCAAGGCTCTCCGGGCTGGCGGCAATATCGTCCGGCGAACCTCATGTTCCCCTGCCAGCAGGGTTGCGCTCCGTCCAGCCGGGTTTAAAACCGCTGAACGCCCGCACCACCTGGGTAATGTAGCTATGTCCGTCTGAGAAGAACCGGTAGAGCAGATCCCCCTTGCGGTTATACACGTCCACCGCCAGCACCTCCCCCGCAGCGGGACAGCGCATGGACTGCGGCCCCGGCTGTGAGCTGTACCTTTATCGGAGGCTTTGGGCCGGGAGTAAGGGGTAAGGCTTCCAGAATCTTTTTTTACCAGCATACCTGCACCCCTAGAGCAGCGCTAACTGAATCACATCCGGCTCCTGTGGCTTCTTGGGCGCGGACTTTGCCGGAGCAGGAGCCACCGCCTTTTCAGCTGGCTTCTTAGGTGCAGGCTTGGACCTGGGCTTGGTCTTCTCCGGCAGCTTTGCCATTTTCTCCTCAGAGGGGATCGCGCCTTTTATCTCGATGTTCATCAGGAGCTTCACGTCCGCATTGGGGAAATGGGCCCGCACAATGCCCCGATACACGTCGATGTCGGACACACAGTTCCCGGGGCCCTTCATCACTTGGGCGCAGCAGTCGGAGAGGGTGCGCCGGGTCCTGTAGACCACTTCGGCGAACTGCGGGGACTCCTCGCAAAAATGGGTCACGGTCTCAGCCGCGAATTTTGATACGGCTTTTTCTTTCTGACCGCCGGAGAAGTCTTTTAGCTCTGCGGCTATCTTTTCGGCAGCCAGGACCGGGTAATCCGGCTCCCAGCCCAGGGCTGTGTAAACGTCCTTGAAGCGGTGCAGGCAGCTTGCCCTGTCCAGCTCCAGGTTCACGTACAAAATACGCCCCTGGGCGCAGCGAAAGCCCATCCAGGGTCTGCCTTCGGCCACGCAGCAGCACAGCTCTATCAGGGCAAAGGACTTGCCCGCCTTGCTGGGGCCTGCCACCAGCAGCTTGTGCCCCTGGCGCAGCACCCCGTCTATGAGGGGCGTGGCCAGGGCCGGCATATTCTGCCAGGCGTCGGTGAGGCTTTCGGTTTCGGGAAGGTCGTCGTTTACGGACTCAATCCACTCTTTCCACTGATCCCAGCTTGCCTTGCCAATGTTCACCGCCGCCAAAAACTGCTTGCTCTCCCCGCGCATCACCCCGGGCATCCGGGAAAGCCGGGAGGGGTTGCGGTTCTGGCGGTCAGGCTCCAGGCCGTTTTTTTGGCAGACGCTGTAAAGGTAATCCACCCTTGTGCGGTATTCCTGCAGGCTTTCCGCTTCCACGCGGACGATAGCATGGAGGCTCTTGCCGCCTGAATGCACCAGTGCCGCCACCGGAAGCTCCAATTCCCTGATGATGGCGTTCTGCTTTTCCACAGGGATGCTGTCACTTTCCACCAGGGCATACCGGAACTCTGTAACGTTCTCGTTTTTGACCCCCTTGCCGTCCAGGGGGTTGAAGCGGATCCAGGCCCCGGCCTCTGGGGAATAGTCCCCCAGCACCCGGCCAACATCCCCCCCGCAGCGGCCCAGCTCTTGTATGAGCTTACCGGCTGTGCGGTCATAGCAGCCTTTGGAGGGGGTGTGCCTGCCGTCCTTCTCATAGCTCTTTGTGACGTAACCCACATAATCATCGGCGTCGAATAAGGCCTCCAGGTAGGAAACCAACTCTGTGACTGGATCCCAAGTTTGAGGTTCTACAACCTCGCGAGCTTCTATCCAATCCTGGTTTACCACTACCAGGCCTTCATCCGCGCTGATAATATCGTCCCACGCTAGTTCCCTGCCCTCTTTCCGGGGCGGCTCCCAGCCTCTCGCAAGGGCCATCTGCACAATAGTCCCGCCGGTGACTGGATGAGCCGCTCCCTGAAAGGAGTTCCATTTGCGTTCACACTCGCCGGGGTGGTACCGCTTGCTGTCCCTGGCGCTCCACTGCTTCCAGTCCCCCACTGTATATCCGGCCTCTTTCAGGCCCATGCCCACGTTTATCCACTCCTGATAGCTCAGGAGGGCCGGGTCTATATAGGGGAGCATTTCCGTAAGCTCTGTTTTTGGGTAGTCCATCTATCCCCCTTCAGCCTGCATCAAAAAAATCCAAATCGTTTATGAAACGGGGCGTCGGTTCCGAAGCCGTATAGGTGGCGGGGTTGATGTCATAAGGCACCCGCCAGCCGTTTGCCGCGATGCGGTCAATAAGGTTTCGCGCCGCTGTAAAGTCCCATGTACCCACATGCTGGAAGCCCTTTTGCTCCAAAAAGCGGATCTGTTTCGGCGTGGTCAACCCCTCCTGGCGGCGGGCGTCCAGCCTGTCCAGCAGCTTTGCGGCCTTGCCCGCATTGCCGATTTCATCCGGGAAAATGCCCAGCTTTTCCAGCGCCCGCACCTGCTTTTCAGAGGGCGGGGCCATTTCCCAGCCAAAGGACGGCGTATAACCAGCCAAGTCCTCTGCCTGTATGGACATTTCAAACTGCAGGGGATCCACCAGCTTCCGCTTGCGGTTCCGCATCTCCCTAAGCTGCTTGGCAAGGGCCTCCTCCCTCTGGGCCACAACGTCCTCGCTGGCAGCCTTTTCGGCTTCTTCCAGGTCTACAGGCCCTCCGGCGGCTTCTATGTTCTCTGTCATTTTCCGGGCCACTTCCTCGTTCTCGCAGACGAGGGAGGCGGGATGGCAAAGCTCGTGGCGCTCGGTGTGCCAGAGGAAGTCCAGCAGCAGGAGGTGGTCTTTGCCGGGATGCAGCCGGGTGCCCCGGCCCACCATCTGGCTGTACAGCGACCGCACCTTTGTAGGGCGCAGCACCACCACGCAGTCTACAGAGGGGCAGTCCCAGCCCTCGGTGAGGAGCATGGAGTTGCACAGCACGTTGTATTTGCCGCTGTCAAAGTCCGCCAGCACCTGTGCCCTGTCCTGGCTCTCCCCGTTGACCTCCGCCGCCCTAAAGCCATTTTCGCAGAGGATGTCCCGAAATTTCTGGGAGGTTTTCACCAGGGGCAGGAACACCACTGTTTTTCTGTCCCTGCAATACTTGCCCATTTCTTCCGCAATCTGGCGCAGGTACGGATCCAAAGCGTCCCCTAAGTCCCCGGCCTTGAAGTCCCCGGCGTTTACCCCTACCCCGGACAAATCCAGCTTCAGGGGCACCGTGAGGGCCTTGATGGGGCTGAGGTACCCTTCCCGGATAGCTTTGGGTAGGGTGTATTCATAGGCCAGGCTCTCAAAATAGCTGCCCAGGCTGCGCATGTCCCCCCGGTCCGGGGTGGCGGTGACCCCCAGCACATGGCTGCCCTCAAAATACTGCAAAACCCGCTGGTACCCATCGGAAATGCAGTGATGGGCCTCGTCGATAATAATAGCACCGAAGTGGCCCGGCTCAAACCGGCGCAGCCGCTTTTCCCGCATGAGGGTCTGGACGCTGCCCACTGTTACCCGGTACCAGCTCCCCAGGCTGGTTTGCTCCGCCTTCTCCACCGCGCAGGCAAGGCCCGTGGACTTCTTGATTTTGTCCGCCGCCTGGTCCAGCAGCTCCCCCCGGTGGGCCAGAATCAGCACCCGCTGGCCCGCCTTCACGCAGTCCTCAGCGATTTTCGAGAAAACCACAGTCTTGCCGCAGCCTGTAGGCAGCACCAGCAGCGTGCGCCGGACGCCCTCCTTCCACTGGCGTTCCACAGCGGCCCGGGCCTCCTGCTGATATGGCCGGAGGGCTATAGTGCTCTTCCCCATCAGAACTCACCCGCCTGAAAGCCCGGGGCAGATTTTTCCGCAGCCTCGTAAAATTTCTTGATTTCATTGCCCTGCTTTTTCTCCCCGTCCCGGTTGCTGACCCATTCCCGGACGCCTACCTTGCACCTGCCCCTGGATCCTACAACTCTGCTCCAGTTCATCCGCAGCCTTTCCCCATGCCTGCGCTGGCCGATGCTGCTGAAGAACTCGCACAGGAAGCCTTCGCATTTTGAATGGAGAAACAGGTTGTGCCTGATGACGGCCCGGCCCTCCGGCGTATCAATGGCAATGGAAAGCACTGCCTGGTTGCAGGGGGGCAGCTTGGCCCCGCCCGGGTAGCGCTCCCGCTCAAAGCTGGCGACAGTAAAATCATAGTCGCCGGGAGGCAGCAGGATAAATTCCGGGCTGTCGTTCTCTATTTCGTCATTCCAGTCCAGTTCTCTTTCGCAGCTTGCATATTCCATAGAAAATCCTCCTTATTGAATAAAAGTCCCTTCATACATACCTCTGAAAGGGGGAAAAGTTGTCCTCCAGAAGGCAACTTTTTTGCAGTTTTTCAAAAAAACGTAAATTAGAACGGCAAGTCCCGGTTGTTCAGGATCATGGCGTACACCTTGCTCCAGGCCCCTATCAATACCCCCTGTATAAACTGGGGATCATAGTTTTCAAGGGGGGTGTCCTCCGGGTAATACCCTTTCTGGCTCACTGCCAGACGGATTTCCTGTTCCTCCACCTGGTTTTGCATCATCAAATCAACCAGGGCCTTGGGCAGATTGGGGCTGACGTTCAGAACCGTCTGCTCCTGGGGAGCCAAAACCTCCGCTGCCGCCGGAACCGGCCCCGGGGCCTCCGCGGGGGCAGGGGGAGATGGTTCCCTGGCTGGCGGTGCTGGCGTGTCCACAGCCCTACCGTCTATGTAGATATGGGGAGCGATAACGCTGTAATCAAACTCAACCTCCTCCGGCAGGTCCCAGCGGTTTTTAGCGTCCCAGCAGGGGTGGTGGGCTGTGTACAGAGTACGCCGCCCGCCCTGGGCCTTGAAGGTCTTTTTATCCTCCCCGGTGCGTACAGTCAGAATCTTGTAGTTGGCAAAAAGCAGGCTGTCGCACCATTCCTTCACCAGCGGGGACACGTTCTTGCTCATTTTCATTTCCCAGCGGTCATAGGCCCCGGTTTCCTCCGGCTGTTCAAATTTGCGCATCTTTGCGTGGGCAGTGCCCAGCACGTTGATGCCCCGGTCAATAACTTCATCCAGCAGGTTCAGCAGGCGGCCAAATTCTTCAGCCACATAGACGTATCCTTTCCCATACCCGAAATCCTCCACGCCTTTTTTCTGGGCCGTATCGCAGACGTACCTGGTGCAAAGGGCCTCGGCCCAGTCCAGGGTATCCAGCACCAGGGTCTTGCAGGCGCCTGAGGTGTCCCGGATATACTTCACATCATCTAGCAGCATGGCCCAGCTTGACGGCCTGGGGAGCCGGGCCACGTCCAGGTGCCGGGTGCTGCCCTCGGTGTCGATAAACACAGCCTCCGGGAACCGGCTTGCAAAGGTGCTTTTGCCAATGCCCTCCGGGCCGTAAAGCACCACCTTCTGAGCCCCGGGCTGTTTCCCTCTCGTGATTTGCATTTAGAACTCTCCCTCCTGCCACGCGGGCCCGCTCCTCTTCCAACTGGGCGGCCTACTGCCGCTTGCGCTGGTTCTCCCACTCCCACACCTTTTTGCATATGTCGTAAATGTCCTCCGTGAAAACCACCCTCTTTACTATAAGAATCTCAGGGCAAAGCCCTTCCCTCTACCCCCAAGCCTGGGGGCACAGGGAGGGGCTGCGGTTTCCCACAGCCCTCAAGGATTTATTTGGCCATCACCTCCCGGATGCCCTGCATGATATACGCTACGCAAGGCACGGCGACCGAGTTTCCCAGCATCGAATAACGCTTACTGTCGCTAATGTTCTTCCCATCATGCCCATATTGCGTCCAAAAATCGGGGAAGCCCTGTAAACGCTCACATTCCAGGGGTGTAAGGCGGCGCACATGAAGCCTGATGCGCACGGGATTCGTGTAGTTCAGCGAATAGCCGCCCGCCTTCGTTTTCGCCTGCAACGTGCCGCTGACCTCCTCCGTTTCCCGCAGGTTGCGGCAGTCTATGGTGCTGGCGCACAGTACACCACTAGGTTGGCCCGCCACCATTGTGGGAGCGGTTTCTCTCTGATAGCCTACACCCCCCGCTGTGCCTGCTGCCTTATACCGGAATCCCGCGCTGGTAATGCAGAAATCAGCTTCACTTCCCATACCAGCGGGGCGGGACAGGCCAGCACCAAAGGCGCACAGCGTTCCCGCAATTTGGGGATGTACCAAAACCGGCTGTTCATGGGCGGCGGTCAGCGTGGGGGCCTGGTTCTTCATGATTCCGGCGTTAGCCTGCCCGGTTGCCATGCACAGTGTCCCTGCTACTACATGGGCACGTCCTATCTCACATAGAGTGGGATGGACAGGACGCAGGGTGGAACGGTTGGTTTTGCTGGTAATCTGCTGCAAATCGAAGCCTGCAGCCACCACCGGCAGATTGCCATGGGCTTGGCTGCGGAGAGTTGGGGAAAGACCGGAACGCTCCACTGTCAGCGATGCCCCGCCCTGGTCATTCAATATTTCCACCGCCTGCGGCACCCATATGTCAAGCCTACGACAAAAACTTTTTCAATTTTCTCAAGCCAATAAAGGCCATGCTTGCAACTCTTGCCGGGGCGTTGCTTACGTCTCCCCGGTTATTCCCGTAGAACATTACGGGAATGCTTAAATCTGCCTCTCCACAATCCGCTGTGTGGACGCTAACACCGAGATTACGGAGGTGGTGCCAATACTTTGATACTCCATCGGTGCCCCGGCCTAGACGTGTAAGGTCAACAAGCAGCAGCATCTCAACATCCCCATTTATCACAGCAGTATGGAAGCCTAGCAGGCCAGGGCGAACCATGGTGAAGGCCGCTTGCTAAATCGTTGGAAACCTCAACGATTTCAAAGCTGTGCTCCTTTGCGTAGACTTCCAGCCTGTTCCGCTGCTTCGCCAGCAGTTCCGCGCTGTCCGGTCCATTGTGCGCCAAGCGGCAGTATAGCCAAGCCCTTTTTAATTTCATCTTATTTCCTCCATACAGAAATCTTTCATTTTCCAGACAATCTCCACCTGGTTTTCAGGATAAACATATGGCTTACGCCCCCACATAGGGGCACACGCCTCAAGAAATGCGGAAAAAAGCCGCATACTCTTCGTTCGGGCAGCCTGGCCCGCCCAAGCGTCCTCCCCACCAGAAACATACTTGCAAAAACCGCCCCTCCCTTCTATAATAATAAATATACCTAAAACGGGAAGGGGTGGAGTACATGACGCGTCAGACCACCAAGGAGGCCCTGGCCAAAACATTTGTGGAGCTGTTGGAAAAGCGGAACATCGACAAGGTCACAGTCAAGGATATTGTGGCGGCATGCGGCGTAAACCGCCAGACTTTTTACTACCATTTCCGAGATATCTATGACCTGATGGAATGGGCGCTGACAGCGAATATCGAAAAATACACCGGGCAGCATTTGTCTGCGGGGATGGGCTGGCAGGAGCAGGTTAAAGGGCTGTTCCATTTTTTCTACCTCCACCGCATGGTCATCCTGCATGGCTATGATGCCACGAACCGGATGCAGTATGAGCGGGTTTTTGTTAAGTGGGTGTCCCAAATGGTGCGGGGGCGGGTGGACGCCTACCCGCAGGCGGCGGACGTGCCGGAGGAGAAAAAGGAATTTATCTCTACGGTCTATGCCCGGGGCTGCATGGGCTTCTTTTTGGAGTGGGTGGAGGAAGGCATGCCCGATGAACGCCATGTGCGGCTGGATGATTATTTTACCATGATCGACGGCAACCTGGGCCATGCCCTGGATAAATTCAGGGAACCTTAGGCTGGGCATATTTATTATAGGCAGCTCTTTTATACAAAGCAGCGCTTCTGTCTATTTTTGCGACAGGGGCGCTGCTTTGTCTGTTGTTGACGGCCGGCTGGGTTGTTATAATGATGTCCATAAAATGTTCTGCCATATCAGGAGGTCATATTATGGATGCGTCAAACAAAATGGTACGTTACGGATTAAAAAAGGCTTTTGGCTACATAGAGCGGGATCCAGAAGAAAACCTGCCCAAGCTGATGGACTGGGTAGACCGGTATGCCCCAGAGGGCGAAAGGGGCTTCCCAGTGCAGCGGGCCGCGTTCCGGCGGGTAATCGAGGATCCCGGGTGCGCCATGCACAAGCTTATGTACCGTATTTTTACCGAAACCGACAAGGACGTGCTGAAAGCGGTGTTTGAAAATTTTATCCTCAACGGCAACCTGGTGGGGTGGCCCCGGCAGGAGGAGCTGCGGGAAAGGTACGACTGCAACATCCCCTGGGCTATCCTGCTGGATCCTACCTCTGCCTGCAACCTGCACTGCACCGGCTGCTGGGCCGCAGAGTACGGCAACAAGCTGAACCTTACCTTTGATGAGATCGACAGTATAATCACCCAAGGCAAAGAACTGGGGGTGTATATCTACATTTACACCGGCGGCGAGCCTTTGGTGCGTAAAGATGACCTTATCGCCCTGTGCCGCAAGCATAACGACTGCCAGTTCCTTTGCTTCACCAATGGCACCCTTCTGGACGAAAGCTTTGCCGACTCCATGCTGAGCGTAAAGAATTTTATCCCCGCCATCAGTGTAGAGGGCTTTGAAAGCGCTACAGACGGACGGCGGGGCCTGGGCACCTATGATAAGGTGGTGGAGGCCATGGCCCTGCTGAAACGGAAAAAGCTGCCCTTTGGCATTAGCTGCTGCTACACCAGCCAGAATTTTGAGTCTATCAGCAGCGGCGAATACTTTGACCAGATGGTGGAATGGGGGGCTTCCTTTGTGTGGTACTTCCACTACATGCCTATTGGCAACGATGCCGCCCCCGAGCTGCTGCCTACCCCAAAACAGCGGGAGCTTATGTACCATAGGATACGGGAAGCCCGGCGGAAGAAGCCTATTTTTGCCATGGACTTCCAGAACGACGGGGAGTTTGTGGGGGGCTGCATTGCCGGCGGCCGCCGGTACTTCCACATCAACGCAAACGGCGACTGCGACCCCTGCGTGTTTATCCATTATTCTAACGCTAACATCCGGGACACGAGCCTTTTGGATGTGCTGCGGTCGCCCCTCTTTATGGCCTACCACGACGGCCAGCCCTTTAACGGCAACCACTTGATGCCGTGCCCTATGCTGGAAAACCCGGATAAGCTGGGGGAGATGGTGAAAAAGACTGGGGCCCGCTCTACAGACCTGCAATCGCCGGAGAGCGTGGAGCATCTCTGCGATAAGTGCCAGGGATATGCCCAAAGCTGGACCCCCGCCGCCCAGCGCTTGTGGGAGAGCTCTTGCCGGGAGAAAACGGCAGGGCACAGGCCAGCGGTGTAAAGGCAGGCGGCAGGGCTGTGTATAAAGAGAAAGGGATGATGTAATTTTGGAAAGGATAGCCTACGGAATCGTCCGCCACAGGAAGCTGGTGCTGGCGATAGCTGTGCTGCTGCTGATACCGGCGCTGCTGGGCGCGGCGGCCACCCGTATTAACTACGATATACTTACGTACCTGCCCCCAGAGCTGGACTCTATGCTGGGGGAGGCGGCATTGGAAAACGACTTTAACCTGGCTTCTACCGGCATGGTTACGGTAGAAGGGATGCCCCTGGGGGAATTGCTGGCCATGAAAGCCGAGATGGAGCAGGTAGAGGGGGTAGAGCAGGTCTTTTGGCTTAGCGACATAACCGACCCTGCCATCCCCCCGGAGATGCTTCCGGAAAGCATCCGGCAGGCCCTGTACGGCGGGGACTCCACCCTGATGCTGGTGCGGTTTTCCCAGCCCTCAGCCAGTAAAAGCACCATGGACGCCGTAGCCCAGCTAAAGGGCATCTTAAAAGGGCGCTGCTTCCTGGGCGGCATGAGCGTTATCCTGCAGGACACTAAAGCCCTGGTGGACAACGAAATGCCCCTTTACATCCTCTGCGCCGTGGGGGCCAGCCTTTTCGTGCTGTTTTTAGCCATGGAGAGCACCCTGGTGCCGGTGCTGTTTATGCTGGGGCTCTTGTTCCCTATTATATATAACTTTGGCACCAACTACTTCCTGGGGCAGATTAGCTACATTACCCAGGCGCTGTCCACCGTCCTGCAGCTGGGGGTGACGATGGATTTCTCCATCTTCCTCCTGCACAGGTACGAGGAAGAAAAGCAGCGGAGCGCGGACAAAGGGCAGGCCATGGCCCAGGCTATTGCCAACACCTTCTCTTCGGTGACGGCTTCCAGCTTGACCACTATTGCGGGCTTTTTGGCACTGTGCACCATGCGCTTGGCCTTGGGGCGGGATATCGGCATTGTCATGGCCAAGGGCGTGGCGCTGGGGGTACTGTGCACCATTACCATCCTGCCTTCGCTGATTTTGACCTTCGACCGCGCCGTTGAAAAGCGCCGCCACCGGGTGTTTATCCCGCAGCTTAAGCGGATAGGCCAATTTGCCGCACAGCACCCTGGGCCGATCTTAGCGGTTTTCGCGGTGGTTATGGTGCCCTTTACCTTGGCACAAAGCAAAACCAGCGTGTATTATACGTTATTTGATAGCCTGCCCCAAGACCTAACGGGCATTGTGGGCACAAACAAGCTGAAAGACGATTTCGGCATGACCACCTCCCACTTCATCCTGGTAGACAAGGACATGGGCGGCGAGGACTTTGAGGGCCTGTGCGAAAGCCTAAAAGGAGTAGAGGGGATCAGTCAGGTGGCCTCTGTCAGCGGGCTGCTGCCCCCTGGTTTTGACCCGGATATGCTGCCGGAGGGCATCGCCCAGCTAGCGCAGTCCGGCGGGAAGAAGCTGATTTTGGCAAACTCGGCTTACAAGAGCGGCACAGATGAATTGGCTGCCCAGCTAAACCAGATGGACCGCTTGGTAAAGGCCGCCGACCCAGGCGGAGTCATTACCGGCGAGGGGGCTATGACCAAGGATCTGATCGAAATTGCCGATGTGGATTTTGCCCACGTAAACATAGCCTCCATTGCGGCGGTGTTCTTTATTATCCTGCTTACGTTCCGCAGTGTGTCTATCCCGGTTCTGCTGGTGGCCTCTATTGAAAGCGCTATTTTTATCAACATGGGCATCCCCTACTTTACAGGCGCCCAGTTGCCTTTTATCGCCAGCATCGTGATTGGCACAGTGCAGTTGGGGGCTACGGTAGACTACGCTATCCTGATGGCCACCCGTTTCCGGGAGGAACGCCAGCGAGGGCTGGCCCCTAAGGCAGCCGCTCAGGTTGCCTGCCAGTATTGCAGCCAGAGCATCCTATCCAGCGGCCTGACCTTCTTTGCGGCTACCATCGGCGTAGCGGCTATCAGCCGTATGGAGCTGCTGAAAAGCATATGCCTGCTGATCTCCCGGGGGGCGCTTATCAGCATGTTTGTCATTATCGTCATACTGCCCTGCCTGCTTCAACTTTTAGATCCGCTTATCTGCCACACCACCCTGCGCTGGCTGGGCGGGGAAAGCAAAGCGGCGGGGGCTGCACAGGAGAATTAAGCGGTTAACCCAGGAAAGGAAGGTTTATTTTATGAAAGTTTGGAAACGTGTTATGGGGGCAGGTCTGGCTGCCCTGCTGGCGGCCGGATGTGCTTTGCCCGCACTGGCCGCGGGAACTGTCGCAGAAAAAGAGGAAACCGTATATGTAGTGTTGGAACCAGATGGTTCAGTGCGCAGCCAGACAGTAAGCGCCCATCTGCATAAGGAAGACGGCTTATCAGGCGTCATAGACCGCTCTGCTTTGACCGGCATTGAGAACACCCACGACACCACAACGTTCACCCAAGAGGGGGAGGAAATCCGCTGGGACACAGAGGGGACAGATGTTTATTATAAGGGCTTAGCCAGCCGGGAGGCCCCAATAAGCGCGAAAATCACCTATGAACTGGACGGAGCGGCCGTCAACCCGGAAGAGCTGGCGGGGAAAAGTGGGCGCGTAAAAATTACGGTAAAGCTGACAAACAACGAAACCGGTACGGTGCAGATAAACGGCAAGGCCCAGCCTGTATGCACGCCCTTTGTTACCATGGTGGCGGCGGTGCTGGGCCCGGGGTGGACAGAGGTTTCCGCTGGACACGGTAAAATTACCGGGGCGGGCCATAGCCAGGCCGCAGCCTTTGTATGCCTGCCCGGAGTGCGGGCGTGCTTGGAGGAAGCCGGTCTTGAAAAGCTGGGGGACCTGGAAGACCACTTGCTGGATGAGGTGAGCATAGAAGGCATGGTGGAGGATTTTACCCTGCCGGATATCCTGATTGCCTGCGCAGCAGACGCAGAGACCCTCCGGGAAAGCGGCTTTTCCGGCCTGGAAGAGCTGGAAGGGCTGGACAGCGGCATGGCCAGCCTGCGGCAAGGCCTAGATGAACTTCTGGACGGCGCCGACCGCCTGGCAGACGGCGCGGCAGCGCTGGAAAGCGGCGCCGCCACCCTGCTGGCAGGGGCCAACACCTTGTACGCAGGGGGTATGCGGCTGCAAAGCGGCATACCCCAGCTACAGCAGGGCGCCTATGATTTAAGCAGCGGCGCTGCCCAGGCCCGCGACGGCGCGGCTGTTCTGCAAACAGGGGCAAATGGCCTGGCGGCAGGCCTGGCAAATCTGCAGGACGGGGCAGGGGCCCTTTATAACGGATATAACCAGTTAAAGGGCGGGGCCGACAGCTTGGCAGCGGGACTCAATACCCTGCAGGGCAAGGGACCGGCTTTGGCAGAAGGTGTAGGGCAAATCACCGGGGCGGTAGGCCAGCTTTATGAAGCGGCTGGGCCAGGCAGCTCGGTAATGGCCGGGGCTCAGGCCTTTGGAGGCTCTTTGTCCGGGGCGGCGGCTAACGGGGCAGGAGCCCTTGCCAGCCTGCCCGACCCCAGCGCCTTTGCCCCAGATGAGGCCCACGCCGCTGACCCGGCCTACCAGCAGCTTTTAGCGGCGTATACAGGCGCGTACAGCGCGGCTAGCGGTATGGCCGGAGGACTGGCAGAATTGGACAGCGCTTATACCCAGGTTCTGGGCGGCCTGCAGCAAGTGAGTGCTGGCATAGAGTCCCTGCAGGCTGCTGCCAACGGAATAGATGGGCTGGCTGCCGGAATAACCGCCTATACCCAGGGCGTGGCCGAAGCGGCATCTGGCGCGGCCCAGTTGCAAGAGGGCATTGGCCAGTTGGGGGCCAGCCTGCCCACGCTGACAGGCGGTGTTGATCAGCTCTTGGCTGGGTCGAACCAGCTTTCAGCCGGGGCGGGCTCCCTTTCCCAAGGCAACGCGGCGCTGGCAGAAGGCGCGGCGCGGCTGGCCCAGGGCACAGACAGCCTGGCCGCAGGCGTAGCGGAGCTGCTGGGAGGTATACAGGCGCTGGCCCAGGGCGCGGCATCCCTGCATGGCGGCACGGTGGAGTTAAGCGAAGGCGCGTCTGCCCTGCAAAATGGGCTAGTACAGTTTGACACCGAAGGTATAAGCCGGCTGACGGCGGGCACAGAGGATCTTCCCGTGCTGCGGGCTGTGGCAGCAGCCATGCGGGAACGCATGGAGGGCTACGGAAGCTTTGCCGGTGCACCGGAAGGGGCGGAGACAGTCACGAAGTTCGTGATGAAAGCCGCGGGTCAGCCTCAGGAATCCAAGCCAGCAGAAGAAGATGCAGCCCAAGAGGACGGGCAGGAGCACGAGGACTTCTGGCAAAGGGTAACTGCCCTGTTGGGTAAATAGCAGCAAGAGGCCATAGGCATGCATGAACGGCACCCCACTTGTTATTCAGTATACCATACTGTTTAACAAATGGGGCGCCGTTTCATATGCAGGCTTCTTTTTTTAATTGAACTTATTTGATAGTGTGAATACAAAAGCAATTATATATAACCTCAAAGTTATAGTAAAAACTGCATTTATAATATATATCCCTATCCATTCAATTGGTATATAAAACATTGCGGACACGATTGGGAGAGGTAAATAGCAAAGATGAACAGATCCAATACAATGATTCTATAAGAAATCAGCGTTTCCCCGTCAAAATCTTCGCCAGCCTCAGCCGTAAAATCGCCCCCATCTGTATCAGCAGGGCAGCCAGCGCCAACGCCGTCACTGCCCCAAAACACCTCACAAAGGTCGTGTGATCTACCACAGTCTGGGGTATAGGCAGGCTTACCACATGGTAAGAGAACCCAAGGTTCAGCTCAGATGCAGCATCTGCGGCATTATTATGCCAGCATTGTACACCTGCTTGGCGTGCCGGACCAGTACATCATGCTCTACGGCGGGTGGAGCAACAAGTCCACCCTGACAAAGATTTATCAGCAGGCCCAGGCCGACTATACGGATACCGAGAGCCATAAGGTGACGGATTTCTTTGGTCGAATGCTGGGCGAAATTCAGCAGAAAGATTGAACACTTTTGAATCAAAAAGGCTATTTTGAACGGATAAATTCCGATTCACTAAACGTTGTGCCGTTTCAAAAAAGGCAGTAAAAAACGCCTCCCAGCGGGATACCGCATTGGAAAGCGCTTTTGCCATTGGCTGGGCTGGCGGGATTCGAACCCACGGGATGACGGAGTCAAAGTCCGTTGCCTTACCGCTTGGCGACAGCCCAATATGGGAACACGGAGCCTAATTACGAGAATTAAACTCCGCATTCATGTATGGGGTGGGTGAAGGGATTCGAACCCTCGGTCTCCAGAGCCACAATCTGGCGCTTTAACCAGCTAAGCTACATCCACCATATTGGCGCGCCAAAAGGGACTCGAACCCCTGGCCTACTGCTTAGAAGGCAGTTGCTCTATCCAGCTGAGCTATTGGCGCATAAAATAAAGGAATGAAAACATTCCTGGCCCTAACTTTCAAGGCCCCTCTCAGCACTAAAATATTTTTCAGCATCCTGCTGATACGGAAGTGGAGCGGGTGATGGGAATCGAACCCACACGACCAGCTTGGAAGGCTGGGGTTCTACCATTGAACTACACCCGCACATTGCACAATGAAAACTACTGCATACAGGCCTTCCCCGAATTCGTTTATTATTATAGCACAGGGGAAAGAATTCGTCAAGAAGTTTTTGCAGATATCATGCCCCATTGTACAGCCTAAACATGCCAGAAAAGGGATGAGAACAGCAAAAATCCTACCAGGAAATTCCATGCACTATTCTAGAGCCAGCCCTGAAATTGGAGGCTGGAACAGCGGCAGGAAGCTCCCCAGCTTTAAAAAGACACCAGAGCGGCATAGTATCAGGAAATGGCCTCCCCTTCAAAGCTGAACTGGGAATCCTGAGAGCCGGGGACAAAGGCTATTCCCGGGGAAATACATGCGTCTGGAAGGCTTGCGGTCCCAAAGCCAGGCAAGCTGGGCATAGGAAAAGCAGCGGTTTTCATGCCGCTGCTTTTTTCATCTTAATCGCCATGCGATAGAGAATACGCACAAAAAGAGATGAAATATCAGCCTTTTGTGCCCGGTATCATTCTTTTCTCTGTATTTTTCACGCTATAACCACCAAAGCTGGCAGGGATCCCGCCAAGAGAAATCCGGGTTTTCCTATTCAGCCCGGTTCTGCTCAGCTACATGGAGGAAGGAGGCTGTGGAGTCATCCCGCCTCATAAACAGCAGTCCGAAGGATCCCGGGCCGCAGTTGCTTGCGATGGCGGAAGAAGCCTTTTGCATATAGATCCGTTCAAAGGGGCAATACTGCTGTACCAGTTTCCGAATATACCGAAGCTTTTTCTCATCCATGCCGGAATAGGTGATAAACAGAATGCGCCGGTCAATATTCCTGGTATCAAGAAGCGTGCGCTTGATGTAGCTTTTGGCCGCGCGGTAAAACCCGCCCATCTTCATGCCGCCCACAACCATCCTGCTCTTTTTCAGCACCAGCACAGGATGCAGCAGCAGGGAATCGCACAGCACCTGCACTTTCTTGGATATCCGCCCGGACTGTCGCAGCATGTGGGTGTTGTTGATAATGAAAGCCGAGGAGATAAAACGGTTCATCCGCTTTATGGCCTCCACAATCTCCTCCTTTGCGGCATGGTGCTCCGCCATATAGGCCGCGCACAGCACAATCAGCCCCATGCTGCTGGAAAGATGGCCGGAATCTATCACCGTTACGTTTTCAAAGGATTTCGCCGCCTCGCAGGCGTTTTGATACCCTTCGCTGACATGCTTTGCCATAGAGATATGGATTATGTTCTGGGCCTCTGTCAGCTTTTCCGCGAAAAACCTTTCGTAATCCTCCACCTCCGGCGCCTGGGAATAGCCCTTGCGCCCCTGGGCAATATGCAGCAGCAGTTCATCCGATTTTAATTCCTGCTCGTCCAAAAAGCGCCCGTCGTCTGTGCATACATAGTAAGGGCACACAGGAATGCCAAACTTCTTCCGGAGAGAGCCGGGAAGGTCGCACACACTGTCTGTGGTGACCATAATAGAGCGCCTTTTTACCTGCTCAAAGATTAAAATCCCCTTTTCAATGTCCGCCTGGCTGGCTTCCTCGCTGAGCACCACCAGCTCCTTGGGCAGAACGCTCAGCACAGCGGCCTCCAGCAGCGCCCCGCTTACCGGCTTGGCCAGATACCCGCTGAACCCTTCCTTCCGGTACAAAAGCTGGTTGTCACTGCCTGCATTGGCTGTCAGCGCGATCACAGGAACATCCTGGCACAGCCCTACCGGCTGCGCGCGCAGGGCATGGAGGCACTGGATGCCATCCATTTCCGGCATCAAATGATCCATAAGGATGCAGTCATAATGGTGGTTCTGGGTCAGCTTCAGGCATTCCAAGCCGCTTCGGGCTGTGTCTATCTGGATCTTGGTTTCTGAAAGCAGCTTTCTTACCACCATCAGGTTCATGTCGTTGTCATCCACCACCAGGATATGGGCATCCGGCGCTTCAAAACTCTGATGGTATACCTCCCCTTCATGGCTCTTTACACGGGAAGCAAGGGTAAATGTGCCCAGCTCCTTTTCATCCACAATATCCTGATCCAGCATGACAATAAAGGTAGATCCTTTGGTGTAGACGCTGTTCACGCTGATCTGCCCGCCCATCATTTCCACAAGCTGCTGGACAATGCTCAGCCCCAGCCCTGTTCCCTCAATATAGCGGTTCTTTTCCTCATCCACCCGCCTGAACGCGTTAAAAATATACGGGATGTTTTCCTTTTTCATCCCCATCCCAGTGTCCTCCACAGAATACCAGACGCGCACCTGATTGAGGCTCCGGCGCTCGCACCGGACGGAAAGGGTGACAGAACCCTTGCTGGTGTATTTCACCGCGTTATTCAACAGGTTTATGAGGATTTGCTTAATGCGCACCTCGTCTCCGCAAAGCATGCTGGGAATAGAGGAATCCACGTTCAGCTTAAACTCCAGCCCCTTTTCCCTGGCTTTTATCCATATCATGTTGACAATTTCCGAGAAAAGTGCCCCTGTCTCATAGGAAACATTGACAATTTCCATTTTCCCGGATTTAATTTTGGACAAGTCCAGCGTGTCGTTAATCAGGGTCAGCAGCATTTTGCTGGCGCCCTGGATATTCCTGGCATTCTCCGCCACATCCTCCGGCACGTCCCCCCGCAGGATGATTTCATTAAGCCCGATGATGGTGTTGATGGGCGTGCGGATTTCATGGCTCATGCTGGAAAAGAAGTGGTTTTCCGCCCGGTTCAACTCCTCTATCTCCTTCTTCTGCTGCTGGGAAAGCTTGTTTTCCTCCTGATACATCTTGTTTAAAAACATAAGCAGCACGCTGGTCAGCACGCCCACCATAACTACGGAAAACGCGGAATCAAAGAAAGAGGCCTGCTGGGTATTTTGCGCCACCAGCCCTGGGAAGTAAAAGGCAAAGCCATAGCAAAGCAGCGTTTCTACCATACAGAGAATGAAAAATACCGTCATCCGCCTCCCGTGCAGCGTGATGCAGACATAGATGAAGCAGAATATAAACCACTCCGGCACCCCGCTGTAAAAGCCGCCCGCCGTAAAAAAGCTGATGGGGAACATCAGAAGCAGCAGCACCGAAATGGCTGTGGCGCCTGCCTGTATACGCCCCCTCTGAATGCTGAACTTTACAATAAGCCCCATAGCCACAAGGCTGACTGCCAGCACCAGGATGTTCCAAATGCTTCTGCCCATAGGCAGGATCAGCACCAGCGCAAACATGCATATAACCGTCACAATACGGAACATCCGGTCGTACAGGCTGATTCTGTGATCATTGATGATTGCAAACCATTTTTTAATCACGCATTCTTTCACTCCTCAAAACGAGCGTGCCCAAGCCACAAACCTCTAAGCCGGGCACGTCTCAAAATACAGCGTTCATATTGCGGCAATCTGTTCGCAAAGCTCTGTATAGCTGCGCAGCAGCGCGGGATGGTGCTCCCGGATATAATCCGCGTCCCCCTTTTTCCCCGCCAGCTCCAGGGCCTTTGCCTGTGCGGAAAGGGCTTCCGCGCCTATTGTCAGGGATGTGCTCTTAAGCGCGTGAACCTTCACGGCATACTCTCCCCAGTCCCCGCTTTCATACAGGGAAACAATCTCCGCCTGTTTGTCCGCGCACTGGTCGCAGAAAAGCTGGAGCATCTCCCCGTAAAAGGCCTCTTCCCCGGCACAATAATCCAGCCCCAGCTTCACGTTGATGCCGGCTTCCGACAGCCGGCCGTAAGGGGAGGCCCCAAAATCCGCTTTGGGCTGGGCAGCCTCCGGCGCTTCCGCCAGGCCGCGATCCTCTTCTTCTCTTTCCGGGGCGGCAGTTTCCTCCTCTTTGGAAACATCTTGTTTTGTGGGCTTTGCGCTGTACCGGATGCAGCTTTTCGGCAGGGCTTTCCGCAGGACACGCTCTAAAACAGAGCGCTCAATGGGCTTGGGGACAAACTCTGTAAACCCTTCGCTGCGGAACATCTCCCTTGCGCCGCTGACTGTGTTGGCGGTCAGCGCGATAATGGGCAGATCCTGGTATACGCCGCCGCGGATCTCGCGGATCCGTTTCAGGGTTTCCACGCCGTCAAAGCCTGGCATCATGTGATCCAGGAAAATAATGTCATAAGGGATTTTCTCGCACCGGGCCACAGCCTCCCGCCCGCTCAGGCAGGTGTCCACGTCTATCCCATAGCTGCCCAGCACGCCCTTGGCCACCACCAGGTTCATCTCCTCGTCATCCACCGCCAAGGCCCGCACCCCTATGCAGGTGAAGGGCCTGCGGCCCGCGGCCTGATCCTCCATAAAGCCCCGTTCACCCATTTCCCCGTTAAGCAGGTTTGCAACGGAAAGGGCCGAAAAAGGCTTATGTATCACCAGCAGCCGGCTTCCGCTGTTCAGGACAAACTCCCTTTCCGCAATGACGATAACCGGCTTGGTTTCCGCCAGCTCCTCATAATACGCCGGGTTTTCCTCATATTCCGGCTGCGCAATGAACACATGGGTCAGCTCATAGCTGCGCTGCAGCTTGAGCAGCCCCTCAAAATTATGGGCCTGATACCCCTGGATGTTAAGCCCTTTTATCAAGCTTAAAATCAGCCCGTCATAATAGCCGCGAACCTCATCGGAGGCATATTTATCCGGCTTGAAGTAGCAGCCGATGCAAAGCTTATCCGCATGGGGCAAAACGATGCAGGGCCGCTGATCCACCACGCCTTGGGGTATGACGATGTGGGCATGCAGGCCCTGCTTTCTCTTGCTGTCAAAATGGATGAAGCCGCCCATGGCATCTAAAAGCCCCCTGGCAATGGGAAGCCCCAGCCCCAGCCCCCCTGCGAAACGGCTGCTTCCGGTGTCCGCCTGGTAAAAGTCATCGTACATCTTCACCAACTGGGCGTCCGTCATGCCAATTCCCGTGTCATGGATATCTATGATCAGGTTCATGCCATAGGCTTCCTGCCGGTATCCTATGCGGACGTTTACGCCCCCCTCTTCTGTGAACTTGACGGAGTTTTCCACCAGGATTTTCAGCACGTGGGAAATCTTCTCCGCGTCGCCCACAAGGGCTGCCGGCACCTTCGGGTCAATATCAAACACCAGCTCCAAATGCTGCCGGTTTGTTTGCAGGGCAGTGGTGGTAATCACATCGTTCAGCACAGAGGTGATCATGTATTCTTCCTTTGCCGGAATCAGCGTGCCTGCCACAATCTCCGTGTAGTCCATCATGTTGTTAATCTGGCTGGACAGGCGTTTGCCCGCCATTTCAATGGACATGAGATCCGACCGGATATCCTTGGGAGGGTCTTTCCCCAGGGCCACCTCGCTGATGCCGATAACCATGTTGATGGGGGTGCGCAGCTCGTGGGAAACGTTGGATAAAAACACGGCGTTCTGCTTTCCCACTGTCTCCAGCTCTGCCAGCACATTTTCATACCATTTCCACTGGGCATTGCGTTTGTTTATCCAGTACCGGGCCAGCGAAGTCCCTCCCAGCACCACCACCATGCCAAGCCCCAGGCGCAGCGCGTCGTGAAGCTCCATGGCAGGGGTGATGGTATGGAGCACCAGGGTATGGTACAGCAGGGCCAGCACATACAGGGCAAACATTGCGTGCAGAATCCATTTCCTGTTCAGTATAAACAGGGAAAACACCAGGATGCCCGCTATATTGGGGATATCAAAAAGGCTGGTTTCGTGTACGCTGTAAAAAAAGTATTCCAAAAGCAGCAGCCCGGCGCACAGGCTTTCATAAAGCGTCCCGGAGCCAATCCGCCCAATGTGCAGAACCCACACGCTGAGGCAGCCTGCCGCCATCAAAGGGATCACCCAAAGCTCCCACCCCATGAAAACCGTCATCAGGTTCATCGCCACGCTGAAAACTGTTGCGATGACAGCCAGCAGCAGGTGTTTGCTTGTCTGCTCCTCCGCCCTCATTGGTTCTCAAACTCCAGCGCGACCCGCCTGAGCAGCTCCTGGGGCAGGAAAGGCTTTTTCAGGTAATTCACCGCGCCCAGCTTGATTGCGCTGAGCACATCGTCTTCCAGCCCCGAGGCCGTTAAAAAGATGACAGGTATCTCGCCATACGTCTCCTTTATGCGCCTGAATGTAACAAATCCGTTCATTTTCGGCATTTCAATATCCAGCAGGACCAGGTCAGCCTTCTCCTTGCTCAGTATATGCAGTGCTTCCATCCCCGAATTTGCCAAAAGCACCTCATAATCCTTCTGCAAGATGATCCTGGCCCTTGTCAGGTTCATTTCGTCATCGTCTACCACCAAAACGCGCTTCTGCACTAGGCTCGCCTCCTTGTTTCGTTGCCGGGGAATCCCCCAGTCCATATATAGTAAATTATACAGAAAGGCAGGTAAAAAATCAAGCCTATATTTCTAAATTAGAAGCTGGGGAGGCCGCGCAGAATTCTCCCTTTGCAGGCGCCGCATTGACACAGCCTGTCTCCGGTGCTATAATGGCAAAAAACAAAAGGAGGGAAAGAAGATGGTTCGTAAGCTTTATGGGAAGCCCGGGGAATTTTTAGAGGAAAACCGGGGCTTCCTGCTGGAAAACGAGGCCCTGGTGCAGCTCAATCTTGGTAACGCCCAGGCCCACCGGGAAGAAGCCTGCCACCCTGGCCTGCTCTTTGGCCGGTATGAGGAAAACGGGGAAATGTGCCTGCTGTTTGGCAACACCGCCCCCTGGAACATCTGCCTGAACGCGCCCCAGGGGATGGAAAAATCTATGGAGGCGGCAGGGGATCTGGCCCGGTATCTGGGGGAAGAGAACATAGAAATCGCGGGCGTTACCGCCCGGGAAGATTTGGCGAAGGCTTTCATGGAAGCTTACGGCGGGGAATTTTCCCTGCGTTCCTCTATGGACATCATGGTGCTGAAAAGGGTTATCCAGCCGGAAAAGCTGCCTGGGGCTGTCCGGAAAACCACCGGGGACGATATGGGCCTTGTGGCGCAGTGGTGCCATGGCTTCTATCTGGACATCCACGGGGAAGACCACAGCCTGGAGGACATCCGCAAAGAACAGGGCGGACGGGTGGAAAACGGCCTCTATTATCTTTTTGAAGCGCCCGGGGAGGGGGCCGTCTCCATGGCGGCGGCATTCCGCGACCTGCCCCACGGGACATGTATCAGCGGCGTATACACCCCGCCCCAGCACCGGGGCAAGGGCTACTGCCAGAACACAGTCGCCGCCATCTGCCAGGAAAAGCTTAATGAGGGCAAGGAATACTGTACCCTTTTTGTGGATAAAAAGAACCCCATCTCCAACCGGGTATACCAGAAAATCGGCTTTGAAATCATAGAAAACTGCTATGAATACAAGCTTGTGAAATAGGAACGGAAAAAGCAAAAAGCCCTGGGAAACCCCAGGGCCTTTCCTATGCATTTTAGATCCAGCGTTACGCTGCTTACTTCAGCTCGACCTCAGCGCCAGCCTCGGTCAGCTTGGCCTTCAGGGCCTCGGCGTCATCCTTGGAAGCGCCTTCCTTCACGGTCTTGGGAGCCTCGTCAACCAGAGCCTTGGCTTCCTTCAGGCCCAGGCCGGTGACTTCCTTCACAACCTTGATAACGTTGATCTTGTTGGCGCCGGCAGACTTCAGCACAACGTCAAACTCGGTCTTTTCCTCAGCAGCAGGAGCGGCAGCAGCAGGAGCGGCCACAGCAACAGCAGCGGGGGCAGCGGCGGATACGCCGAACTCCTCTTCCAGAGCCTTAACCAGCTCGGAAAGCTCCAGGACGGTAAGGGCCTTTACTTCTTCAATCAGGTTGGTTACTTTCTCAGACATGGGTAAATACCTCCATTTAAAATTCTCTTTTAAACTTACTTAATCCGGGGGACTTATGCCCCCTGCTTCTCCGCAATGGCGTTAAGCGCGATAACCAGGCCGCGCATAGTGCCATTGAGCACATTGGCAAAGCCCTGGATAGGCCCGTTCAGGCCGCCCAGAACCTGGGCCAGCAGCACTTCCTTGGGGGGCAGCTTTGCCAGGGCGTCGATGCTCTTGGCGTCTACCGCGCCGCCGTCAATAAAGCCGGCCTTCACCTGGAAGTTCTCGTTATCCTTGGCGTAATCGGAAAGGATCTTCGGGGCCTCGGTGTAGCCGTTCTCGCTGTAGGCAATGGCGGTGGTGCCGTTGAGGCACTCGTCCAGGCCCTCGATTCCCACATCCTTAAAGGCGCGGGACAGCAGGGTGTTCTTCACAACCTTATACACACAGCCAGCTTCCCGCAACTGCTTGCGCAGCTTTGTGTCCTTCTCCACGGTGATGCCGCTGTAGTTTACCAGCACGCCTACGTTGGCCTTTTCAAAGGCTTCCTTTAAAGCCGCCACCTGCTGCTGCTTCTGCTCCAAAATTTTCTCACTGGGCAATTCGTTTCACCTCCGGTTGCCGTTCCATTTGAAAAGGGATAAAGCCAAAAGCTTTCGTCCTTTTCAAAGGGGACGTGTTTCAAAACAACACAAAAAGCGCCTTTCCCGGCAAAACCGCAGGAAGGCGCACAAACGCTGCAAAAAACCTAAGCACAACGCTTGTCTTTCCCTCGGCAGGCCGGTCAACCCGTTTACACAGCGCTTATGGCTGTTACCTGCTGTCTCTGGTTCTGGACAGCTTCTACAATATACCACACCTCCCTGGCTTTGTCAAGCACTTTTTCCGCAGGGGGAGGCGGCTTTTTGCCCCTTTCCCAGGGGAAGCGGCCCGGCCTGTGAAAAGTCTTGCCCGAAAGCTTTTGCAGGTTGCGAAATCCCGGTGCATATAGTATAATGAAAAGCAGGGTTATGTCCCTGTTAGATCCTTTCTGAATAAAATATTCTTTTATAGAAATGAGATGGAATCATTATGAACGAATCCGGTAAAAAAGTCAACCTTGCCGTACTTTTTGGCGGGAAATCTTCTGAGCATGAGGTTTCCCTCATGTCCGCAGCGTCGGTTTTGGAAAACCTGGACAGGGAAAAATATGATATCTACATGGTGGGCATCACCAAGGAGGGCCGCTGGCTGCTGTATACCGGCGAGCTTGCGCTGCTTCCCTCAGGGCAATGGGAGAAAGGCCCGGTGGAGCCTGCCTTCCTCTCCCCGGATCCTTCCCTTCACGGGCTGGTGGTGCTGGGGGAAAACCCCCGCACCATTCATCTGGACTGCGTATTCCCCGCCCTCCATGGGAAAAACGGGGAGGACGGCACCCTCCAGGGCCTTCTGGCCCTTTCCGGCATCCCTTATGTAGGGTGCAATACGGAAGCCTCAGCCATCTGCATGGATAAGGCTGTCACCCACACCCTGCTTTCCGCCGCCAACATCGAGCAGGCCCATTACCTGTGGTTTTACGCCGACCGCTTCGACTGCGCGCCGGAAACCATCAAAAATAAAATCTGCGCCCGCCTGGACTTCCCTGTGTTTGTGAAGCCTGCCAACGCTGGTTCCTCTGTGGGGGTCAGCAAGGTGGAGTCTCCCGAGGGCCTGGACGAAGCCATCCGCAAGGCGGCAAAAGAGGATGGCAAAATCATGGTGGAAGAAGGCGTCAAAGGCCAGGAGGTGGAGTGCGCTGTGCTGGGCAACCGCCAGGATGCCTTGGCCTCCATGGTGGGGGAAATCGGCGCTTCCGCCCAGTTTTATGATTACGACGACAAATATGTAAACGGCACCAGCCAGCTCTATATCCCTGCCCGTATCCCGGAGGAAGCCGCCAAACAGATTCAGGAAACCGCTGTGCGGGCATACCGGCTTCTGGGCTGCTCCGGCCTTGCCCGGGTGGACTTCTTTGTGACAGAGGGAGACAACCGGGTGGTTCTAAACGAGCTGAACACCCTGCCGGGCTTTACCTCCATCAGCATGTACCCCAAGCTGTGGATGGCTATGGGGCTGCGCTATGGAGAGCTGCTTGACAGGCTGATTGCCCTTGCCTTCCGGCAGGCGGGCTGCTAAGGGGGCGGCGGCAATGGATAACCAGCCTACTGGCAACCGAAACCCCGACAACCAGCCTATCGGCAACCGAAACCCCGACAACCAGCCTATCGGCAACCGAAAGCCCGATAATCGGCCTATCGGCGTATTCGATTCCGGCCTGGGAGGGCTTACGGCTGTGAAGGAGTTGGAGAAAATCCTGCCCCGGGAGAGCATTGTATACTTTGGGGACACTGGCCGGGTGCCCTATGGCACCCGCAGCCGGGAAACCATCCGCCGCTATGCCGCCCAGGACATGGCCTTCCTGATGAACCACGATGTGAAGGCTGTGCTGGCGGCCTGCGGCACAGTAAGCTCTACAGCGGGAGACATTGGCAGAAGCCTGCCTGTGCCCTATTTCGATGTTATCGGCCCCTCGGCAAAGGCTGCTGCCGGGCTTACCAGGAACAAAAAAGTGGGCGTTATCGGCACCAGCGCCACCATCCACAGCGACGCCTACCGCCAGGCCCTTTTGGGGATTGACTACAAGCTGGAGGTATACTCCCAGGCCTGCCCCCTCTTTGTACCCCTGGTGGAAAACGCCTTTATCTCCCCCCAGGAGGAGGTTACCCGGCTGGTGGCCCAGCGGTACTTAGGCCCCGTGCGGGAGGCCGGCGTGGACACCCTGATTCTGGGCTGCACCCACTATCCCATCATTGCCCCCATCATCGCCAGCGTAATGGGCCATTCCGTGTCCCTGGTGGACGCGGGCCGGGAAGCCGCCCTGGCCCTGGCCGGGCGGCTGGCAGAGGACGGCCTTCTCTGCGGGGAGGAAAGTCCCCGCAGCGCCGCTTTCTTTGTCACCGACGAGCCGGAAAGCTTTACAGGCGTGGCAGAGCTGTTCTTAGGGCACTCTGTCCAGGGCCGCACAGGACGGGTAAGCATGGAAGGCGCCTAGCAATTTGCTTAATAAAAGCCTGTCCCCATATTAAGACCAGAGCACATGCCCCAAAACAGTCCCAAGCATTCTTTTATTGTGTAAAAAACAGGAAACCAGCACTGTCCCTATGAGAGGTGAAAGGAAAGCCATGCTTAAAGACGATTACAATATCAGCATCACCGGGCGGCAGCTATACGAGGCCGAGGACCGCGGGGAAGTGACCTTGAGCACCACTGGCACCTATACCCAGCGGGACGGCGCGCAGTTTATCGCCTATAAGGAATACGATGAGGACGATCCCCGGCAGGCCCACACCGCTGTGCTCAAGGTGGAGCCAGGGAAGGTTACCATGATCCGCCAAGGCTCTTCCACCCGGCTTATCCTGGAGGAGGGCCGCCGCCATCTGTGCCTGTATGACACAGGCTTCGGATCCCTCACTGTGGGGGTGTTCACCAGCAAGCTGAAGGTGGCCCTGGGCCAGGAGGGCGGCTCCATGGATATCCGCTATACCCTGGACATTGACTCCAACCTTTCCAGCCAGAACGAACTTACAGTAACTGTGGCCCCCCGGCCCCGCCGCAGGGCAGAGCCAGAGCTGTAAAGACGAAATAAAGCGAGGGATTGGTATGAACAACGAAGAAAAGATTCTTTCCATATTGGAACAAATGAACACCCATATTGGCTCCATAGACACCCGGTTGGGTGGTGTAGAAACCCGATTAAGTGGTGTGGAAATCCGATTGGACTCCTTGGAAAACCGCATGGGCAGCATGGAATCCCGGATGGATTCCATGGAAAACCGCATGGGCGGCTTGGAATCCCGGATGGATTCTATGGAAAACCGTATGGGCGGCTTGGAATCCCGGATGGATTCCATGGAAAACCGCGTGGACACCATGCAAAGCCAGATGAATACCATGCAGAACCAGATGGGCGTTATGCAGGAAACCCTTACCCGCGTGTCCCTCACCCAGGAAAATGTGGTATTGCCCCGCATCCAACTGCTGTTGGAAGGACATGCAGGGCTGGCTGAAACACGGGCCACAAATGAACGGGTTGCCGCTTTAGAAAAAAATGCAAATCCTCAAGCCAGTCACGGAAAAGCTATCCTTAGAAGTGGCCAAGCTGAAATCCGCACAATAAAGAAGTCCGCCCCGGGTGCCTGTAAAACACCTGGGGCGGGCTTCTGCACAGCTCTTCACTGAAAAGGAAAGCCTCCAGGCCAAAGTCTAGAGGCTTTTTCCGGGGCTACCTGCCGCAGCCGCAACCGCCGCCCAGGTCGGTGGGCTTAGGCGGGAAAAACTCATCGGTGGGGAACTCGATGCGCTGGAACAGGTCGCAGGGGTTGTCAGAGGACGTGACGCACTCCTTCTCAGGCACGCAGAAGTCGTAGGCCGGGATGAGGATTTGGACATTGCGCACAATCTGGACGATGATAAACAGGCCGATGGTCACGTATACGCAGTTGTGCTGGGGGCCGGTTTCAAAGTCCCCGCCATACCGCCGGCACACGCAGTCGGGGATGCGGCAGTAGGGATCGCAGGCCCCGCAGGGATACTCACACAGCTTCGCGGACAGGGCCACAGGCTCTGCCACCTGCACAGTGGCTTTGGGCAGCACCTTCTCGTCCTCCGGCATGGTCACGTCGTCGCAGTAGCTGCCGGAGGAATACATTTTCACATTCCCCTCGCTGCCATACAGGATTACCTTTTTGTTAAATACGGAAACGCCGTTTACAGGCACCGCGCAGGTGGTAGGCCCGCCGAACAAGTCCAGGCACACATCGAAGAAAAAGGTCATATCCACCGAGTAAAAGCCCTTGTTAAAGGGGATGGGCTGCAGATCCACGTACACGGTGATGACGCTGACATCCTTGATGCGCACATTGGTGGCACTGTCTACAAGCTGCTGCCGCGCCGCGGGGAACAGCACCCGTATGTCCTCCAGGCAGTCTTTGTCACAACAATGTTCGTTCTATAAGTAAATGCCCCCACCTGATTTTCCAGGCGGGGGGCGGGGTGCTTACAAGTTCTGTACCTTGCGCATAACGCTAGCATAAACTCTTGGGTTAACTGCCTGCAAAGTTTCCATCAATTCGTCCATCACAGCCCAGGCACTGGCGCTGTCTTTGCCATCAATGGTGCGAAGAAAGTCGCTGCCGCCATATAGCCCCAGTTTTTCCATAACGGGGGACGAGAGGTTTGCGGCTTCAGAATAAGCCGCCGTCAGCGGCGCGGAAGTACCCAGCATTTCATTACGCACTGTGTACAGATTTGCCAGTTTTGCATAGACAGGGAAAGAGCTTTCTTCCTGTTCCAGCTCTGAGATTGCCCACTCTATTTCCTTAAGATTAGGCTTTGGCATGGGCTCTCCTCCCTTATCAGGCGTTTTCCAACTGCCGCATAAAGCGCTTAATGGTTTCCCTGTCTTGTTCGCCGGCGCTGTCCAGAGCCATTTCCAGGTGCTCCATCATCTCACTGCGGCCATCGTCCCGGCTGTAGCGCCGGTCATGATGGCGCCGCAGGCCGCTGTATCCATCACGACCCATATTCCGGGAATAGTGCCCCCGCACCCAGTGCTTCCCTCGGTTAGCATAGCTGCTTTCCCGGTCGTAAGGGCCGTCTTTGCTGTAACCGTCCTCCCCTTCGAGCATGGCAATTTTGTCAATATTTTTAATGGTGTCGGTAAGCTTGTGAAGGACTTCTAAATCGCCAGCGCCCAGCTCCTGTTTGCGGGCGTATTCCTCCAGTTCTTCACAGAGTTTTTCTTTGATGTCATAGAGTTTTTCCATGTTTTTCTCTCCTTTCAGGCCACAGGCGCAGCGGGCGCTGTGCCGTTTATGCTGGGCAGGTTATTGTTAGGGGCGCAGCTAGCGCGGCCCAGCAGACGGAACGTGCCGCCTGTAGGGGTAGTCCTTACGCACATACTGTAGCGGGTGCGGGTGCGCACACCGCAGGCGGTAAGCTGTGTGCAGTCACATTTTGTTACGGGGTACTGCACTGTACCTGTGCCGATAGTAATGACTACAGGCGCATTGATGGTTGCTGTGGCAGGAATCGCCTGCGCCACTACGATGCAGTATTTTTCTCCGTTCTGGTAGCTTCCGGCGGGCAGGTTTATAATCAAGTTACCGCCTGTAAAGGTTACGCCCTGGCTGATAATCAGCCGGGGGCAAAGCTTGCATACGGGTTTACAAGACACAAAATCACTCCTCAAATCAAGGAACCATTTTGCCAATACTGGCAAAATGGCCCCGAAATAGTCACCCGGTATTCGGGGAAAGTGTAAGCTAAAGAAACGATAGATTACGCACACTGGCCACAGCCACCGCACCCGTTATTCCAGCCGGAAAACTGTCCACAGCAGTTGGTGGGGAAGTTTACAGGCGTGGGAGGCTGGACTACGTAAGCCGGTGTGGGGCACTCTGCGCCAGTACGGCGCAGGATTTCCGCCTTGTTGGCGTCCATAGCTGCCATCAAAGTGGCGTTCTGCTGGGCCTGAGAGGCGGAGAGCTGAAGGGCCTGAATCTGGGCGGCCTGGGCGGCAATACGATCATCCTTTGCGGCCAGTTCCTGCTGGCACATCTTGTCCAGGATAGCGCGGAAGCCGCTGTTTTGGTTGTCGATGACATCCCGTGTGTTGGACTGCAACAGGTTGCGAGTGTTGCAGTCCTCCTGGGCGATGGTGAATCGCACGTTGTCGATGGAACGCTGAGTCTCGCAGCAGCAATCCTTTTGCTGGTAGCCCAGATTACACAGCTGCTGCATCAGCGCGGCCTGCTGGTTTGCCCGGGACAGCTCCGCCTGGGAGAAGCCCTGCATGACGTTCATGCCTAAGCCATTAATGGAGCTCTGCATGGCATAGAAGCCGTCGCAAAGGCCCTGGGTCACGCCGCGCACAGCGCTCTCCAGGCCGTTGAAGTTAAATTCGCTGCACAGGTCGGCGCGGGTCAAAGCACCATTGGCGGCAGCCATCAGGCCACCGTTGCCCCAGCCGCCCATGCCGCCGAACATGCCGCCGCCCCACATTCCCCCGCCGAACATCATAGGGAACAGGAACAACATAATCATGGCAATCAGCATCTCGCTGAAGCCTCCGCCCCAGCCGTTGCCGCAGTTGCCGTTGTTCCGGTCGGTCACAGCGGCAATATCCGCTACGGACAGGCCGTTTTCAGTACCAAGAGACATATGTTTTCTCCTTTTGTATTTGTATTTACATCTGTCTGGCCAGACATGAATGTACTATTTCAGCACGCCCATCATCCGCTGGGCGATATTTTCCGCCACACTGCGCAGTTGGCTATACTGCTGCTGGGTCATTTCCCCGCTTTTCAGCTTGCCTTGCAGGTCCTCCAAAGGGTTGCCTTGAAAATTTTGCATGTACTGCAGAAGTCCGGGGGCCAAATTTTTTTGTTTGCTCTGGGATACTTTCCCTCCCATAGCCTGAAACAGTGGATTAGCCATTTTCTGTTTCCTCCTTTGCTTTAGAGGCCCTTGCGGGCTTTTTAAGGCGTTCTGTCAAAATGTCCTCCAGTTGGTCGCGGGTGATGAACTGGGTGAAATCGACCTGCTGGTTTTGAGGCTGGTTTTTGGCCTGAGCACCGCCACGCTCGGTGTAATCAATGACGCGCATAGAGGGCATACCAGACATATCTACAGATTTTAAATAAATAGTCTGGTTTTCGCTGTCCCACAAGGCCACAGTGCTGCCGTTTGCCACAGGAAAAGCTTTGGCCCCTGCCTCTCCCTGCACCCAGATGATCCCTCCTGCTTCTGGCTGGGGTACTTGCATCTGCATCATCTGAGGCGGCGAAAACGGCTGCTGCAAATTTTGCAGTTGCTGGTTTTGCCTCAACTGTGCCAACTGGTCTGGCACAGGCTGGCTATAGTAGTTTGGTTGATAGCTGGGGATATAATTGGGATATGGCATGGTCAACGCTCCTTGCTCCAAAAATAGAGGGGTACTCCCCCGCCGCTGTCCCAGGTGTCATACCAGTCCCCATCCTGCACGCATACCACATGCCCGGAAAGGGCCAGAATGTAGGTGCCATAGGGATGTTCAGCAGCAAATTCAGCGACGGTATAACAATCCGGGCAAGTATCTGGCAGAATGTGACGGGTAAAACCATGTTCACGCAGGTACGCGCCCCAAACATGGTTTGCACTGGGCATGTCGCACAGGCAAAAGCCTTGCAGGCACAATCCCGCGTGGATTTGCTCCCACGTCTGCCCTAAAGCTTTTGAAAGCGCCCGAACAGTGCAATCACCTACACTCTTGCCCAGAGGATTGGGATTAAAATAGATGTGGCTCATTTCTTTTTGTGTGGGCAGTCTTTGCATTTGCCGCAGCCGCCGCAGGCGCAGGGCTTTTCCTCTTTTATAGGGGTTACTGGCTGCTTGGAATCTTCCATAAAATCACCTGTAAAATAAAAATGGAGGACATGAAACGCCTGTTGGCTGCCAGCTCCCGCTGCTGCGGCTTTTGCCGCTCCTCATGTCCTCCTTGACTTTATTTTCGCATAAAAAAAGAGAGGGAACCTGCCGGTTCTCTCTCGGATTTCTATCACGAAAATGTCAGATTACTTTATAGATTTTGCGTTTAATATTTTTGATGCGTCTGTTTACAGTTGATTCGGACATGTGTAGCCTTTGCTGGATTTCCACCAACGAATGGGCCTTTACACGCAAATCAAATATGGCCCTTTCTTCATCGGTGAAATTGCATTGCTGCCGAAAAAATTCGCACTCTGGTTGGGTGAACTCTGTCTTGATGTTCAAAAACCCACCCGCCTTATTTACGCTTAATCCGCGTCCCCTTGGATTTGCCCTTGCCCGCTTTCTTCCGCCTGACTGTAACCTTCGCCATTAAAAATCCCTCCCTGGTTATCGCCCTGCACGTAATTGGCATTGCCGCCGCCCTCGCCAGTATCCACTACTACTGTGTCAAACTCAGCCCACTTATGAATATGATACCAGCCTTGAAAGCACATAGCCGCAATTAATATGCCGATGACGACGCACAGCGCAACAATTATTTTTTCTTTGAATTTGTTTGCTTTTTTGAGTTCCCGGTACATTTCTGCTGCCAAAGTTTCCGGGGTGCCAATGTCTATGTTTTCTTCTGTTTCAGGCTTTTTATTTTTCATGGTTTTCTGCACATCCTTCCTTTCTAAAAAGCATACCATTTTCAGGACGATTCGTCAATTACCCCAGCCCTGCCCGGGCCAGAAAAAAGCCGACTACTGCCGCCACCACCAGTTTGATAACATCCCCTACCAGGCTTTCCCAACGCTTAGCGGGTTTTTGCTCCAGGTTGCACACCTTGCTGGTTAAGTTGTCCAGCTTGTCCATAATGGCATTATAGTGTACTTCCTGCACAGCCTCCGACTTTTCCAGGGCATTCAGGCGTCCAAAAATCTCAGTGTGCCGGGCGCTGTTCTGGGCCTGGTATTCCGCGAGCTGTCCTTCCAAAGATTCTACCCGCCCCACTACAGGGCAGTTCTGCGCGCAGTCTGCCATAGGCTTACTCCCCCTTTGGGCGCTGATATGTAAGGGCCTGGGAACTGTCCCTCATGCCCTGAGTGGTGGGGTCGTTGACAATGCCCAGCAGTGCCAGCACAGCGAAAAGGGAGTTGACAAACGCCACAAGCTTGTTGCCCAGGTCGCCAAAATCCAGCGCATATCCAAATACTGCTGCCCCTGCCTGGGTGAGCAGCAGCAGCGCCGGGATAAGCGAAAGCCAAAAGCTTTTGTTTTTGATGCGGACTGTCCAGTTGATTTTCATGTGTGTGACCTCCTAAGATTAAATTTTAGTAAACCATATAGTCAATATTAGAGGTTTATTTACGTAAGCAGAATGACGACCACACCATCCAATAGATTTGGATTGTGTTAAATACATTAAATCATTCATGGAATCGGGAATATTAAATACGCCTTCAGGCGCAGTCAGACACCCAGAGATTTTTACAGCGCTGTCTACTACCGGAAATTGAATTAAGGGGATTAAACTTTTAATGCCACCTCCAGTTGTCGTATGAAATGTTTGTTTATAAATCGTTTTCCCATCAATCCATGTCCCTACAGGGATTTCCTCTATGGAATATTCGTCGCCCCGGTTGTTTCCGGGAGAATAGGCTTTGATGCAGAAGAGAACAGCCATATTGACGGGGCGAGCGGTAAATTGGCTGAAATTACGATAATTGTTTTCAGTAACAGTTCGTACTTGAGTTACAGGGTTATTTCCTATTGTCGTATCTGGATTTGTAGTTGTTTCGAGGGCGGTGGGATTACTAAAAGCTTGAATATACCCATTTCCAATAGCCCGGATATGAGTTTGAATGGTTCCCTCTTGTTTTATTCCCACGGCATTACTTAATTGTTCCTCAGCTTCTCCATGAAACCCTCTTACAAACAAATTCCGCATATCCGGCACCGCGAAGGTCGTCTCCCCGTCTCCGCCAAAATAGTGGAAACTGCCAAACTGCTCTTTGATAAAGCCGGCAAGCTTGGGATAAGAAGAAATTTCATATACAGCTCCGTCACAGGAAAGGTATCCATCCGGTGCAGATGTGCCCATAAAGCTGATAACAGTGCCTACAGGGCTGCCGTCTGTACCCGGGTCGCCTTTTGGCCCTTTTAAAGACAAAAGCCACTCATCCTCTGTGCCTGTAAAGCCGTTTCCCACAGCAATCTGGTAAGTTGACTTCCCGTCTGCCCCAGGTTCTCCAGGCGGGCCTTGCAGTCCGTCTGCACCAGGGGGGCCTGGTTCGCCGTCTTTCCCAGGAGGGCCGGGCGGGCCTTCCGGCCCTGGTATGCCGATGCCGCCTCCCCCGGAAACTGGCACGCTGTTTAAAAGCCTGTCCCCGGCGAAAAGTCCCAGCTCCCCGCCTTCCGTATAGCCGATACTGTCTGCCTTGCCTGCCAGTTCGCCTGTGATTTGCTCATACACGCTGGGCGAAGGATCTTTAGCGTCCTCTCCCAGCTTTGCCCCTTCCTGGATTTCCCCCAGACTAGCCCAGACGGTAGGCATCACCAGCTCCCCGCCCCGGGTGCCGTATACGCCTGCATACAGGGTGCGGTTTGGGACGGCAAGCACCTCCCAAGGGAGGAAGCACTCTGGGGCAGTGAGCAGGGTGGAAAAGGTGTCGCCGCCTGCCTTGAATACAGCAGTTTTCGTCAGGCCTTCCCAATCAGAGGAAAACCCAAACTGTACGGTATTGACGTTCACCGCTCCGCTGGTGAGCAGTTCCTTTTTGCGGACGGCCAGTACATTTTTGTCTGCATAGAGAATAAACATTTAAATTTCTCCTTCTTGCGGCTTCCCGGCGAAAATGTAGGTGGGGAACCGGGAATCATCCGGGATGATATGTGGCAGCGTGCCGCCTAAAAGGGCAGAAAGCGCCGGATAAGCAGCAGGCACAGGCCTGCCGTCACACAAGAGCCACTGGAGAACCGGAAGGGGATGGTCATGGGCTGTTTGCAGCTCCCCTATGCCAGGGCCGGCATTTTTATTCTCCATAACGGCGTTGATGTGTTCTATCGCCGCGCTGCCCTTGTCCACTACCTGCTGGCTCAAGCCCAAAATGCGGGCAATCTCCCTGTCAATGCCGCCAGACACAAAATCATAAGCCCGCAGGGCATCGGCTGAAACAGCAGACAGGGGCGGCACAAAGGCGCGCAGGTCAGTCAAATCATCCGGGAGCAGGCTTGTAGCGCCGCGCTGGACGTGCAGGCTGTACAGGGGCACTATGTATGGCTCATCGGGCAGAGCATCCGGCGCTGTACCAGGCAGCAGGGCCAGGGTGGCTGTGCGGGCCTTTTCGTCTGCCTGCAAAACCAGAAGGTCAGTGCGGTCGGTGTGGCTGGGGCCAGGCTGTACGGATATCTGTAAAGGCTCGTCGTTTTTCACCCAATGCCCCGCCACCAGCCCGAAACCTGTTCCAACTGTCAAGCTAAGCCCATTTACACTTGTTTCAAACTTTTTGCCCCATTCACACACGCCGTCGCCAAAGGCGTTATGGACAGCCTCTGAAAACTGCTTTGCCGTGTACAGGGTGGTATCGGAGCCAAGACAAAAGCCGTATGTGAGTGCCACGTGCCCACCTCCTTATATAGATGTTGTGCCTTGCAGCGTAATGCCGTTTTCCACATAATCAGAAACATTGAATGTGGCGGTTTTTTCATATGAAGTCGCAGTAAATGATGGTATTTGGCTTGTAACTATTGTATTCCCATTCATTTTTACAACACAACTTATACTGCCACTACTCTCTTTACCGCGCATTCCTACTGTAAAGGTTCTGCTTGCAGAAAGAGTTCTTGTGTATGTTCCAGCTAAAAGCGGCGTGCCGTTGAATATAATATCTGCATATGTATCAAAATCGCCAGACGGGCTTAAAACCGTAATTGTGACAGTGACTGGATCGGTAATATCATCTCCCTCTTGCTCCTCAGCTTTAGCCTTGATGTAGGCCGGCACGCCGTCGCTGGCAAGCTGGGGCAGCCACGCGCCATCATTGGCATAGTCGTACAGGGTGTTTAACACAATTTTTGCCAGTTTCACCTTGTTTGTGGTATCCTGCCCTAACAGGTACAGCGTCCCTTCATCCTGGGAATAGTCCAGGTAGCCAAACTGTGTAATAGCGCCCAGCACGCTTGTGGTGTCAAGATAGCCAAAGCTGCCTTTTTCCAGGGTGCGGGAAAAGATAATGCCTGTGCCCACAAAGAACATGTAAATGGATTTGCCCCACAGGTAGGCCGCGCCGTCTACGAATACTCGGGCGCCTGAGGGCAGGTTAAGCCCCGGCTCCACTGAACGCATGACAGGCTCTTTCCGGGAAAATGCGGGGAACAGGTTGACATCAAAGGAAGATACTGCGTAGTCCTCCCCCACAATGTTCATAGGGCCGATGGAATCCCTGCATATAGCGCCTTCTTTAAGCCAACTGCCGCCATCATAACTGAATTGCTCATTGGGGTATGAATGGACAGAATAACTATATTCCGTATTGAAATTTTGCGTTTTACTGATTAAACGCACGCCTATTGCCTCTTTAAGGCTTTTTGTGCTATATCCATATCGTTGAAACTTTGTTTTCAGTGTTTCATACGAACCTGTGTCTTGGCTCCCTAACTGTGAAATCTCAGTTTCTGCTGTAGACGTTTCATCATCTGACCATTTTAAGCCAACCTGAGGACTACTGTAAATGCTAAGATAACCGGCAAGAAAACGAAATACTTCTTTGCCATTTTCAGAAAAAGATTTTACAAGTGGAATACACTTCCCAGAATCCCAAATAGGATATTTCCCATTAGCCTCAGTATTTATATTGCCAGTTATGGGCGTTATGGAGACAAAGGGCGGTTCCAGAGCAAGGCTTTCTTCTGCTCCTGTAAATTCAGACTGGAAAATCAGGCAATACTGCATCCACGCTAAATCATTTGCGGTATCAGCATTGCTGCTTCCATCTTTGATAATCTGGGAAAGAAACAGCTTGGCCCCTGCCTTGCCGATGTGGGGTGTAATAGATAAGCAAATGGGCCGGGTGACAGTGGGCGGCACAAAATCTGTGAAGCGGCTGTCCTCGCTGGTGAGGGCAACCTCCTTTA
>ERZ779632.50-NODE-50-length-77254-cov-21.942305_pt1 | contig 77254 bp, 53 predicted proteins | sample MGYA00514194_ERZ779632 | MGnify/ENA primary metagenome ERZ779632 (study PRJEB29562, sample SAMEA4376704) | mouse gut metagenome | isolation source: Cecum | study: EMG produced TPA metagenomics assembly of the A DSS colitis mouse model was used to assess the... | reverse complement strand
GCTATGTAAACAAGGTAACCATACCTGCCTCGGTAACCTCCATCGGCAGCTATGCATTTTTTAAAAATGAGAATTTAAACCTTGCAAGCCTTCCGGGAAAAGTGAAAACAATAGGGAGTCGTGCATTTGAGGGATGCACTAAAATTGAAAGTATGTCACTGCCGGGTTCAATAACAAGTATAGGGTCATATGCATTTCAAAACTGTACAGGGCTGAAAAGCGTGGGAATGGAATACAACAGCACAGTGGAGTATACAGCGGAGATACAATTGTGGGCGTTTGCCGGATGTACAAGTCTGGAAAATGTGAGCCTTTCGGAAAATGTAGTGACACTGGGGCATTGCGTTTTTGCCAACTGTAGCGCACTGACAAGCCTCGTGCTGCCGGAAAGCCTGACCAAAATGGGATGCCAGGTGATATCCGGTACAGCAATAGGGAGCATTACAATACCGAAGAATGTGAAAACCAGTGAACATGACTACACTTATGAAAATGGAAATACGGTGTATTACGGTGCCCTTGCAAACTGCAAGACGCTGAATGAGGTGGTATTTGAGGAAGGGATGACGGCAATCCCGTCCTATATCCTGTCAAGCGGTGGCTATACGAGCTATGTAAACAAGGTAACCATACCTGCCTCGGTAACCTCCATCGGCAGCTATGCGTTTTATAAGTGTGATAAAATGACCATGTATGGCTACAAAAATTCCTACGCGGAAACCTATGCGAATGAAAATAACATTCCTTTTATTTCTGTGGCAATCTCTAAGAACGCTTCTGCCGATAATGTGTTATCAAACTTAAATTTGGGAAACTTGTTGAACAATGTATCCTTAGCTGGAGAAAGCATCAATGGTCCCACAGTAACAATTGCAGGGAAAACGTTTCCTCTGTTTTCAGTGGATGCGTCAGCTGAGTTAAATTTCGGAAATTTACAGGCAAAAGTAGATACGGACAAGAAAACTATTCAGGTATTAGTTGGGTTTGACAAATTTAGCGGTTCGGCAAAGCTTGACCCTTCTGAAAATTCCACGGCATATTGGAGTGAATCCTACAAGCAGGTAAAATCACTTTATACTGGTATTACAGGTAAAAAAGTAGATACCACACAGCTTTGGAATAAGTTCAGCAAATTGAGGGGCAGGTTAAAGAAAATGAACTGTTCCATGGGGATTGATGCCAGTGCGTCAGTCGCTGGTTATATGGAATTCAGCTATGCGTCAGGGGAGATTGTATATTCAGAGGGTGGAATGATTTTGGAGGCATCTCTGGGCACCAGTGTGGATTATAAACTGCCTCCATGCCCGGCTGTGTATGTGACGTTTGGTTTAAAAGCGGGTTTTGATGGAAGAATCCGGTTAATCCGTGAAAGTACATTTGAATATACGCCTTCCATTGATGCGGGAATTGATTTGGAGGCAAAGCTTGGAGTAGGTGCCGGAAGCAAAAAAGTAAAAACGTATGCAGAATTAGGAATGAAAGGAAAACTGGAACTTGACTTATCGTTGCCGGCAAAAAGGCTTGCGGATGCGTTAGCTGCGAAGTTAACCGCCTCTGTCTATTTTGACAGCAAGGTATTTGGTTTTGACGGACCAAATTACGGACCGGAAGAATTCGCCAGCTATCAGATTTATCCCAGAGGTGGCAGGGCAAGAGCACTTTTTAGTGGTGCGGATTTGGCGGAGTTCGATTGGGATTCAGCGCAACTGTCAGATCGGAGCTATTTAACTTCGGACAGGGTAAATTCTGTCAGCCTTTATGGTTTGCTAGGTGAAGAAAGTTTTACAAAATCCAATCTGTATCGGCATAATGCGCCACAGATGGCAGCACTTGATGATGGCAGCAGATTATTGGTCTGGATAGATGATAATGGAGAGAAATCAGGTATTAACAAGACTTCCCTGATGTATTCTATTTACAACGGAACTACTTGGAGTTCGGAAGCAGTATTGGCTGAAACGGGCGGTGCAAATGATTATCCAACATTGTTTAGCAACGGTCAGACAGTAAGGATTGTGTGGCAGAAAGCAGCGGAATTGACAGATCAGGACACACTGCCTGACTTATTGGAATCCGTGGAATTGTACATGGTTACTTATGAAAATGGCAGTTTTGGACAGGCACAGCGCATTACCTCAGATAATGCAGTGTATGAAATGATGCAGAGTATTGCCGGAAGCGGAAATGCCTATACAATAGCATGGATTGAAAACGAGCAGAATAATCCGTTTCAGTCAGAGGGTAAAAATTCTATTAAAATAAAAACTTGCAAAGATGGAGAATGGCAGGAAGAACAGGTTGTTGTGGAAGAAACAGAAGAAATTTATGGGCTTAGGGTTGCATATGTTGAAAATATTCCAGTCATTGTTTATGAAACTTCCGGTGAAGATACTTCTGTGATCCATATTATAAAGGGAACACAAACGATTACGTTTTCAGGCTGCGGCTTTGATGTGGAAAAAGGAACATTGTATTATAATTCGGGCAGTGAATTGATAGCTTATGACATTGCAACTGGGGTACGGGAAACTGTTTTGAATGTCAATATTAATGATTGTACAGTTTTGGATGATGGACTTCATAAAGTAATTCTAACAACAGTATATCAGGGGTATGCAAGTGAACTGGTGGCATATCAGTTTGATGGGACAACCGGAGTCTGGTCAAACGGCATTACGCTGACAGATAAGGGGAAATATATTCGGGATTATTCAGCAGTTATGGAAGCTGACGGAAAGATTTCAGCAGTAATGAATTTTGTGGACATTAATGAGGATTCTGAGAAAATTTATGGCAATGCAGAGCTTTGTGTTATGGATTTTGCAGAAACAGAGGATTTGACGATAGGGGACGGGGCTTATTATGATGAGAAGCTCATTGCTCCCGGTGCAACACTGCCATTGTATTTCAATGTCACAAATAATGGATGGAATGCCATAGAAAAATTTGAGGTTGATATATTGGATGAATCAAGGACGGTAATCCAGTCAGGGGAAGTTTCCTGCGGGATTTCTCCGGGAGATACTGTCGAAACTTCCTTTAATTACAAATTACCTCCCATTGTCCAAAACCAAAAATTGACTATCAAAGTATATATTGAAAACGAAACAAACTTCTCCGATAACATGGTGCAGGTTGAGATTGGAATGGCAGATATTGCATTGGATAATCTTTATCTTGAAAGTTCTGAAACGGGTGCAGTTTTAAAGGGGACTGTTCAGAATCTTGGTTACAAGGATGCAGGAGATGTGGAAGTAACTGTTTATAATTGTAATATGGAAGGGGATGTAATCGGGAAAGAAGATATCGGAACTGTACAGAAACAGGAAAGCAGAGAATTTGAAATTGCAGTTCCGCAGACGTATCTGGATGTAAATCCATTATCCAGCGGAAACGTATTGTATGTGACATCAACCTCCAATATGGATGAACTGGATTATGTAAATAACACTGTACAATATTTGGTAAAATCATCATCTGATGAACCGATTGTTTTGAATTATCGTTCACTGACAATGCAGAAAAAGAAAACAAAGCAGTTGCAGGTTGTTTACAGCAGCGTTACAGATTTGTCAGAAAGTACTGTTCAGTGGAAAAGCAGTAATGATTCTATAGTATCAGTTGAGGATGGAAAACTGACTGCTGTTTCATCTGGCGAAGCTGTGATTACAGCAACGGTTGGCAGTTATCAGGCAGTATGTCATGTATTGGTTTCCGATGGTGTATCCGTGGAGAGTGTCTATCTGGATGAAATGAGTATTAATATTTTGGTTGGAAATACGAAGCAATTATCTGCACATATACTGCCGGAAGATGCTGCAAATCAGAAAGTGATATGGGAGTCAGCTTCCCCGTCAGTGGCGACGGTAAGTTCAGATGGCATTGTGAAAGGAGTTCGGGTTGGCTCTGCTATTGTAACTGCTTATACAGAAGACGGATATAAGTCAGTTTCCTGTCAGATAACAGTATCACAGCAGGAGAATCAGTCTTATACTGCGGAGTTTTCCGGAGGAGAGGGTGTAAGAGGCACAAAACCCACTGCAATTACACGCAGGGCAGGGGAAATTTTTGCTTTGCCAGAGAATACATTTCAAAAGGAAGGGATGTTGTTTGCCGGATGGAGCGATGGTACAAGGAGCTACCAGCCGGGTGAATATTATAAGATGCCTTATCATGATATGCTGTTTACAGCATTATGGAGCAGTGGTGGGAAAGTAGAGTATACAATTACTGCTTCTGCACAGATAGGTGGAACAATTGAACCAGATGGAGTTTCCACTGTGTCGGAAGGAGAAACCATTCAATACGTGATTATTCCGAATGAGGGATATGCAGTTAATGATGTCAAAGTGGATGGAGAGAGCATTGGTGCAGTGATGGAGTATGTGTTTGAGGATATCACGGCAAATCATACAATAGAGGTTTGGTTTAAAAGTATCAAGAAATTTACTGTGGTATTTGATTCACAAGGAGGTTCATTGGTGAATCCAGTGACTGGAATAAGTTCGGGTGAAACCATTATGCTGCCGGTTCCAACGAAAGACAATTTTCAGTTTATGGGCTGGTATACAGAGCCGAATGGAAAAGGTACAAAATTTACAGAAGGAACTATTGTTGAGTTCGATATGACACTATATGCATATTGGATAGCAGATTCAGAAGAAATGCTTCCAGTGCCATCAGCAAACATAGCTTCAGGAAGTAGGGTGAAAAAGGGAACAAAGATAATACTAGAATGTTCTGTTAATGAATCAGCCATTTATTACACAAAAGATGGGACACAGCCGACGCGGCAAAGCATTTTATATACAGAACCCATTATAGTGGACAGTAATGTAACAATTATGGCATTTGCAGTAAAAGAAGGTTATATAGACAGTGATATTGTTACATATACCTATACTGTGGATGATAATGGAGATAATCCGAACGAGTTTGAGGATGTCCTTCCAGAGGATATCCCGGAAGATGGTAAAATCCCAGAAGGTTTATGGATTGCTGCAATTGCTGATGTTACATATACAGGAAATGCAATTAAGCCGGATGCCCATGTGTATGATAATACAGTCAGGTTGAAAGCTGGAAAGGATTATACTATCAGTTATAAGAATAACACAAAGGCAGCACTGTCTACTGCTGCGAAAGCACCTACTATTGTAATAAAGGGTAAAGGCAATTATTCTGGCAGTGAAACACAGTTTTTTACAATTGGAAAGAAAAATATTAGTGATATCGATGTTATGAAAACTTTTACGGATGCGTATGCAGTATCAACCAGTGGAAAAAATCCATCGTTAACATTTCAAGCTAAATACGGGAAAAAGAAATTAAATAAAAATAAGGATTATGTTCTGACTGTAAAAGATAGCTATGGAAAGGTGGTTAGTTCCTATGCTGCAGAAGGTTCATATATTTTAACAGTAAAAGGATCTGGCGCAAATTATTGCGGAGAATATGATTTTACATTTGAAGTATTGAATAAAACTCCGGTAAGCAAGTTGAATATCAATAAGATTACTTCCGTGGAATATGATGGAACCCAGAAACAGCCTGAACTTGTAGTGAAGTATGGAAAAACCTCATTAAGGAAAGATGTGGATTACAGTCTGGCTTATCAAAATAATACAGAAGTTGGTACAGCATCGGTAATCATCACCGGAATGGGTGAATACTTTGGAACAAGGACTGTAAACTTTAATATTACCGGCAGGCAGATGAAAAAGGTGAAATTGTCGGGATTTCAGAGTACCATCAGCTACACAGGAAATGATATTGAACAGAATGATGTGTTAATGAGTTTTGATGGAGAGCCGCTGACAAAGGACAAAGATTATACTGTAACTTACAATAATAATCTAAATGCTGGTTCTGCTATGGTAACATATACTGGCATAGGCAGATATGCGGGAACACTAAAGAAAAAATATAAGATTCAGGCATATAATATGGCAAGAGATACTGGAAAAAGACTTCATATATTAGATGAGCCTATTACGGTATCTTACGTGAAAGGTGGCGCAAAACCTTCGATAAAACTGTATGATGGTATGAAACTGTTGACCGAGGGTAAGGATTATAAGTTGTTTTATCAAAATAATTCTATGGTTACTGATAGTTCTACAGCGAAAAGACCAACCATTATTATCAAAGGCATGGGCAATTATGCAGGAACATTTGGTCAAAGAAAAGAGTTTCTAATTACAGAAAAAGACATCTCTGAAGTATCTGTAACAGCACCTGATGTAGTGGTAAGTACCAAAATAGGAAAGTATAAGTCAACACCAGTATTGAATGATACAGATGGCGTGAAATTAAAAGCAGGAACTGATTATGACAAGAGCTATAAGTATACTTATAAAAACAGTGTCAAAGTAATCAATAATGGGACTGAGGTGACAAGAAATGCAGGGGAAGTTGTGGATGAAAAAGATATCATTCCTGTAAACACAGTACTATGTGTCAACATCAATGCAAAGATGGGAAGTAACTATACTGGCACTACAAATCAGGCAGAATACCGCATTGTGGCAGCGTCTATCAGTAAGGCAAAGATTACAGTGAAAAATCCGGACATGGACAATAAGAATTTGTTCCCATATACAGGAAAGGAAGTTACAATTGATAAAAATAATTTAACTGTAAAGGTAGGAAATAGCATACTTGCAAATAATGAGTATGAGATTTTGGAAAATACATATAAAAATAACATACGAAAGGGAACTGCAAGTGTGCAGATTAAAGGTGTAGGAGAAAATTATGGCGGAACAGCGACAGTAAAATTTAAAATTGGAACAAAAAGATTTCAATGGTTTTTCCGTTTGTTTGGTTAACATTAGCAAGCCAGTTTTATAGTGAATGTCGCAATGATGTTTACTTTTTAAGAAGGATGTATTTGACACCGAATTACTCTTTAAAATATCTGCCAGAATATTTTGAAGGAATGCAAAGAGTCGCGCGTATTTTTAGAAAAATACAGCGTGACTTTTTGTGTGAGCGGAGTTAAGAGGGCGCCGCCTTTTTGGCAGGTCAAGGACGGTAGTCATTGCCTTGTAGGAGTGATGCTTGCGTCGGCTCGTACTGGGTATTGCCTGGTGCTGGAATCGGCAGGACTGGGCAGTTTTCAGGATTGAGGAACTATCGGCGGCGCTGCTAAAATCCCTTATCGAAAAGATTACCATAGGCGAGCCGCAGGACGTGGACGGTGAGCGGATACAGGGAGTAAAAATTTATTACAAATCTATAGAATACATAAAACAAGATGGGCATATTTGCTGATAAAACATATATCGGCGAGTATGCCCTTCTGCCATCGAGCAGCAAGCTAATGGTTAATTAGATATATATCTAACAATATATAGTTGACAATGATAGAAATATATGGTAAATTCACTATATTAGATATATATCTAAATACTATATAGATATAAATAATATATTATTATACCTTACAAACATCAACGGTTTAATGCGGAAGGGATACGCTCTATGAGCAATACAGTGGAGAAAGGAAGTTATCATAAAATGGAAAACAGAGAACAGGAAAAAGAAAGAGCCAGTTACAGAGACCTTTTAAAACAGCGGGAGTACATCAAGATGATGGTGGCGGGATTGATAAACCGTTTTGGAGATTCTATTGACGCCATTGCCTTTACATGGCTGGTGTATGCCATTACGGGAAAAGCGTCGTGGTCGGCGCTGGTATTTGCGGCAAACCAGCTGCCGTCGGTGCTGGTGCAGCCGTTTGCCGGCGTATTGGTGGAGGGAATGGACAAAAAGAAGCTGATGGTGGTGACGGACATCGTGCGCGGCATCACGACATCAGGACTTGCAGTACTGTATCTGACATCGTGCGTAAACCCTTGGATGCTGCTGGCATTTACGCTTGTCAATTCCACGGTGGAGGCGTTTCGGCTCCCGGCAGGGCTTGCAGTGCTGCCAAAGGTTTTGGAAGAAAGATATTACACATTTGGAACATCGCTCAGTACGACACTGAGCATGATTGTAGAGATGATAGGTCTGGGGATGGCAGGAGTGGTGATCAGTGTGTGCGGTATCGGCATTGCCATAGCGATTGACGGAATTTCCTTTTTTGGCTCTGCATTGATTCTCTGTACACTGCGTCTGAAAAAGGAGCGCGCGCAGGGAGGGGCTTTGGCAGGTGCTTACTGGGAGAATTTGAGAGAGGGGCTGCGGTATCTGAAAGGGCAGTCGGTGATTCGAAATCTCTGTTTGCTGACTGTACTGTTGAATGCGGTAATCACGCCGCTTGATTCGTTACAGAGTCCGCTGATTCAGGAAGTTATGGGGCAGGGAAGCAGTCTGCTGAGCGCGTTTGCTATCGCGTTTACGATCGGGTCGGGACTGGGTTCGTTTGTCTATCCGTTTTTTGCCGGAAAGATTTCTGCCGTAGACCTTTTTGCGGGAACGGGAATTTTGATTGGTGCAGGGATGTGCTGTTATACACTTGGCGGCAGTGTGCGCGGAAATGTAGCAGCAGTTTATGTACTCACGATATTGGTTACGTTTGTCATTGGCGTTTCCAGCAGTGTTCTGGTCTCTGCGCTGAACGTTCAGTTTATGAAATCCGTATCGCAGGATTATCTGGCGCGGGTCGGCGCGATTTTTAATGCCGGCGCGAGCGCTGCAACGCCCTTAGCGTCGTTGGCGCTTGGCGCACTCGCTGCTTTTTGTTCTGTTTCGCAGATTTTTCTATTCAGCGGTGCAATTTGTGTTATAATATTTCTAATCATATATTTGGCACAGGTCAGAAATTGTAGAGGAGTGGTGTGATGGAGAGCGTGTTTCGGCGTGAAGTGGATTATTTGATGGAAGGCATTTACCTGTTGCAGCATCTGGGCGCGGGGAGAAAGTACAGAGAGCTGAAAGAGGAGATCGACAGAAGATTTGGAAATCCGCTGCGGGAGGGACTTTGTAAGATGGAGCTGATCGAGCGGATCGAGGCGGCGGCAGAGCGCGCGTTCTCGGAGGATATGGAGCAGGTGCGCTATTATTTTCATATGCAGAAAGAGAATGGAATGTGCTGTGCGGGAAAGACGGCGCTTTTGTGGGAGGGGTGCAGAGAGACGGAATTTCAGGAGGTTGCTGCATATGGAGCGTATCTGAGAGGGCTGTCGGAGCAGGAATATTGTGAGCGGTTTGCAGTGTGCATTCAGGAGTATACGGCGGAGGATGTGCGGGGGGAAAAGGATATTGTGAAAATAGAGGAGCCGCTTGCCGTGATTTCTTTTTTGATGCGGATGGAAATCGCAGATGAGGAGAAGTGGAAGCTACAGAAGATTTTTATCGAGCGGGAGGAACAGCTTGAACGGGTGCTTGCGCTGCTGGAGAAAGCGGTTGTGTGCCTGCGTGGATTTGAGCCGGAGCTTCTGGCATGGATACAGCAGTTTTGCGCGTATTGGGAGAAAGAGCTTGGAGGTCAGGCGCTCTCCGTTTATATGGGAGATCGGACAGATATTTTTATGGAGGAAAATCCTTTGGGGTTCTGCTTGCAGGCATCGTTTCTGCATCCTGATGAGATTGTGAGCCACTCGGATCAGAGGGAGGATGGCACCTATGAAAAACGGGACTTTTGCCGGCTGGGAATCCTGTTTGGAGAGGACTTTGAGATCGGGATCAAACCCGCACGGCAGACAGAGGGATTTGAAATTTACGTGCTTCAGGTCTTAAAGCTCTTGGCGGACAAAAGCAAGTTTGAGATTCTCTCATATATTCGTGACAAGGAGGCGTATGGAAGCGAGCTGGCAAGACATCTGGGGATCACATCGGCGACGGTTTCCCACCATATGAATGCACTGCTCCATGCGGGGCTTGTCAGGGTGAACAACAGGGAGAACCGTATGTACTATACTGCCAATACAAAGGCACTGTCGGAAGTGCTGGACTATTGCGGGCATATTTTAATCTGAGTGAAATAGAAAAGGAGAAGTTGAAATGATCGAAAACGAATCTGCTGAAAATTATTTGGAGACGATACTGGTTCTGAGCAGGAAACTTCCTGTGGTGCGCTCTGTGGATATTGCAAATGAGCTTGGATTTAAAAAGTCCAGTGTCAGCATTGCGATGAAAAATCTCCGGGAGAAAAATCATATTACGGTGACAGACGCGGGCTTTATCTACCTGACAGATTCCGGGAGGCATATTGCAGAGCTGATCTATGAGCGGCATGAGTTTGTGTCGGAATGGCTGATGCGGCTTGGCGTTGCGCCGGATATTGCGATTGAGGATGCCTGCAAGATTGAGCACATTCTCAGTAAAGAGAGCTATGACGCCATCAAGACATTTGTAATGCAGCATACAGAATAGAAAAATTGTATGAAAAGCATTTAATTTTTACATGTTTTTTGATTATTTTGAACAAAATTCTTGCTTTATTGTGAAAAAAGTACTAAAATGTTATTATATTTTTAGTTGTAGTCAGAAATTTTGCAGGATATGACAACTCTGAGCATTTGTACACGAAAAGGCATGGAGCTGTTATGGCGTAGGAGGCGTGTTCAAAATGGGTCAGAGGAAAAAAAGTTTAATCAGTGCGATCATGTGCCTGTGCGGTGTGGTTGCGGCAGTCACAGCATTTGGAATTGGCGGAAATTCCATCTTTTCGATTCGGTCGGTATCGCGAAATTCATATGAGACTTATGAGGAAGCGGTGGATGAAGGCTATAAATCAGAGATCAAGTCACAGGTACAGAGTGCAATCGCGGTCATTCAGAGCGAGTACGATAAATTTAAGGCAGGAGAGAAGTCTGAGGAGGAAGCACAGGAAGATGCAAAAGACTTTGTGCGTGCAATGCGTTACCGGGATGACCAGAGCGGGTATTTCTGGATAGACGGCATGGACTATGTACTGGTGGCACATGCAGTTCTCACAGATCAGGAGGGGGATAACCGAAAGGATCTCATGGACCAGAACGGTGTCATGATCACACAGTCTGTGGTCAATGTCTGTAACACTGCGGATAAGTGCGGCTATAATGAATTTTATTTTACCAAGTCAGACGGCGTGACGGTTGCGCCCAAGATTGCCTATTCGGAGCTGTTTGAGCCGTGGGGATGGGCTGTCTGTACAGGAAATTATGTCGATGATATGAATGCGGCAAAGGAAGTCGTCAAAGCCGAACTGGACAAGGAATATATGAGCGTGTTAGTCCGATCTAATGCGGTATGTTTTTCAGCGATCTTTATTTCATTGGCGGTAGCGTATGCAGTCGGCAGGCAGATCGTGAATCCGTTAAAGAAGATTCAGGCATTTGCGCAGAAGCTGTCGGAGGGCGATCTGACGACGAGTGTGGAGGTCAAAACGAAGAACGAGGTTGGACAGACGGCAGATGCATTGCGGGTAGCACAGGAAAATATGCGCGGCCTTTTGCGGGGAATCACAGATATTTCGAACAGTGTTGGCAATGCGCTTGGCAATTTTGACAAGTCCTTTAATAATATGAAGGAATCCATCTCACAGGTGTCGATTGCAGTGGATTCTATCGCGGAGAATGTCACCAAACAGGCGGCTTCTACGGACGAGGCGAGCAGCAATGTGGTGGTGATGGCAGACCAGATCAACCAGACTGGTACTGAGGTGGCAAATCTCAATCACAATGCAGATGAGATGAACCGAATCAGCGAGCAGTCAATGGATACCTTGAAGCAGCTGATCAATGTGAGCAACAAGACGAGAGAGAGTATCTCTGCGATGGCGGAGCAGACGGCAAATACCAACAAATCCGTCGAACAGATTCATGTCGCGGCGAATCTGATCAATGAGATTTCAGACCAGACAAGTCTGCTTGCCCTGAATGCGAGCATAGAGGCAGCGCGTGCCGGTGAGGCTGGAAGAGGCTTCTCTGTCGTGGCAGATGAGATTGCAAAGCTGGCAAACCAGTCTGGCGAATCTGTCGAGGAGATCAGCAAGACGGTGATTGAACTTCAGGGAAATGCGGCGAAGTCTGTCGCTGTGATGAAGGAGATCAACGAGGCAGTGGAGATACAGGTGAACTCGCTGACGGAGACGCAGCATATTATGGAGAAGCTGCATCAGGAGCTGGCAAACTGTTTTGCTTCGGTGCATTCTATTGATTCGATGACGCGGGAGATTGACAGCAAGAGAGAAGGCGTCACCAGCACGATCTCTGTCCTGAATGATTTGGCGCAGGACAATGCATCGGTTGCGGAGGAGACAGCGGCAATGTCCACAGAGCTGTCCAGAGAAGTGCATGAATCGAATCAGATTGTGGAGGATTTGGAAGGAAAAGTCAGCATTCTGATACAGGATGTGAACAAATTTACAGTATAATACATGATAAAAATGCCCATCATTGACAGATGGGCATTTTTATTTGGTCTATTTTGTTAGATCTCATCTTCTGGAAAGGGTGCCGCCGCGTTTTCTTTTTCGTCGATGGGAACCCATGCATTGCCAAACGGAATATCCCGAAACAGCGCGGCAAGTCCGGTGATCTGCTTCAGGCGCAGGATTTCATCCCGCTCCATCCCTAAGTGCTTGGAAATCCATGCGTCAGAACGCCCCAGATCATGCAGCTCCTTGATAATATTGCTCATCAGGTCTACGCTGTGGGAGCCTCTTGCGCGGTTGTGGCGGATGGTGCTTGCCATGCGGTGGTCGAGTGGCTTGTTGATGACGGAGACGGGCAGCATGCCATTTTCACGCTCGTAGATATCGGGGTAGTCCAGCATGATGCGGTAACGGTGGAAACCGTCCACAATGATGTACGTGTCATCAGGGTCATCATGGTAACAGACGATGGGCATGGTATAACCATCCTCCTTGATGCTGTCGTAGAGCAGTTTGAGCTCTGGCGGCGCCACGGAGTTTGGATTGTATGTATTAGGCTTTATTTTCTCGACTGGGACTGAAATTACCTGATAGACAGGGCTTTGGTATGTCATTTTTATTCACCTACATTCTGATATTTTTGTTTTAACATATTGATGTTTTCTTTCTGCTGTTTTGTGAGTCCAAACCCCATAAAACGGCAGATGTGGTCATTTTTGAGGATACAGTAGCACATGCGTTTCCAGCTGGGGATATCCTTTGAGGATTTGATGTCGTCTGTGTGGTCTGGGATTTTGCCCAGAAAGACGATGCGTGCATTTTTCATCAGCGTGTAATTGGACACCCCGTTGCGGCGGATTTGATAGCCGTGTGCAACCAGTTCTTCGATCGTCTTTTCTTCCAGACCGCCGCCGACATTGTGCCAGAAATCAATGGAAGTCTGGAATTTCTTAATGTAGTTATTTCTGAGCCGTACAGGCAGCGTATCCAGCAAAAATTTGGTATAAGATTCCCACGTATGCCCTTCTGGCAGTGTCAGATTGCGGTAGCCAAGCGCTTTCGTCTTGCCGTAGATGGAGCCGAAGTTTGCGCCCCGTACACGGCCGACGAGCTTTGCCCAGATTTCAGGGTCAATGACGCGGTACAAATTCAGGCTTTCCTTTGCATAGTCGCCAAAGGGGGAAGCCACGCGCATCTGGTCGAGCTTGAGCCCGGACATATAGTAAAGATCATACAGATGATTATAGTCATAGGAAAACATATAGTTTGCGTGCCATACATCATAGATGGACCAGTCGTAGAGCGGGGATGCACACCATACATCCTTGAACTGTCTGCTGATCCAGCAGGTGTTGTCATAGCCGTATTTGCGGTTTAAGATACCGCTGTAGCGCTGCATGGATTCGTCTGCGCGGATGCCAAGCAGGCAGATGGTTTTCTGGTTGCCGTGGGAAATGCGGTACCACCGGCCAAACTGTTTTGCGAGATCCTCCTGATGCATACGGTAATGGTATGTTGTGATCGGGTTATTTTTCATATTGATGACATAGGGATGGTCCGGCATGGGGCGCACCCATGCGCTTTCCTTGGTATCATCCCACGGATACCAGAACATCTCATAGTTGCTGAGCGCTGTGCGGGTTGCCATAGGGAGGCATACCCAGTAGGGTTCGACATCCTTCTCAATTCGGGTAAAAGTCCGCTCCACATAGTCTGTCGTGGCGGAGTACTGCGCCTCGAAGTCCTGATGAAAGACACCGATTTTTTTGTCCGGGTAAAATTTTTTCTGGAAATCCAGAGTCAGGTTTAACAAAAGACCGCTGTCTTTTCCACCTGAGAAGGAGACAAAGATATTGTTAAATTCTTTGAAGATAAAGTGAAATCTGTTTTGCAGTGCATCATACACATTCTGACTGGCATATTTTCGCTTCGTTGTAATCACCACCTCTTTCGTATTTATATAATTTACCATATTTTTCCAATTTCCACAAGTGTTAGATATATAATTGAAAAACAATATTAAAAAACAATTCACAATAATAACGCTTGACATGGCGGTTCCAGAGAGGGTATCTTATTCATATTGGAGGAAGTGAAGATGTCGGAAAAAAAGCTTTTTATGAAATATGTTTCACAGAATGTGCTTGGGATGCTTGGCATTTCGGTGTATATTCTTGCGGATACTTTTTTTATCTCTCTGGCGGAGGGGGCGGACGGGATTACGGCGCTGAATCTTGTGCTGCCTGTGTACAGCCTGATTTTTGCGATCGGCGCGATGATCGGCGTCGGTTCGGCCATTCGGTTTAAAATCCTTCGGGCGCGCAGGGACAAGGAGGCGGAGCTGTATTTTTCCAATGCACTGCTGTGGGCGCTAATCATAGGCAGTGTTTTTATTTTGACTGGTATTTTCATGCCGGAGCAGGTGGTTGCGCTGCTGGGCGGCGATGACAGGATTGTCGCAGTGGGCAGAGAATATACGGCAATCTTTATGATGTTTGCCCCGTTTTTTATGTGGAATCATATCTGTAACGCGTTTGTGCGCAATGACGGCGCGCCTTCTGTGGCGATGGCTGCGACGCTTTGCAGCAGTCTTTTCAATGTAGTATTTGACTATGTGCTGATGTTTCCGCTCAGGATGGGAATGCGTGGCGCGGCACTGGCGACGGCGCTGTCCCCGGTGCTTGGCGTGGCGATCTGCTGTGTGCATCTGCTTTCGAAGAAAAGCACGGTCAAAGTGCGCTGGACAGTGCCTTCTGCAAAGAGGCTGTTTGCGGCATGCCAGCTTGGGATTTCTGCCTTTGTCGGGGAAATCTCATCAGGAGTGACGACGGTGGTCTTTAACATGATTATTTTACGGCTTGCCGGAAATATCGGTGTGGCTGCATACGGTGTGGTCGCGAATACGTCTTTGGTGGCGGCAGCAGTCTTTAATGGCGTGTCGCAGGGGTCCCAGCCGCTTTTGAGTGACTATTACGGCAGGGGGCAGACAGAATCGGTCAGAAGGGTGGTCCGGCTTGGCGTTGTCACAGCACTGGTGATGGCGGTGCTGATTTTTGTGGGGGTGTGCGTGCTGGCAGATCCGGTCACAGCGGTGTTTAACCATGAGGGGAATGCTGCGCTTGCAGCGTATGCGGTGACGGGGCTGCGGCTGTATTTTGCGGGCTTTTTGTTTGCGGGCTTTAATATCGTAGGAACAGGGATTCTAAGCGCGGTGGAAGCCGCGGGATGGGCGTTTGCAGCGTCGATTTCAAGAGGATTTGTCTCGATTATTGTGTGTGCGTTTGTGCTTGCGGCAGCGCTTGGCATGAACGGGGTCTGGCTGGCATTTCCTGCGGCGGAGCTGATTACAGCAGGGATGGTGCTGGCTGCGCTGCGCAAATCTATATAAGATAGAAGGAGGATTTTAAAATGGTAAAAAAGTATGTGTTTGGCAGTCCGTTTGAGACGGAGGCAGTGACAGAGGAGATTCCGGCAGCGGCGTTTGAGGGAACGCTTGCGTGTGGCGAGGTTTCTGTGGAGAAGGGGTTTTGTTACCAGTATCAGATGAGTGACACGGATGTCATTTACGGGCTGGGGGAGGCAAACCGCGGCATCAACAAAAGGGGGTATCGGTATGTGAGCAACTGTACGGATGACCCGCACCACACGGAGGATAAGACATCGCTCTACGGTACACACAACTTTATCGTTGTGTCGGGGACGCAGCATGTGGGACTCTTTTTTGACTATCCTTCCACGATCTGTTTTGATATTGGATACACGAGACAGAATTTGCTGACAGTGTCCTGCGAGCGCGCAGATTTGTACCTGTATATCATCACGGGGGAGAGTGCCTATGACGTGGTAAAGCAGTTTCGAAAGATCATCGGCACGAGCTACATTGCGCCCAAGTATGCGTTTGGCTATGGGCAGAGCCGTTGGGGATACAAGACGGCGGAAGATATCGAGCACGTCGTGCGGGGGTATCGGGACCATCAGATTCCGCTCGACATGGTGTATCTTGATATTGATTATATGCAGGATTACAAGGATTTTACGGTGAATGAAGAGCGTTTTCCAGCGTTTGAAGCATTTGTGCAGCAGATGAAGGAGGAAAAGATTCATCTGATTCCGATCATTGATGCGGGAGTCAAGATTGAGAAGGGATATGACATCTATGAGGAAGGCGTGGAAAAAGGGTATTTCTGCAAGCGCGGGGACGGTTCAGAATTTGTGGCGTCAGTCTGGCCGGGATGGACGCATTTTCCCGATGTGCTCAATCCTGACGCGCGGGCATGGTTTGGCAGTAAATATGAGATTTTGACAAGCCTTGGCATCGACGGCTTCTGGAATGACATGAACGAACCGGCAATCTTTTATTCCGAGGAGGGAATCAGGGACTTAAACCAAGCGCTTTGTGATCATGTGATAAAATTTGGCGTGGAGGAGATGGTCGGCAATCCCGATGCGGTTCCATTTGAGGCGCGGGGGATTCTCGAGCGGATTCAGAACAATCCTGAGGATTATAAGCGTTTTTATCACAATGTCAATGGAACAATGGTGCGCCATGATCTTGTGCATAACCTGTATGGATTCAATATGACGAGGGCGGCTGGCGAGGCGCTGAAAAAGATTGCACCGAACAAAAAGATGCTGCTGTTCTCGCGTTCTTCTTATATTGGGATGCACCGCTATGGCGGCATCTGGACTGGGGACAATCAGTCGTGGTGGTCGCATATTCTGCTGAATCTCAAGATGCTGCCATCACTTAATATGTGCGGGTTTCTGTACATTGGTGCAGATCTTGGCGGGTTTGGCGCCGACACGACAAGGGATTTGCTGCTGCGCTGGCTGGCGCTTGGCGTGTTCACGCCGCTGATGCGCAATCACACCGCGCTTGGCACGAGGGAGCAGGAGTGTTATCAGTTTGAGCATGTGGAGGATTTCCGCCATGTGATCGGCGTGCGCTACCGGCTGATACCGTATCTGTACAGTGTGTATGTAAAGGCGGCAGAGCGCGGCGAGATGTATTTCAGGCCGCTTGGATTTGATTTTCCCGATGACAGGCGCGCGGTGGAGACGGAGGACCAGCTTCTGCTCGGGGACGAGGCGATGATCGCGCCGGTCTACACACAGAATGTCAGCGGCAGGACGGTATATCTGCCGGAGGAGATGAAGTTTATTAAATTTCTGCCGGATGGAACGGTCTGTGAGAAGATTCTGTCACAGGGGACGCACTATGTCGAGGTGGCGTTGAACGAAGTACCGCTCTTTATCAGAAAGGGGAAATGTATCCCGGTCGTGGACGCGGCACAGCATGTGGAGGCGATTGATCTGGGGACTGTGAAATATATTGGATATGAAGGCGCGGAATATGAGATTTGTTAATTAGGCTTTACACACTTTATGGAACCCGTTATAATAGGTGTAACATGTAACGGTTGTTTAATGATAAAGGCGGTGAAAGGATGGTAATAGATATGGGAATGACAGACAAACAATTTAATGGTTTTATAAGATTTATACTGGATGATATCAAAGAAGTCCTTGAAACGATGGAGGAGGGAAAGGAAAAGGAAAAACTTCAAAAGGTTGCGGATAATTTGCAGCAAACACTGGAAGATTAGCTGGTAAATGTAAAAGAGGCTGTTGCACGATAGATTAGATTTCGTGCACAGCTTCTTTTGGTTTGTATAACAATATATCTTTTAATTATTTTGATAAAAACATCTTGACGCCATTCATATAATGTGCTATATTCTTATTATTAAATAGATAATATCAATCAACCATTCCAAACAAAAAGAACAGGAGGCATCTACTATGAAGACAAATTATACTGAAATCGTCCAAACAAATGCCATCGGTAAGGCAGAGAATCCCATTGCCCTGAATAATATCTTGAAACAGGCAAACGATGAACAGCTCACGGCGTCGAGGCAGAACCGGGAGCGGGTTTTGTTCATTGGCATTGATGTGCAGCAGGATTTTATGGAGCAGGGCGCGCTGGGGGTTCCCGGGGCACATGGCGATGTGGAGCGCATGACGCGGTTTATCTATGAAAATATGGACGCGATTTCCAACATTGCAGTCTCCATCGACACACACACGCCGCACCAGATTTTTCATTCCTGCTGGTGGGTTGACGAGCAGGGCTGCAATCCGGCGCCGTACACGACGATCACGCTCGCGGATTTGGACAGCGGGAAGTGGAAGGCGGTCATCAACCCGATCGCTTCAAGGGACTATGTTGCGCATCTTGAGCAGGATGGAAAAAAGACGCTCTGCATCTGGCCCTATCACTGTATACAGGGAACAGTCGGTTGCGCACTCGAAAACCAGTTTGCGAACATGGTCTATTTTCATTCTGTCGCCAAGAAAGCTGTCGTGCAGCGGCTTGTCAAGGGGCAGGACCCGCTGTCTGAGATGTATGGGGTGATCAAGCCGGAATATGATACAAAAGGCTATATCAATCTGGATTTTTTGAACAAACTGGAACAGTATGACAAGATCGTGATTGCGGGAGAAGCCAAGAGCCACTGCGTGTTAGAGAGCATTCAGCAGATTCTTGAATACTATGAAACAAGACCGGAAATTACGAAAAAAATCTACATTCTTGAGGACTGTATGTCACCGATTCCCGGATTTGAGGATGTGACAGACAAGGCTTTCGAGACGTTGAAGCAAAAGTATCAGGTAGTGATCGCTAAGAGCACAGACAGGATCTTATGCACACGGGCACCCAGATGAAATGTGTCAGCAAAAGCTGACGGGTGCCCGGCGCGCGAGCAGGAGAGAAGGTCATTCCCCTGCTCGATTGAATAAAAGATTTTATATGAGGAGGATTTGGGGTATGGATTACAATACAAACACCGTAGAAATTGATGGATTAGAGGAGATTGAGATGGAGAATACCTCTGTGGAGGACATTGACAGTGAGAATATCAACCTGATGTTTCTCGGAATTGACAAATCAGGTTCCATGTCTGTCTTTCAGGAGGACATGAAGCACTGTTTAAATGAATTTAAGAATGCATTAGGAAGCGCAAAAGAGGCAGATGAAATCTTGGTCGCGCGGGCTGATTTTGAGGACAGTATCACGATAGGCGGATATAAGAAAATCTCAGAATTTGACACCGCATTTCAGGCTGGCGGCTGCACGGCGATGTATGACGCAGTCACAGGCGGAACAGAGAAGCTAAGAAAATACAGAAAGTTCTTAAAAGATCAGGGCGTGCGGGTCAAGGCAGTGTTTGCAGTCTTTAGCGACGGGCAGGATAATTCGTCCAAGAGCAGCTTCGCGCAGGCAAAGGACTGCATCGCCTATCTGAATCAGGAGGAGATCACGACGGCGTTTATCAGTTTTGGCGGCGCGGCGTCATCGGTGGCAAAGGATTTGGGCTTCTGTAATATCCTCGATGTCACAAGCTCTGCGAGCGAGCTGCGAAGAGCGTTTGACTGTCTGTCTAAATCTGTGATCGAGTCCTCCAAATCAGTCCTCGCAGACGGGGAAGATTTTTTTCAGGTCTGAAAAATGGAGCGTGTACGATGTTTGTGAATAAAATGGGTGCACAGCACCTTGACTACGGGAAAAACTGTCAGGATTATGGTCTGGAAAAGGATTGTTTGAAAGTTGTGTGCGATGGCTGCTCCGAGGGAGCGCACAGCGAAGTCGGGGCAAAGGCATACTGTCATCTGGCGGCGTCAGGATATGATACAGAGCAGATTTTTCAACTGCTTATGGGCATTTTCGGACAGTCGCCGCAGACGGTCAGGGAGTATCTGTGCTTTACGATTCTGGAGGTGGCAGAGCAGGAGGACGCCTTCTATGTGACGTACTGCGGAGACGGGTACATTCTATTGCAGGATGCGGCGGGAGAGATTCAGTTCATGGAACTAAGTGACGGTGCGTATCCCAAGTATTATGCATACAATTATTGTGACGCGTCATCGCTTCGGCAGTATCAAGATGGCGTGCCGCTGAACAGGAAAGTTTTTCATAAAAAGGAGTATCAGAAGGTGGGCATTGCCTCGGACGGGCTGCGCTATATCGTCAATTCAAAGGATACACAGCTTAAAGCGGCGTTTACAGCGCTTTTGAAACTGGGCAGTGCGGTGAAAATCAAGCGGTTTATTAACTGCAATCAGAGGGTGTTTCAGGATGATATCACAATTGTTTTTTAAAAAGGAAAGAGCGCTTGTGTTTGACAGCACAGGCAAGGTTCCGCTCACAGAGGGCGGAGAGGGCACAATTTATCTGGAACAGGGACAGCTCTTGAAAATCTATAAGCCTGTGGTCAATCTACAGGCAAAGCAAAGAAAGATACAGCTTTTGATCGAAAAGGCGCGCGAGAAGGCGCTGCCGCCGGAAGTGGTGGGCCCCAGACAGATTGTCGTAAACCCAAGAGGCGCATTTATCGGGTTTTCTATGGAGCGGGTGGACGGGGAGGAGATGCGCCAGCTCGCAAACCGCAAGTTTGCAGCAGCAAACAATATCACGACAAAGGATATTCTGGCCATGCTGGTTCAAGTGCAGTCTGTCATGGAATGCCTGCACCAAAACCGTATTTTTATCGGAGATTTCAATGACCGGAATATCTTGTTTGACAGACAGTTTCGCATTTATTTCATAGACTGTGACAGCTGGGCGGTGGAGGACGAAAAGTGCGAGGTTGCGATGGATTTATTCAGAGACCCGCTCCTTTTGACAAATGCATTTAATGCAGAGACGGACACTTATGCCTTTGCAGTTCTTGCATGGAAACTGCTGACACGGATTCATCCTTTTGGCGGGACGATGGACCCGGACAGGAATCTCATTGACCGGATGAAGCACGGCATATCCGTCATTGACAATCCAGATGTCAGGATTCCAAAGACAGTCAAGTCATGGCGGAATCTGTCTCCCGCGGTTATTAGCGCACTGAAGCGTATTTTTCAGAATCAGAGCAGGGAATTGTCGGGAGAGCTTGAAGACATGCTGCATTCACTCAAGTTCTGCGATGTTGACAGGGAATATTATTATGGAAAGTACACCTCCTGCCCGCTGTGTGACCAGAATGCCCGTCTGCGGATGACGCCGCAGTGCAGAGGCGTGAAGGGAGGGCTTACAATGACGGCGGTGCTTGCGGCAGAGGATGTGAAGATGGTGTTCGATGCGCATTTGTATCTGGACAAATCGGACTGTATCGTGGATACGCGTCTGGGGAAAACGGTCAAGGCGCAGTATGGCGTCCGGTATTATTTTACATCGGAGGGATACTGCATTGAGGATTTTGCGGAGGCATTTGTGGTGCATTCAGAAAAAGCTTATCGGATTGAGAAAAAATATAAGACCCGCATTGTCGTGGAGGGGAGCCAAGTCTATTTTATCTCAAAGCACAATACGCTGACAAAGATGACAGTCCTAAAGATGGGCAACAGTATCCAGCCTGTGTGCAAGTGCAGCAGTACCGCTTATTTTGAGGTGAAAAATGAAAGGTACTGTGTTGTGAATGTCTATGCCGGCAAGCTGGTGATTTCGGGGAATGAAGGAAATACCGAGATAAAATATGACACAGATGTCATTTATTATGGGATTCACTATGATGCGGTTTCGTCCCAATGGCTGCTGCTGTTGGAGGACAGCGCGGGGAACCACAGAACCTATATTGTGAAGGACAGGGAGGTGGTGTTTGAGACAGATGAGATCCGGTACGGCGGGCCGCTTGGTGCGCCCTGCATCAGCAGCGATACAGTCTATTATCCAATGGACGGGAAAATCAGGGGATTTGCATTTAGGAGGTCTGCATACAAAGATTTTGCGTGCGAGATCGTGAATGAGGGCAGTGTGCTTGAGAAAAAGAAAAACCAGTTTGTCGTCGTAAATGATGAGAATGTATATCTAATAAGCGCTTAAATCTTCTTCACACTTTTAGGGAATTGTGATACAATAAAAGAACAGGATTATTCAGAAAAACCGAACAATATATAAACAAATGATTAGAATGTAATACGATTTCTTACAAGTATACAGAAAGGATGAGAAGATGCAGGAAACAATCAAACCCCCCGTGGAGGTGCGCTATCAGGCGGAGCTTGAGGCGCTTAGATACGCCGACAAAGGTGAAAAAAAACCTGACAACTGGCAGATGTCGCCCAAAGCAGTCCGCACCTTTATCTTAGGCAGCGACAAGCCGGTCAAATACCAAAGGAAGTCTTATCAGATCAAGAAAAAATATTTCGGAAATGATGCGCTCGTGGAGCGCTGCATTGTCACACTGGCTGGAAACCGCGGCTTGATGCTGGTCGGTGAACCGGGAACGGCAAAGACCATGCTCTCAGAGCTCTTGTCTGCCGCAATCAGCGGAAACAGTAAAAACACCATACAGGGAACGGCTGGAACGACAGAAGATATGATTAAATATTCGTGGAATTATGCACTTTTGCTTGCGAAGGGGCCCAGCAGGGAGGCGCTGGTGCCCGCGCCGCTCTATGTGGGCATGGAAAAGGGAATCCTCACACGGTTTGAGGAGATCACAAGGACGCCCGCAGAGATTCAGGACAGTCTGATCAGCGTGCTCAGTGACAAGGTGCTCAATGTGCCGGAGCTGGGCGACGACGGTTTCCTGTTCGCGCGCCCCGGCTTTAATGTGATCGGGACGGCAAACACGAGGGACAAGGGCGTCAATGAGATGAGCAGCGCGCTCAAGCGGCGTTTTAATTTCGAGACAGTCATGCCTGTCAATAAAGTATCGCTCGAGAAGCAGATTATCCTGAATGAAGTCAATATGCTTGCACAGGAGAATCATATTGAGATGGAAGCGGACGAGGATGTCGCAGAGCTGCTTGCTTCCACCTACCATGAGCTGCGCGAGGGCGTCTCATCCTATGGGCACCGGATTGACAAGCCAAACGCGGTGATGAGCACGGCGGAGGCAGTCTCGGTCTACTATCAGACCATGCTCACAGGCTACTATTACGGGGACGAACATCTCGACGTGGAGTGTCTTGTCCAGAATCTTGTCGGTGCGATTTTGAAGGAGGACAAGGACGATCTGGAGAAGGTGAAGGGATATTTCAACACAGTAGTGCGCGCAAAGAGCGATAAAGAGGGTGGATTATGGAGACAATATTACGAAGCGAGGAAATGGCTGAAATAATGCTGCTTCCAGTGCGTCATCACAGTCCGGCGTGTTCCTTCCATATAAAGAAGGTCTTTTTGCAGTGGAAGCCCGATGCCGTTCTCGTGGAGGGACCAGACAATGCCAATGTGCTGCTGCCGGTTATGGTGCACAGTGACACGCGCGCGCCGTTTGCGATCTATTATGCCTATCATGACAAGGCGCAGAAAATCTCGGAGGAATCGCAGCATTACAAGTGCTATTATCCATTTCTGGACTATTCACCGGAGCTTACCGCACTGCGCGAGGCGCATAAAATTCAAACAGACGTGTCCTTTATCGACTTGTCTTACGGGGATATTCTGGCAGCGTCCGCGGAGAAGCTCACGCAGGGAGAAGCGCCGCGAAACTACAATGACGACTATCTGCTCGCGCGCAATGATTATATCGACCGCCTGTGCGAAAAGACGGGACTGCGCAGCTTTGACGAGTTCTGGGAAAAATATTTTGAGATCAACGGCTTCTATGAGGACAGTGCGCTCTGGTTTTCCCATCTCAATACATACTGTGCGCTGGCGAGGGAAAATACGCCCAAGGAAGCCTTGCAGCGCGAGGGGTGTCTGGCGAGGGAACAGCACATGGCGGCGCGCATCGCCTTGCAGGTACTCTCGGGCAAATCGAAACGCATTCTTGTCATAACGGGTGGTTTCCACACACCGGGACTGCGTGAGCGCCTTTCGGATGAGCGCTGGCAGGAGACAGTCCAGTATGCCAAAAACATTGAACATTACGTGCCGGGGGAGGACGAGAGCGTGTTTCTCATGCCGTATTCGATGGAGTCTGCGGACGCGCTGAACGGTTATGCGAGCGGGATGCCCTACACAGGATTTTACCAGAAGATATGGGAGGGGACTTGCGGGAATATACAGAATCCCTATGAGGAGGCGGTGCTTGATTTTCTGATTGCCACGGGCAAGGCAGTGCGCAAGGAGGATGGTGCGCTCTCGGCTTACGATGAAATCTGTGCATTGCAGATGGCGCAGGGACTTGCCAGCCTGCGTGGGAAGCCGCAGCCCGGCGCATATGAATTGCAGGATGCGGTGTTGTCCTCCTATGTAAAGGGGGAGTGCACACTCTCGTCTGACCTGCCGCTTCGCGCGCTGCGCCGCCTGATGACAGGGACAGGTTCAGGGGCGCTCTGTACGCTTGCGGATGTCCCGCCGATCATTCATGATTTTCAGGCGCAGTGCCGTTTATATCATATCAGGACGGACAGCACACTTGAAAAAGAAGTGACGCTCTCTATTTTTTCCAGCAAAAAGCACAGGCAGATGAGTATGCTGTTTCACCGGCTGGTGTTTTTGCGGACCGAATTTGCGAAGCGCCTGAAAGGACCAAATCTGCAATTGCGCAGAGACCGCAGCCTGATTCGTGAGATTTGGAAATACAAATACAGCGCGCAGGTGTTTGCGGCGCTCGTTGATGTGTCTGTGCATGGCGCGACGCTGGAAGAAGCGATTGTCAGTCTGGTACAGGAACAGCTTTTGCAGGACACGAAGGCAGACCGGGCAGCAATCCTTCTGACGCAGGTGTTTGAGATGGGGATTTCCAGCCAGCTTGAAACGGTGTACAGCCGTGTGCATGAACTGATACTGGGGGATATGGATTTCTATTCGGTTGCAGATGCACTCCGCTCACTGACAATGATGGAGGAGCTGGGGGCACTCTATGAGTCTGAATTAAGATTTGACAAGCTTTTGCACGTCGGTGTCAGAAAACTATTGACGCTCCTTCCAAGCATTACCTGCATGAATGATGATGCGCTGAATGATGGCATGAATGCGCTGAAGTTGTTGTATCAGATCACGGGCAGAAAGGGGCAGGAGTACGACAGTGAGCGCAGGGATTTCTACGAGGTATTGCAGCAGATGCAGGAGGATATGAGGATACATGCAGGATTAAACGGCTGCATTCACGGCATTCTCTATGGCGGCGGCAGAGAGGATGCAGGGGCGGTGAGTGCGGTGTGCCGCGGATATCTGACGGGCACAAAAGAACAACTGCTAAAGACAGCGGTCTTTTTCCGGGGATTGTTCTTTACCGCGAAGGATTTGATGCTGATGGAGCGCACCATGCTGGAGATGATGGATGTCTTTCTGGGTCAGTTGGATGAGGAGGAATTTATGGCACTCCTGCCGCAGATGAGGATGGCGTTTGCCTATTTTACGCCAGCCGAGACGGACAAAATCGCAAGACAGGCAGCGGGACTCCATCACAGGAGCGGGCGCGAGCTGATGGAGCGCGCGGAGATTCTGCCAGATTGGTATACCTATGGAAAAGAGCTGGATCAGTATGCGCGCCAGCATTTAGATACATGAAGTGAAAATGCGAAAGGTGAGGAAATCGGGAAAATATGGCTGACGAACAGGAAATTTTAAACCGCTGGCGGCTGGTGCTGGGAAAGTATGCGGCAGACCAGATTCCTTTTGCAGCGGGAGATCTGAAAATGATGGAGATGGAGGAGGCGCTCGATTATCTGTACTCGAGAGAATACGGGGAAGAGCAGGAAATCAGGGAGGACAGAAAGGGCGGCAGCGGCGGTTCGCAGCTTACCGTGCTGCACTGGCTTGCGAAGATTAAGACCCTGTTTCCGCGCAATACGGTGGAGATCATGGAGCGCCACGCGCTGGAAAAGTATCAGATGACAGAGCTATTGACCGACCCTGAGGTATTGCGGAAGCTCGAGCCCAACAAGGAGTTGTTAAAGACGATCATGCAGTTAAAGCACATGATGAAGGGGGAGGTGCTCGCGCTCGCGCGTGAGGTGGTGCGCAAGGTTGCCGACGAGCTGACGAAGAAGTTAGAGCAGGAGATGAAAAAGTCCTTTTCCGGCAGATTAAACCGCAGTGTCAGCAGTCCGGTAAAATCCATCCGAAACATTGACATGAACAAGACCATCCGCAGGAATCTGAAAAATTATGACACAGAGGCAGGGCAGCTTGTGCTAAAACAGGTGTATTTCAGCGCGCGCATGAAAAAATATAGCCAGTGGCGTGTGATCATCTGCGTGGATGAGAGCGGCTCGATGCTGGATTCCGTGATACACAGCGCTGTCATGGCTGGTATCTTTGCCAGACTTCCGATGCTGGACACGAAGCTGGTCATTTTTGACACCAATGTCGTAGATTTGAGCGATTCTGTGAGCGACCCGGTGGAGACGCTCATGAGTGTGCAGCTTGGCGGCGGAACGGACATTGGCGGCGCGCTGAACTACTGTGCGCAGCTCATCCAGATGCCGCACCGCACAATGGTGGTGCTGGTGACAGACCTCTATGAAGGCTGCGGCTACCGCAGGATGTATCAGGCATGTCAGGGAATCATCGAGAGCGGGGCAAAGCTGATCGTGCTGCCCTCGCTCGACCATGCGGCTGTGCCCAATTATGACAGAAATGCGGCGGCAGTCCTTGCGGATATGGGGGCATCCGTCGGCGCCATGACACCGGAGGAGCTGTCGGGATTTATAGCGAAGATTTTGAGTTAGGAGGAAGAGCGCATGAGTGACTGGCAAAGGGCATTTGGAGAGATAGACGACGATTATCTGACAGGCATTTCGAATAAAGGGATTGTGAAGCGCGCCTATAAGGACTTAGAGACCATTCCGTGTACGGCGGCAGGTCAGAAATTGCAGGCTGCGGCGTTTTTGGCAGAGGAGGAGATTCAGGTGACAGTCGGGGAGGAGACCGTACAGATCAGACTGCCGTTTGCAGAGAGCACCTGCTCCTGCCCGTCGAGAAGCATCTGCCGTCATGTCGTGCAGGGAATCCTTGCCCTGAAGGCCGTCTTTGCCGCAGATACTGTGAAAAATGAAACTGTTGAAAATGGTGCAGAATCCGCCGCAAGTAAAACTGTGGAAGGCAAGACAGAATCCGTCGCAGATGAAACGGTTGAAGACAGGGCCGCCGCCACGGCAACTGCGGACAATGCACCAGCGCCGCCTGCCACAATGATTGAAAAGGTGAGACAGCAGATTGCCGATTATCCGCTCACAAAGCTCTGCAAAAGTCTGGGCACAAGGCGGCTACAGGAGATGATCGGCGCTGCTATGACGGGCAGAACGCCCCAGATATCGTATGCCAGCGTAGTGACAGTGCAGCCCGTCGCAAAGGCTATGACCGTGAAGCTTCTATATCCGCTGGAACATTCAACCTGCACCTGCCACAAAAAGGATTTCTGTGCCCACAAGGCGGAGGCAGTGTTGTGGTGCAAGCTGGAATCGGGACAGCTAGGCATTCAGGACTTAGAGCAGACGGAGAGTGCAAGCACAGCGTATGACATGGAGCAGATACACGAGGCCGTCATGCAGATGCGTATATTTCTCGGTGAGCTGTTCGATACCGGCTTGTCCAGAACGGCGGAGGATGCACTGGACCACATGGAACGGCTGGCGGTGATCAGCCACAATGCAAAACTGCCCAATTACGAGAGTGACTGGCGCCGCCTGCAAGATTCTTATCAAAAATACATGAATCGGGTAGCAACACTCCGAATACAAAATCTCATGCGCCAAATCACAAAACTTTACAGACAGGTTGAATTGCTGGAACAGGCGCAGAACGCGCAGGAGGTGTCCGCACTGGCGGGGGCGTTCCGCTCCGAATACACCCCCGCGCTCGATTTGGACTTAACGGGGATTGCGCTCGAACACTTTGTGAGCAAGAACGGCTATGAGGGGGACACCGTCTATTTCTTGGAGGAGACGACAAAGCAGTGGTATACCTACACGCAGGCAAGACCGGTCTTTTACGACAAAGACCAGAGCGTCTACGGCTATGGCAGCCAGCGCTCCGCGCAGGAGACACCGTGGGGACTGCCCGTGCCGTTCAGGCAGCTGGCATTTTGCCAGTTCCATCTGGAAAATGCCAAGAGCGACAGCAGGGGACGCCTGTCGTCTAGCAAAGAGACAAAGGGGCATCTTATCAGGGAGCGGGACAGCAAAAATCCGCTGACCTCCGCGCTCCTAGGCAAGTGGTATTATCGCGATTTTGCGCAGTTATTTCAGGAAATGTTCTGTGCGGGCAGAGAAGCAGGCACAGTGGTGGCAGAGCGTACTGGTCTGGTGTTTCTTCGCCCTTCGTCCTGTGACCCTGCGGTCTTTTCGGATACGGAACAAAAGCTTCGCATGAATCTCTATGATGCGTTAGAAAGAGCGGTGGTCATCGAAATTACATACTCCAAGGACGAGGCGGAGGGCATCCGCTATCTGGAAAAAATAACGGACGAAAACCTGCCCTGCTTTTTTGGAAAGATTTATTTGCAGGACGGCAGAATCAAATTGTATCCGATTGCTGTTTTCGGAAAAAGGGAGCTGCGGGAGACGGAAATTTGAGTTGAAATGTCAATGAAGCGTGAGCGAAACGGAGATGGAATTGGGAATGGAAATAGAAGGAGCAGGAATCAATATTGTCAGCAAGGAGGATGCATTGCATCAGCTGTTGTCAGATTTGTTAAATCTTATGGAGGACTTGTACCAGAGCGGTTTTGACACCGTGCACGACAGCACGCTCAAGGCGCTGGATGCGATGGCGGAGACGACCGCGGCATATGGCATGGCATTCTTGTCAGAACTGCTTGTTCAGCTTGCGGACGGCTTGAAAATGCGCCGCCACCAGATACAGGCACAGGGCACACAGGACGGACTCGCAGGCATTTATACAAGACTGAGCCAGTATATTGAGCTGTGTATGGATAAGATCGAGCTGGATAAGGGGATTGGGTATTATGGATGTGTTATTTAGGGGGAAATATGTACAAAAATGAAATCACGGACATTGATAATTCTTCACTTGACAGATTATGTACCGATTCAGTTGAATTGGTAAAATATGTGCGAAATACAGTTGCGAATCAGGTTAATATTTTTCAAACAATGACATATTACTGTATAGGAAAATGGATTGTGGAAGAACAGCAGCGTGGAGCAAAAAGAGCAAAATATGGGAAGCAGATTTTGAAGAAATTATCTGAACGATTAAATCAGGAATTTAGTAAAGGTTTTTCCGTTGATACACTGGAAAATATGAGAAAGTTTTATCTTGTTTATCAAGATAGAATTTCCGAGAAACTTTATCAGAAATTTGCTGTTGAGAAATCCGAGAAGGCTTCTCGGATTTTAAATGAGGAAAAGCCATTTCAATTATCATGGTCGCACTATGTGAAGCTGATGCGAATGGAAGATGAGACAGAACGGCAATTTTATGAGACAGAAAGTATTAAAAACGGATGGAGTCTGCCAGAATTAAAACGTCAGTTTGGAAGTGCCTTATTTGAAAGGATTGCTCTTAGTACGGATAAAGATCAGGTAAAACAGCTTGCTTTGAAAGGGCAGGTTGTGAATAATGCGTCCAATGTAGTAAAGGATCCCTATGTTTTGGAATTTCTCGGCTTGGAGGAAAAATCTAAATACTCAGAGACCGAACTGGAAAACAGAATTTTAGATAATTTGCAGAAATTTTTGTTGGAATTAGGAACGGGTTTTACTTTTGTGGCAAGACAGAAACGCTTTACATTTGATGAAGAACATTTTCGAGTTGATTTAGTATTTTATAATCGTTTGTTGAAGTGTTTCGTTCTTTTTGACCTAAAAATAGGGGAATTAAAACATCAGGATTTAGGACAGATGCAGATGTATGTAAATTATTACGACAGATATGAAAAAACGGAAGATGAAAATCCGACAATAGGCATTCTCTTATGTAATGAAAAGAAAGATGCTTTGGTGGAACTGACATTGCCTAAAGATTCAAATATATTTGCTTCTAAATATCAGTTGTATCTGCCAGACAAGAAAATATTAAAGGAAAAGTTAAAAGAGTGGCTGGAGGATGCAGGGAGTGAACTGGATAGTTAACCGTATTTATGTTAAAGAAAGGAGTCACAATCATGACAAGCCCCAACAGCAAACAAATCAGTAAAATGACAGATCTACTAAAAGACTTGGGCATCTCCCCGCACGACTGCGAACTGGCGCAGCGTTATCTCTGCGGGGACGCCGGCGATGAGGTGTTAGACCAGTTTGGACACAAGGATTTCTCAGGCGTACCGTATCAGACCGCGTCAAAGGCATGTGCCGTCACAAAGCAGATCCTCAAAGCGGACAAGCGCGCAGTGTGCGTGCGTTTTTTCAATGTGCTCTATGCCATTGGGGGCGGCTCGTGCCATGGGCTGTTCTGGTATCACACGTATGAAATAACGGAGGAATGCGCGCTGTTTAATAGGCTGCACGTTCTGATTGACAGCTTTATGGCGCGCCTCTCGTTTCTGACAGACATGACATACGAGCATATCATGGAAGTCGTACAGAATAACCCCAGCCTCCTGATCGAAGCAGTTCCTGATGTAAAAAAAGAAAATCCGCTCTATGCCGCCTTGCTGCTGTCCGTGTATTTTGACAAAAAATACGAGAAGGCGGAATCCATTTCAGCGGAGGATGCACCCTATATGGCGGAATATGAGCAGTTGCTTCTGACGGACTTTGATGCGTGGCTTGCGCGGCAGGGCTGTGCGGCGCACGAAGAGGCAGCCGCGGCGCTCCGGGAACAAAAACCAGCGGGGCACATGGTTGGCAGAATCGAGATCGAGCAGCTTAGCAAAGAGGAAATAGAATGCTTTTATCTAATCAGCAATTTGGCATATCGAAATTTTCAGCGCTCTGGTGTATTGTCAGAGATTGTCAGGACGTGTGTGGTGATCAATGCGGAGGAGACGCTGGACACCTTTGTCGATATCGAGCGGACACGGTACACGATGGTGCAGGACCATGTAAACAGGGAGTGTGCGAGGACGGATCTGGAGCTTCGGGGAGGAGATTATGACACGCTGTTTCATATCGAACCGATGCTGTTGATCTGCTGGGCGGCAAGCTTGAGCTACCGGCAGATTTTGAGCCGGCAGCTTCAAAAGAATCAGGAAATCTATCTCAAAGTATTGGCGCCAGAGGAATGCCGCGCGGTGCTTCAGCGCTGTGTACATCAGAAGCGAATGTATGCGGGTTTCTATAATCCCAGCATGGAAGAATACACGCTCAACACACTGAAAGATATCTTACAGAAAGAAAATCCGCAGTTGTATCAAAAAGTTATGCAGGAGGAGAAGTACGATCACGAGGAGATGATCAGCCGTCTGGTGGCAGATACACCGCACGCTGAGACGGCGCGGGAATATCTGCGGGGAAACTGTATGGTTTCTGAATTGTATCCCTATGACAAAGAGTTTGGGGATGGATTTTTGGATGGACGCTATTCGATTCGAGGGGTGATAGAGAGCTACCGCAGGCATTGTCAGGATGAGGCGTTTTTTAATCGGTGCGCTGTGTTTTTGATTCTGCGCAAGCTCGAGTGTGTAGACTGTGTGTATCAAAATATTTTTGCGGATGAAGCGCAGTTAAAGCAGTATTTTTCCATGCTTGACAGCGAGCAGCTGGACTGTGCGCACCAATTGCAGGCATTCTCCCTCCTGTCCAAAGACAACAGTGATTACACGAGTCGGATAAACATGCTGGACAAAGTCGGAGCGGCGCATTTTGCCAGATATTTGCAGGAGAATGAGGAGGAGACACTCGTTGCCTTTGCCAATGCGCCCTCGGAGGCGCGTGCGCTGGGAATCCGTCTGCTGGACCGGGATGCACAGCAGTATAAACAATTGCTGCTTGGCTATGCAAAAGACAGCTCCTCCATTGTCTTTCGGGCGCTATGCGGTGTTCTGCGCGGGCACAGCGAATGGGAGGAGGATGTCATCCGGCTTTTAAGCGGGAAAAAGGCGTCGGAGCGCCAGCTGGCAGTCTGGACATTAGCTGAGTGGCAGGAGCAGGGCGGCGATTACCGCGCACTGCTCTTGAAGGCGCTTGAAAATGAAAAGAGCGCAAATGTCGTCAAAATGTTAGAATGGAAGCTACAGATAAAGAAAGGGGACAAGGCAGAGGAACCAAAGACCAAAGAGGAGCTTGTGAAGAAACTGCATCAGGGCGGCAGGAAGCGGCTGCTTGCATGGGCGTATGAGACACCGTTTTCTCCTGTACATAAAACGGACGGCACCCTTGCGGCAGAGGCGTATTTACAGGCAGTTCTTTTGTGTTATGCGGAGCAGACATGGCACACCATGGACGAGAATGCGAAGCTTCTTGCGTCAGCATTGAACGCGGCGGAGTTTGCAGTCTATGTCGCCGAGCTGTTTGACAAGTGGATTGCAGCCGGCGCGGAGTCCAAGAAAGACTGGGTGCTCTTTGCGGCGTCCATTCACGGCAATGAGGACATGCTGCCAAAGCTGTATCACCAGATTCAGGAGTGGGCGAAGGTGTCAAGAGGGGCAGTCGCGGCGGAGGCAGTGCGTGCGATGGCGCTGAACCCGTCGCCGCGCGCGCTGCTGATGGTGGATGACATCGCGCGCAAATTCAAGCACAAGCAGGTGAAAAACGGCGCGCTGCGTGCCCTGAATGATGCTGCCGGGATACTGGGCATCAGCCGTGAGGAGCTTGCCGACCGCATTGTGCCCGACCTTGGTTTTGACGACACGATGCAGCGGACAGTAGACTACGGCGGGCGCGTGTTCAAGGTGATGCTCGCGCCGTCGCTCGACCTCGAAGTGTTTGATGAAGCTGGAAAGAAGCTCAAAAATCTGCCCGCACCGGGAAAGAAGGATGACGCGGAAAAAGCGGCGCAGGCGTATGCGGCGTTCAAAGAAATGAAAAAACAGATGAAGGCGGCTGTCACAAATCAGAAGGCGCGCCTTGAAGACGCGCTGTCCGCAAAACGGGAGTGGAGCGCAGCGGCGTGGACGAACCTGTTTGTCAGAAATCCGCTGATGCACCAGTTTGCAATCGGCTTGATCTGGGGCGTCTACGAGGAGGGCAGGCTGGCCAAAAGCTTCCGCTATATGGAGGATGGTTCGTTCAACACGCAGGACGGGGAAGAGTACACGATTCCTGAAAATGCGCACATTGGCTTAGCGCATCCAGTGGAGCTCTCTGACGAAGAAAGGATGGCGTGGAAGGAGCAGCTTTCAGACTATGAGATTGTGCAGCCCGTCGAACAGCTTGACAGACTGGTGTACTGCCTGACAGAGGAGGAGACGGACAGCAAGTATTTAGAGCGCTTTGGCGGCTGTGTCTTAAACGATTTGTCGTTGCATGGTAAGCTGACGGCGCTTGGCTGGTCCCGCGGCGCTGTGGCGGATGCGGGCGGTTACAATACCTATTACCGTGAGGACGCTGACGGAATCGGTGTCAGGCTGCATTTTTCAGGGAGCTTTGTCGGGTGGCATGAGGAGGAAGTGACAGTCTATGAGGCAGCATTTTACAGGGCGGGCGATTCAACGTGCAGCAGTTATGCGGAACCAAAGAAAGATGTCAAAAAGGCGCTGTATCTAAAGGAAGTCCCGCCAAGGTATTTCAGCGAGATTGTGTTACAATTAACAAAAGCGACAGCGTCCAGTGACGAGCGGGAAACGGACTGGAAGGAAGAAGCAGGTTTATAAAAATAAAGGAGGAATTTTCTCATGATAATCAATGCAGACAACAAACAGACTACGGCAGTGAATGCGATGCTTACGTTTCTTGAAAAAAGGGGCGTGCCAGAAAGTGACCGTGCACTGGCGGAACAATATTTATACGATGAAAAAGGAGACGAGGTGTTAGACCAGTTTCACCGGATTGATTTTTATGCCGCCACAATCACCTATGAGGTCAGAAATGAGATGCACAATATCTTGACATGGCGGGATAAGGAGGAGACAAAAGCGCTGTGCACCCGGTTTCTTAATGTGCTGTATGCGATCGGCCATCACACCTGCAACTGTTTGTCTTATGGCGATCTCTCTGACAAGATGGCAGGCTGTGATCTATACAAGCAGTTGGTGGTATTTATGGAGTTTCATATGAACATCAATGGATATCTGGACACCTATGACACCGATCATATGCTTAGCATGGTGCAGAACAAACCTGACACGCTTGTCGGAATATTAGACCAGATAAAGGGTGAGGGCGACAGGTATTATCTGGCAGCACTGTCCGTCTATTTCTATAAAAAATATGCCGCCAGAAATCAGATTGAGGCAGCGGATGCGGCGCTCATGAAAGCATATGAGGAGGAGACGGCGGCGTTTCTGGACGAGTGGCTTGAACAGCAGGGCTATGCTATGCATGAGGAGATTCTCTCCGCAGTGCACCAGCACCAGTTTACGAGGGCGCTGTTCGATGGTGTGAAAATGGGCAGTCTTTCCGAGCCTGCGCGCCAGCAGCTCTGCTTTCTCTGTAATATATCGCTGATGAATTTCCCACTCTCTGAGGTACTGCGGGAGATTGTGAAGGTCTGTATGGCGGTGGATGCCGAGTGGATGCTCCTGTCAGGCAAAGATTTTATTCTCAGGATGGCTTCGGACAGAAGAAAGACCGGGATTCAGATTGGCGACTTGGATGAGGTGCTTGGCATCGAGCCAGAAACCTATATCCGCTGGGCAGCCGACCAGCTGAACGAAGTGATCCTGAAAAGACAGTTGGAAAAGAATCAGCAAAGCGTTTTGAATGCGATGGATGAGGAGGGATATACCTCGCTGTTATCGAAGAAAAATTCGGCATGGAACAGTGCGATGGATTCGGTCAATTATCTAAAGGATTTGGTGAAAAAAGAAAATCCCAAATTATATGAGGACGCGGTGGTGGCAAGTCCGAATTATGAGACCGTGATAGCCTATCTGGTAAAGGATACGCCCAATGCCGAGCTTGCGCGGGAATATCTGCGCGGGCATGGAAGCATCGAGGCGCTGTATCCCTATGCGGAGGAGTACGCGGGGGAATATGTCTCCCATCGGTATATGGAGGCGCAGAAAAAGCACTGCAATGATCCGGGATTTTTTAACCGCTGCAAGGCGTTTATGATACTGACCTGCTCAGAGAAGACGACATTTGTGGAGGGATGGGATACAGACTGTTTGTTACAGATTGAGCAGTGTTACCAGATGTTTTGTGATGAACATCTTGATATCGCGCACCAGATTGCAGGGTTTGCGGCATGTTATGGTGCGTATGACAATAGTATCGGCTGTTCTGTGGAGACGTTACTGGAGGGGACAGTCAAGGTGTTTACCCGTTATCTGAGTGAGCGGCGCGAGGAGACGCTTGCGGCATTTTTCGGCGCTAGGGTAGAAGGGCGTTATCTGGGGCTGCTTGTCATGAAACAGGATGCAGAGCGCAATAAGAACGAGATCCTGCGCTATACCGCAGACAGTGCGAAGTTGATTAAGGAGGAATTACTGGAACTTTTGTGTGCACAAAAGGGCTGGGAACAGGACATTATCGCATTATTCAAGGCAAAAAAGGCGGCGCAGCGGGAGATGGCAGTGAAGGTGCTGTCACGCTGGCAGGAGGAGGGCAGCAATTTTACTCAGGTGCTGACGCAGGCAATGGAGCAGGAGAAAAATGCAAAGGTGCTGGCGCTACTGCAAAGCGCGCTCAACATTCAGGAAAGTGACCAGCAACAAGAGGTGCTCTCCAAGGAGGAGCTGGTAAAGCAATTACATAAGGGCGGCAAAAAGAAGAGTCTCACGTGGGCGTATGAAACACCGTTTCAGCCGGTGCATGACAAGAGCGGCGCGGAGGCGGATGAGGCGTATTTGCAGGCAATTCTTCTGTGCTATGTATCGCAGGAGAAGAATGGCGTCAGCAAAAATGCCAAGCTGCTTGCGGACGAACTTCAGGAAGTGGAGCTTGCAGTCTATATGAACGAGCTGTTTGACAGATGGCTTGCGGCGGGCGCGGAGTCCAAGAAGCGCTGGGTGCTCTATGCGGCAGCGATTCACGGCGGCGAGGAGATCATTCAAAAGATACAGCACCAGATACAGGAGTGGCCGCAGGCGGCGCGGGGAGCAATCGCGGCGGAGGCGGTGAAGGCGCTGGCACTGAATCCATCGCCACGCGCGCTGCTTTTGGTGGACAGTATCGCAAGAAAATTCAAGTTCAAGCAGGTGAAGGCTGCCGCGGGCGAAGCGCTTGAGTTTGCGGCAAAGGAGCTTGATATCACGCGCGAGGAGCTCTCGGACCGCATCGTGCCGGACCTTGGATTTGACGGGCAGATGGAGCGGACGTTTGACTATGGCGGACGCGTGTTCCGTGTCAGACTCACAACCGCGCTCGAGATTGAGGTGTTTGACGAAAACGGAAAGAAACTAAAGAGCCTGCCCGCACCGGGAAAGAAGGACGACGAGCAGAAAGCGGCTGCTGCTTATGAGGAGTTTAAGCAGATGAAAAAACAGATGAAAACGACGGTGAGCAGCCAGAAGGCGCGTCTGGAATACGCGCTGTCCGCAAAGCGGGAGTGGAGCGCGGCGGCATGGACAAATCTGTTTGTCCAAAATCCGCTGATGCATCAGTTTGCGATCGGCTTAATCTGGGGAATCTATGAGGGCGACCGTCTGGTGCAGAGCTTCCGCTATATGGAGGATGGTTCTTTTAATACGCAGGACGAGGAGGAGTACACGCTGCCAGAAGGCGCGCGTATCAGTCTCGTACATCCGATGGAGCTTACAGACGAAGAGAAGGCGGCATGGAAAGAGCAGCTTTCTGATTATGAGATCACACAGCCCATCGAGCAGCTTGACAGGGCAGTCTATGACAGAACCGAGGAGGAGGCAGCGCACAGGAGCATGGAGCGTTTTGGCGGATATATCATCAATGACTTATCGCTGAATGGCAAGCTGACCGGGCTTGGCTGGTATCGCGGTTCCGTGCAGGACGCGGGCGGATTTTACACCTATTACCGCGAAGACCCGGAGGTCGGCATTGGCGTGGAGCTGCATTTTTCCGGCACGTATGTGGGGATGATGGGCGAGGACGTGACTATTTATGATGTGCGGTTTTACAAGGCGGGCAGCGTGGAGCGCGGCAGCTATGTCTATGACGAGGCGGACAAGGAGAAGGCATATCTGCTGAAAGATATTCCGGCGCGGTATTTCAGCGAGATTGTCTTGCAGCTTACAAAGGCGACCGCGTCAAGCCAGAGCCGGGATGAGGACTGGCGCAAGGATGTGCAGCTGATTTGATGACCGCCGCAGAGAAGTGCGACTGATCTGATGACAGCCGCAAGGAAGTACGGCTGGTTTTGCAGCAGCCGTTTGGCAGAAAGGGGAATATTTACCATGATGATGAACACAGAGAGTGAACAGATGGAAAAGATCGTTGAATTACTTGAGAAATTGAACATTTCAGCGCAGAACCGCACGCTCGCAATATCATATCTCAAGGGCGAGGCAGGCGATGAAGTGTTCGCACAGTTTGAGCCGATGAGTTTTTCACGCGTGTCATGTGAGACACAGCAGGAGGTGAAAAAGCTGATGAAAAGTCCGCATAGAAAACGGTTGTTTGACGTATTGTATGCAATTGGGCATGGCTCCTGTGCGAAGGTATTCAGTTATTGTATCACCGAAGTGCTTGATAATGAGGACTATGCATTATATAAACGGCTCGTGGTCTGGATGGACTGTGGGAATTACACACTGATGACGGAACAGCGTGGCAATCTGATGCGGAAGGCACACAACAGTCTTGAGGTGCTGCGCGGTCTGGTCGAGCCTCTCCTCGAGGAGGAGGGGCAGCGATATGCACTGAATGTGCTGTCGGTGTATTTCTGCGTGAAATATCCGTCTGCTGACAAGCTTTCAGATGAAAATAAGGAGGATGCCACGCTGATGGAGCTCTATGAAAATCTGCTGCTGGGCGTTCTCCATGTATGGCTTGTCCAGAAGGGATATGATGCGCACCAGCAGGTGATCGACGCAGTGCGCAGCGGACAGCTCACAAAAGAGATGGCGGACAGTGTGGGCGGATGCGGCAAAGGAAACGGGGAGATCTGGCAGCTCTTTCAGTTTATGGGCAGCACGGCATATTTAAATTTCCGTCTTTCGGAGATTCTGCGCAATATCGTCAGGGCGTGTGTTGCCTTTGATGTGTATGAGGCGCTGTTTTCTATGAAGGATGCCTATATGCAGGAGAGCCAGAGCATTACAGCGGCAGGCGCAGCGTATGACGAGCTGTTTGGCATTGACCCGGAAAACTACATCTGCTGGGCGGCAGTCACTAAGAGTACGCCCATCCTAAAACAGCAGCTTGCAAAGCATCCTGACAGTTATCTAAAAGCACTGGAGCCAAAGCGGTATCAGACGCTGAACAGAAGTTATAAGAATCAATATTTTCATGTGTTTAATGTGGAGGAGACCGTTTTATTTTTAAAAGATCTCTTGAAAGAGGAAAATCCGGCATTGTACCAGCAGGTGATTGGCAGCAAGAAGCAAAATCATGATCGGATGATCTCAGAGCTGGTGTCAAACGTTCACCACGCAGATCTGGCAAAGGAGTATCTGCGGGGAAACTGTGCGGTGTCCGAGCTGTATCCTTATGAAAAGGAGTATATGGACGGTGTGCAGTATGGATATCATTTGTCGGATGCGCTGTCCAAATACCAGCGGCATTGCAACGATCAGGAGTTTATCAACCGGTGCAAGGTTTTTCTGGTGATCGGTGGCTGTATCTACTTCAAGCTGGACAGAAGAACGATAGAGGGCGTGAAGGCGTTTTTTGCGGTGCTGGATGCCGAGCAGCTCGATATCGCACATCAGTTGTCTGGTTTTTCGCTGCTCTATAAGGGAGGAGAGTACTACACAGGATGTTCGGCTTCGCTTATATTGGAAGGCGCAGAGGAGGTTTTTGCAGCGTATCTTGCCAGCCGCCGGGAGGAGACACTCACCGCTTTTTCATCGGCAGGCGCGGAGGGGCGGTATCTTGCGCTGCGCGTGCTGCAAAAGGATGCCAGTCAGTATAAACAGGAAATTCTTGGCTATGCGGCGGACAGCGCAAAGCTTGTAAAGGGGACACTGGTGGACATTCTCTGTGAACAGACAGCATGGACAGAGGAGGTCAAGGCACTGTTACAGGCAAAGAAAGCGGCGCAGCGGGAGATGGCAGTTCAAGTCCTGACCCGTTGGCAGCAAAAGAGCGGCGGTTTTAATGAGGTGCTGCTACAGGCGATGGAGAAGGAAAAGAATGCAAAGGTGCTGGCATTGATGCAGACGGCATTAAACATAGAAGAAAATGGTTCTGAGAGCAAGCCGCTTGCCAAGGAAGATCTGGTGGAGCAGATGCACCGGGGCGGCCGTAAGAAAAGCCTTGCATGGGCGTATGCAACACCGTTTTCCGTAGTGCATCAGACGACGGGGGAGGAGGCGCCTGAAAAATATCTACAGGCAGTGCTTTTGTGCTATGCCTTGCAGGAAAAAGGCGGTGTCAGTAAAAATGCAGCGCATTTGACAGAAGTGTTGGACAAAGCCGAGTTTGCCCGCTATGTGAATGAACTGTTTGACAAGTGGATGGAGGCGGGGGCAGATGCAAAGAAACGCTGGGTGCTCTATGCGGCATCCATTCATGGCGGAGAGGATATTATTCAAAAGCTGCATCACGAGATTCAGGAGTGGCCGCAGGCGGCGCGGGGCGCGATCGCGGCGGAGGCAGTGAAGGCGCTTGCATTAAACCCGTCGCCGCGCGCACTGCTTCTGGTGGACGGCATCGCCAGAAAGTTCAAGTTTAAGCAGGTCAGGAGCGCAGCCGGTGAGGCGCTCGAGTTTGCAGCTACTGAGCTTGGCATCACGCGCGAGGAGCTCTCAGACCGCATTGTGCCAAATCTCGGCTTTGACGAGACGATGCAGCGGATTTTTGACTATGGAGCGCGCATCTTCAAGGTGATGCTCACGCCGGCGCTCGAGCTCGAAGTGTATGACGAGAATGGAAAGAAGCTCAAGAATCTGCCCGCACCGGGCAAGAAGGATGATGAGGCAAAGGCGGCAGCGGCGTATGACGCCTTTAAAGAGATGAAAAAGCAGATGAAAACCGCTGTCAGCAGCCAGAAGGCGCGCTTGGAATACGCACTGTCCGCAAAGCGGGAGTGGAGCGTGGCGGGATGGACAAACCTGTTTGTCAAAAATCCGCTGATGCATTCGTTTGCCATTGGCCTTGTCTGGGGTGTCTATGAGGATGGCAGGCTAACGCAGAGCTTCCGCTATATGGAGGATGGTTCCTTTAACACGCAGGACGGGGAGGAGTACACGCTGCCTGCGCAGGCGCGCATCAGCCTTGTGCACCCGATCGAGCTGTCTGACGCGGAGGCGGCAGCATGGAAAGAGCAGCTGTCTGACTACGAGATCACGCAGCCCATCGAGCAGCTCGACCGGCAAATCTACAAGGTGACAGAGGAGGAGGCAGCGCGCAGGAGCATGGTGCGCTTTGGCGGCAGCATTGTCAACGACCGCGCTTTGAACGGGAAGCTGACCGGGCTTGGCTGGTATCATGGCTCTGTGAAGGACGGTGGTTTTTTTGACATGTATTACCGCGAGGATGCCGAGCTTGGTATGGGCGTGGAGCTGCATTTTTCCGGGAATGCTATCGGTGGGTATTACGAGAGCGTGACGCTGTATGATGCGCGGTTTTACAAAGCGGGAACCGTGGAGCGCGGCAGCTATGTCTACGACGAGGCGGACAAGCACAAGGCATATCAGTTAAAAGATGTCCCGCCGAGGTATTTTAGTGAGATGGTATTGCAGATCGCACAGGTAGCCGCATCGAGTGACGAGCGGGATGAGGACTGGGAGAAGGAGGCGGAGCTTTTGTGATGAGGGGCTGGGCGGTTTTTAATTGCTTTTCATAAGCGCTACATAATGCGCTGCGTTTTCTCGGTTGGCGTCGGCTTCCTCGGCGGTGACAGCTCTGATAATTTTTGCGGGATTGCCAAAGGCGAGGGAATTGTCAGGAATCCGCATTTTTCCAGTGACGAGCGAGCCGGCGCCGATGATGCAGTTGCTGCCAATCACAGCGCCGCTCAGGACGATGCTGCCCATACCGATCACTGTGTTGTCCCCGACAGTGCATCCGTGAACGACGGCATTGTGTCCGACAGTGACACCAGCGCCAATTTGGACAGGAAAGCCAGCGTCAGTGTGGAGTGTGGCATTGTCCTGTATGTTGGTGTCGCAGCCAATCGTGATAGTATTGGTGTCAGCGCGGACAACGGCATTGTACCAGATACTGACATTTTCGCCGATGGAAACTTTACCGACAACATGTGCGCCTTTGGCAATGAAACTGTTTTTTGACATAAATATTCTCCTTTAGCGTTTATCAAATATTTTGCATAGGCATAGTATAACATTTGTGGGCTGTTGCTTCAAGGAATATATGAAAGGAGAACGCTTAACATATTTAACAATATTTCTTAATAGTAGAAGGAAGTAAAAATGGTATATACAGAACAAAATCTGGTTCGGATTGCCAAGAGAGAGAACAATCCAAAGAGAAACTATCTCGTAGTAAACAGGCTTCAGGGAAAACATATTCCGGTGGCGCCGCGCGAAGCGTTTGACATGTTTCGCGCACTGGCAGACCGGGTGCGCGGCTTATATGGAGAAAGGGGAGAAGCATTGCTGGTGATTGGCTTTGCGGAGACGGCGACGGCAATCGGTGCGGCAGTGGCAGCAGAACTTGGTGCAGACTATATACAGACGACAAGAGAGCTGGTACCCGATGCCGAATATCTCTATTTTTCGGAAGAGCATAGCCATGCCACGGAACAAAAACTTGTCAAAAATGATATGGATATGGTGTTTGGCACCATCGACAGGATTCTATTTGTGGAGGATGAGGTCACGACAGGAAAAACGATTCTCAATATTATTGCAATTCTAAAAAAGCAGTATTCCAAAGACATCAAATTTTCTGTCGCTTCTATATTAAATGGCATGGATCAAGCCGCGCTTGACATTTATCAGGACAACGGAATTGAGCTGTTCTGGCTCGTCAAGACAGAACATGCCGCGTACCCGGAGATTGCCGCATCCTACAAGGGGGATGGCGTATATGTCGATTGTAGAAGCAGCGCAGTAGAGGAGCATACGAGTCTAAAAATGATTCGTGCGATAGATAAAATAAAGCCGGTGAATACCAGACGAATCGTCAAGGCGGCATCCTATCAACAATACTGCGAGTCGTTGTATCAGGACGTGGCAAGCCAGCTTGATTTAAGCGGTGTACAGAAAATACTGGTGCTTGGCACAGAGGAGTATATGTATCTTGCACTCTATACTGCCGCCAAATTGGAAATGCAGGGAAAAAGTGTGTGGTTTCACGCAACGACCAGAAGCCCGATTGCCGTGAGTGCAGAACAAGACTATCCATTCCATACTAGATATGAGCTGGTCAGTTTATATGACAGCAGGCGCAGCATATATGTGTATGATCTGCAAAAATATGACATAGTTGTCATTATGACAGACGCACAGGGCGAGATGAGAGAGGGAATTTGTTCTTTACTACAGGCGCTTAAATGTAGTGGAAATGAGCGCATTGTCTTTGTTTTTGCATGAGACATACGAATCATTTTCGCAGCAGAACGCTGTGTATACAAAAAGAGCTGCCAGCAGATCAAAGATGTCTTGCTGACAGCTCTTTTATGCACACGGGCACCCAGATGAAATTTGTCAGCAGAAGCTGACGGGTACCCGGCGCGCGAGTAGGGGAAGATAGCGCTTCCCTACTCGATAGTACACAGACGTGGAAACAAGTTCCTTCCGATACCATAGAAAATTAAGATCATAATACAGATCCACAAAATAACATTTTGTGCAGGGCGTATCTGCCAGCGCCCTGTTTTGATGTAATGCATGAAATATTGCAGCAGTACCGCAGCCAGTACTGGGCTGAGCAGCAGTATTGCTGGATTTGCCATAAAGGCGGCTGCAAAATCCAACTGCATCAGGGCAATACACATATGCGAGACGCCGCAGCCCGGACATTTTAAGCCTGTCAGAAAATTGACAGGGCAGACAAAACCGATGCCCGTTTTTTGTAAAAAGATACTGTAGATGCCTCCGATCAAAAGAAGGAACAGTCCGCTGCGAAGAACCTGAAACAGCCGTTTTCTTACCATGCTGCTCAATGATTAATTGTTTGAGGTAGCAACATTGTTTAACTCATTCTGCATCAGTGCCCATGCTACAACGGGGATAAGGAAGCAGAGAATGAGATACAGGATATTGCTGTTGCTGGAAGGCTGGCCATGCTTCTGCTTGATGATGTCAATCTTCTCGCCCTGCTTATAGCCCCAGTACAGGGAGTAGATGTTGCAGGTAATGATCGTCAGAAGAAGGGTGACACCACCGGACGGACCCTCTGTCCCGGCAGCAGCATTGGTGTCATTTGTCAGGCATACATACCAGTATAGTCCATAGAGCCCACAGGTAACGATGGACAAAACGATGCATAGTGCAATATTTCTTTGTTGAATCATAATAAAACACTCCTTTTTATAAAATTTTTATAAAGTTTTCTGGAATAGTATAGCTCAATTGTCGAAAAGTGTCAATAGTAGAAACTAAAAAACGTAAATAAAGGTATAATATACAACATTTGCTTATATTTTATACTATACTTTCATAGAATGTGCTGTGAAAATAAAGAGAAAAAGTTCTAATTCGATGATGTATGACACGATTGAAAAAATAGGTTGACTATGGTAAGATGGTCTCAAGATTAGAATTTTATCAATGTCATGCGGAAAACGTATTAACTTTTACAAAAGCGGGTGCAGGAGAAATTGAAAATATGAATAAGAAAAATCTGAATAAAAAGGATAAAATAAAAAAAGTACAGCAAAATACACCTTCTCCGAATCAGGATACAGACAATCCGCACGACAAAGGCTACAAGAGAATCTTTTCCATCAAAAAGAATTTTCTTGATTTTATCAAAAAATATATTGCCTTCGACTGGATGATGGAGCTGACAGAAAAAGATCTGGTGTTAATTGATAAGGAATTTATTACAGACCAGTTTGATACCTATGAGTCTGATCTTGTGTACAAGGTAAATACCAAAAAAGGAAGCGTATATTTGTTCTTTCTGCTGGAACTTCAAAGCTATAATGATTTTACAATGCCATTCCGGCTTTTGGTGTATATCACCGCAATCTGGTTAGACTATTTCAAGAACTGTGACAAAGATGTGCGCAGGAAAAAATCCTTCCGTCTGCCCGCAGTTATCCCAATCGTGCTCCACAATGGCGAGCGGAGCTGGACAGCATCCAGCCGCTTTAAGGAGATGATAGACAAATCGGAGTTGTTTGGAAACTATGTTGTGGATTTTGAATATGTGCTGGTATCTATCAAGAGTCTGGACCTGTCAAAAATCAGACAGAGCAATACGCTTGTGGACAACATCTTCCTTGCAGACAAGAAACGAACACGGAAGGAATGGACAGAGAACATGTCGGAGCTTCTACAGCGGATCAGGGAGATGGAAAAAGAAGATTTGAATGAGTGGATCACATGGTTTTCGAATGTCATAAGGAAACTGAATGAGGAAGAGAGGAATCTATTTATAGAGCAGATCAGGAAAGGAGATGTAAAACATATGTGTAGTTCATTTGAAAGACTGCTGATGAAAGAAAATGAACAGGGAGAAAAAAGAGGACGAAGAGAAGGAGAAGTAAACGGAAGGGCAAAAGCTGTTATAGAACTTCTCGAAGAAATAGGAGAACCATCTGAGGTATTAAGAAAACAGATTATGGAGCAGAAGGACGTGAAGGTATTAAGCAGTTGGCTTAAAATAGCAGCAAGATCAGAAAGTATAGAAGAATTTGAGGAATCTATAGGTCTGGTGCAGTTCTCATAAATAGAATGAATAAAGAGGAATATCTTTGTATATACAGGGTATGCCTCTTTTTTCGTGTCGAAATAGGCTGCTTTGTTTTTTTCTGTTTTATATCTGTACAAATGTTTGATTCTGTGATATCATTCTATTTGGCAAACATATGATTTCTGCGTTTCGTTTTATGTAGTCCATTTCGTGATAAAAGATGCTATATCATGGGAAAAATGAGAACAGGTGACTTTTATTCGTCGTGAGTGTTTTTGGTGCAATATGACAAAAAACAGAATACGCAGTGACGACGAATTTCTGTCTTATAGGAGAACTTTTTCACTATAGATTTTGGAGGTGATATTTGTGCAGACTGCACAAAATGTCTTTAAATTACACAGTGAATACCAGCCCACCGGCGACCAGCCCGAGGCGATCGCACAGCTTGTAAAAGGCTTCAAGGAGGGCAACCAATTCCAGACTTTACTAGGCGTGACAGGTTCCGGCAAGACCTTCACGATGGCAAATATCATACAGGCATTGCAGAAGCCCACTTTGGTAATAGCGCACAATAAAACGCTCGCAGGACAGCTCTATGGTGAGTTTAAAGAATTTTTCCCTGAGAATGCGGTAGAATACTTTGTAAGCTATTATGATTACTACCAGCCAGAAGCGTATATTCCGTCGTCGGACACCTACATTGCCAAAGATTCCGCCGTGAATGACGAGATTGACAAGCTGAGGCTGTCTGCGACGGCATCTCTGACAGAGCGCCGCGATGTCGTGGTGGTTGCCAGCGTGTCCTGCATCTACGGTCTGGGGAGTCCAGATGAATATCAGGGAATGATGCTCTCACTGCGTCCGGGAATGGCAAAAGACAGGGATGAAGTGATTCATGCGCTGATCGAAATGCAGTACGACCGAAATGATTTGGACCTTGACAGAGGGCGGTTTCGTGTGCATGGGGATGTGGTGGACATCCACCCGGCGCAGGGAGGCGACTATCTGATTCGCGTGGAATTTTTCGGAGATGAGATTGACCGCATTGCGGAGGTTGATCCCGTCACGAATAAGATCAATGCCACGCTCGAGCACACCACCATCTTTCCAGCGTCACATTATGTTGTGGCACCCGAGCGGATCGCCAAGGCTTGTGTGGACATCGAGGAGGAAATGAAAGAACGCGTGCGCTATTTTAAGAGTGAGGATAAGCTCTTGGAGGCACAGCGCATCTCGGAGCGGACAAACTTTGATATCGAGATGCTGCGGGAGACAGGATTTTGTTCTGGCATTGAAAACTATTCAAGGCATCTGAACGGCTCAAAAGAGGGCGAGCCGCCATACTGCCTCATGGATTTCTTTACAGAGGATTTTCTGATAATCATAGACGAGTCGCATATGACCATACCGCAGATTCGGGGAATGTATGCCGGCGACCGTTCACGGAAGACAACATTGGTGGAATATGGTTTCCGGCTTCCGTCGGCGCTTGACAACAGGCCACTGCGCTTTGAAGAGTTTGAGCAGAAAATTGACCAGATGCTCTTTGTGTCAGCGACTCCCAATGAATACGAGAAACAGCATGAACTGCTGCGCGCAGAGCAGATTATTCGTCCTACAGGACTGCTTGACCCGGAGATTGAGATTCATCCTGTAGAGGGGCAGATTGACGATCTGATCGCCAGAATCAATGCAGAGACTGCAAAGCACAACAAAGTACTTGTGACAACACTGACAAAGCGCATGGCGGAGGATTTGACGAAATACATGTCCGAAGTCGGCGTGCGCGTGAAATATCTGCACTCGGATATTGATACGCTTGAGCGCGCGCAGATTATCCGGGATATGCGTCTGGATGTGTTTGATGTGCTTGTCGGCATCAATCTGCTGCGGGAGGGACTCGATATTCCTGAGATCTCGCTCGTGGCGGTGCTCGATGCAGACAAGGAGGGCTTTCTGCGCTCAGCCACCTCCCTGATACAGACAGTAGGGCGCGCCGCGAGAAATGCGGAGGGGCATGTGGTCATGTACGCTGACACCATCACTGATTCGATGCAGGTGACACTTGACGAGACTGCCAGAAGGCGTGCGATTCAGCAGAAATACAATGAAGAACACGGCATCACCCCGCAGACGATCAAGAAGGCAGTAAGGGACTTGATTAGTATATCGAAAGCGGTGGCAAAAGAGGAGCAGGCGTTTGCAAAAGATCCAGAGTCTATGAATGAGAAAGAACTCAAAAAACTCATTGACACCGTTGAGAAAAATATGCGCAAGGCGGCAGCAGACCTCAACTTTGAGGCGGCGATGGAGCTGCGCGACAAGATGATGGAGCTCAAAAAGCAGCTACAGGACCTGACAGGCGGGCTTTGATGTCACACAGTAGGGGAAGATGGCGCTTCCCTGCTTGATTTATAGAAAGGTATGGTATAAAAATGGACAGAGAACAACTCAAAATGCTGCCAAAAGGAGAGGTTATCAAGATTCGCGGAGCAAATGAACACAATTTAAAAAACATTGATCTGGACATACCCAGAAATAAATTTGTCGTGCTGACAGGACTGTCAGGTTCCGGCAAATCGTCTCTGGCTTTTGATACCATCTATGCAGAGGGGCAGAGGCGGTATATGGAATCTTTGTCTTCCTATGCCAGACAGTTTTTAGGACAGATGGAGAAGCCAAATGTGGAGCGCATTGATGGTCTTTCGCCTGCAATTTCAATTGACCAGAAATCTACAAACCGCAATCCGCGCTCAACCGTCGGAACGGTGACTGAAATCTATGATTATTTCAGGCTTTTGTATGCGCGCATAGGGATACCGCACTGTCCAAACTGCGGCAGGGAAATCAAGCGCCAGACCATAGACCAGATGGTGGATCAGATTATGGAGCTGCCGCAGGGCACAAAGCTGCAATTGCTGGCGCCTGTGGTGCGCGGCAGAAAGGGCGAACATGCCAAAGTGCTTGACCGGGCAAAAAAGAGCGGGTATGTGCGTGTGCGCATTGATGGAAATCTGTATGATTTGTCCGAGGAAATCAAACTTGAGAAAAATATCAAGCACAATATAGAAATCATTGTGGACAGAATCGCCGTGAAGGAAGGCGTTGAGCGCAGACTGACCGATTCCATTGAAAATGTCATGGCGCTTTCTGACGGGCTTTTGATGGTGGACGTAATTGGCGGCGAGATGATGAATTTTTCAGACAGCTTTGCGTGTCCTGACTGTAATATCAGCATAGATGAGGTGGAACCAAGAAGTTTTTCTTTCAACAATCCTTTTGGCGCCTGCCCGGAGTGTTTTGGACTTGGGTATAAGATGGAGTTTGACATGGATTTAATCGTACCGGACAAAAGCCTCAGTATCAATCAGGGCGCAATCACCGTCATGGGATGGCAGTCGTGTGCGGACAAGAGCAGTTTTACCAATGCGATATTGCAGGCGTTGTGCAAGGAGTATGACTTTTCGCTCGATACACCGTTTGAGGCATTGTCTGACAAGGTGAAGGACGTGCTCATAAACGGGACAAATGGGAAGGAAGTCACGGTATATTATAAAGGCCAGCGCGGCGAGGGAACCTATCCGGTAGCGTTTGAGGGACTGCTCAAAAATGTGGAGCGCAGATACAGGGAGACCTCATCGGAGACGATCAAGCAGGAGTATGAAACCTTTATGCGCATCACTCCCTGTAAAGAGTGTGGCGGAAGGCGTCTGAAAAAGACCTCGCTGGCGGTGACAGTCTGTGATAAGAACATTTATGAGATTACCTCCATGTCGATCACGAACCTGTATAAATTTCTGGAAACCATGGAGCTGACCCCGCAGCAGCAGCTCATCGGAAAACGCATTTTAAAGGAAATCCGTGCACGTGTCGGATTTCTCGCGAGCGTGGGGCTGGAATATCTGTGCCTGTCGCGGGGGACCGCCTCCTTATCGGGCGGCGAGGCGCAGCGCATCCGGCTTGCGACGCAGATCGGTTCTGGTCTGGTCGGCGTGTGTTATATTTTGGATGAGCCGAGCATTGGGCTGCACCAGCGTGACAATGATAAGCTGCTCTCGGCGCTGCGCAATCTGCAAGATCTGGGCAACACACTGCTGGTCGTGGAGCATGACGAGGACACCATGCTGGCGGCAGACCACGTGATTGACATCGGTCCCGGCGCCGGAGAACACGGCGGGGAAGTGATTGCACAGGGAACCGCGGAGGAGATCATGCAGGTGCCAGAATCCATCACCGGACAGTATCTAAGCGGCAGGCTTAGGATTCCCGTGCCAGAGAAGAGACGCAAGCCCAATGGCTGGCTGACGGTAAAGGGAGCAGCGGAAAACAACCTCAAGGAGATCACAGTAAAGTTTCCGCTCGGCGTGTTTACCTGCGTCACAGGCGTGTCCGGTTCAGGCAAATCTTCGCTGGTGAATGAGATTTTGTACAAATATCTGGCAAAAAAACTCAACAGGGCGCGCACGATTCCCGGTAAATTTAAGAAAATAGAGGGCGTTGAGCAGTTGGACAAGGTGATCGCAATCGACCAGTCCCCGATTGGCAGGACACCGCGCTCAAACCCGGCGACGTACACCGGCGTGTTTGACCAGATCAGAGATTTGTTTGCATCAACGGTCGATGCAAAGGCAAAAGGCTACAGCAAGGGACGTTTTAGCTTTAATGTGAAGGGCGGACGTTGTGAGGCGTGCGGCGGCGACGGCATCATCAAGATCGAGATGCATTTTCTGCCAGATGTGTATGTGCCCTGTGAGGTCTGTCAGGGAAAACGGTACAACCGTGAGACCTTGGATGTAAAGTATAAGGGCAAGAGCATCTATGATGTGCTGGATATGACTGTCGAGGAGGCATTGACTTTCTTTGAGCCTGTTCCTTCTATTAAAAGAAAGATTGAAACCTTGTATGATGTGGGACTTTCCTATATTCGGTTAGGACAGCCTTCCACCACCCTGTCAGGAGGAGAGGCGCAGCGCATCAAGCTTGCGACAGAGCTGAGCCGCAGAAGTACTGGAAAGACCATTTATATTTTGGACGAGCCCACGACAGGGCTTCACTTTGCAGATGTTCATAAGCTTGTCGAGATCTTACAGCGCCTTGCAGAGGGTGGCAACACCGTGATTGTCATAGAGCACAATCTGGATGTGATCAAGACCGCAGACTATATCATTGACATCGGACCAGAGGGCGGAGACGGGGGCGGAACCGTGATCGCTGAGGGTACACCGGAGCAGATCGCAGATTGTCCAAACTCCTATACCGGAATCTATGTGAAGCGTATGCTGGAAAAGGCAAAAAATAAATAAATTTAATTTTTTTACCAGTTGACATTACAGACAAATCAGTATATGATGTAACTGATATGAAAATTCAATATTGTGAGTTATAGTATGAAACTCTTATTCAGAGTGGTGGAGGTACAAAGGACCTGTGAAGCTACGGCAACCCCGTCAGTGTGGACGGAAGGTGCCAACCTGAGCGAGTTACTATCTGCGGGATTACAAGACCGCAATAGTTCGAACAATAAGAGGATTTGATTATCGGGAAACCAGTCACTTCCGCTTATTCAGTCGAGTAAGCGGAATTTTTTTAGGAGGAACTACGAATGGAAAAACGATTATTTACTTCAGAATCAGTAACAGAAGGACATCCTGACAAAGTGTGTGACGCGATCTCTGACGCCATCCTTGATGCGCTGATGGAGCAGGACCCCATGAGCCGCGTTGCCTGTGAGACAGCGACCTGTACAGGTTTTGTGCTTGTAACAGGAGAGATTACAACAAAGGCATATGTGGACATTCCAAAGATTGTGCGCGATACAGTCAAAGAAATCGGATATGACAAATCTGCATACGGCTTTGATGGAAACACCTGTGCGGTGTTTACAGCGATTGATGAGCAGTCTGGCGATATCGCGATGGGCGTGGACAAGGCACTCGAGGCAAAGCAGATGAGTGATGCCGAGATTGAGGCGATTGGCGCCGGCGATCAGGGCATGATGTTTGGCTATGCGACCAACGAGACAGAGGAGTATATGCCGTATCCGATTTCACTTGCACACAAGCTTGCATTGCAGCTTACCAAGGTGCGCAAGGATGGCACATTAAAATATTTGAGACCGGACGGAAAGACACAGGTATCGGTAGAGTATGATGAGAATGGCAAGCCAAAGCGCCTTGAGGCAGTCGTGCTCTCCACACAGCATGATGAGGATGTGACACAGGAGCAGATTCATACTGATATTAAGAAGCACGTGTTTGATGTGATTCTCCCGCAGGAATTAGTTGATGCGGATACCAAGTTTTTCATCAATCCCACAGGGCGCTTTGTCATCGGCGGACCGCATGGGGACGCAGGTCTGACAGGCCGGAAGATTATCGTAGATACATACGGCGGATATGCGCGTCACGGCGGCGGTGCATTCTCTGGAAAGGACTGCACCAAGGTGGACAGAAGCGGTGCCTACGCAGCCAGATATGTAGCCAAAAACCTCGTGGCAGCAGGTCTTGCAGACAAGTGCGAGATTCAGTTGTCTTATGCAATCGGCGTGGCGCAGCCCACTTCTATCAATGTGGATACGTTTGGCACAGGCAAACTTGACAGTGAGAAGCTGGTGGAGATCGTGCGCGAGAATTTTGATCTGCGTCCGGCTGGAATCATTGAGATGCTGGATCTCAGAAGACCCATCTACAAGCAGACCGCAGCGTATGGACATTTTGGACGCAACGACCTTGATCTTCCTTGGGAAAAGCTGGACAAGGTGGAAATTTTAAAGAAGTATTTGTAAAATAAGAAGTAATATAACATTTGACAGGAGCTTGCTTTATAGGTATCATACTTATAAGCAAGCTTTTGTGTTACGGCCATTTATGATACACAGTAAACCAAATTACATAGTAGAATGAAAGGGGTGCACAGACGCGCCATACCAAAGACGGGATGTGAAGTAAAGGAAATGAATGAGATGGGAATCAGTAAAAAACACTATGAATTGCAGGCATTGGATTTGTGGGATTTTCCGACGCTTGTGAGGAAGGCGCGTGAGATACAGCATATTACGTTGGAGGATTTGTGCAAGGGCATCTGTTCTTTTAGTATGATAGGCAGAATTGAAAGAGGAGAAAGATATCCAGATAAAGAACTTCGCGACAGGATTCTGGCAAGGCTTGGCGTCTGTAGTGATGGCTATGAGAACTTTCTCTTTCAAGAGGATTATCTCGTGTGGAAGAGAAAACAGGGAATTGTCAATGCCATTGAAAAGTCCAATTATGAGGCGGCGGAAAATTTATTGAAATATTACGATGAGGCCGGCGAGACAGACAAATTAGGGATGCAGTTCAGTCTGGTTATGAGAGCGCAGATTATGCAGAAGCAGAATGAGGCGCATGAGCGGATTGCGCGGCTCTGCGAGGAAGCGGTCAAACTGACAGTCCCAGATATTGACTGCCGTGCGGTGGGCGAACTCTGCCTTTCTGTGCAGGAGCTGGATATGATACTGGAATATGAGAGATACTGCCACCCGGAGAGACTGGCATCGCGCTGTGAAGAAATCCTGACGTACATCAAAAGTGATATGTTTGACATATACAGCTATGTCAAAATTTATCCTAAAGTGGTTTATTACCTGTATATCAGCACGCCAGAAGCAGAGCGGGACTGGACGCGGACCCTGAGACTCTGCAATGATGGGATTGAACAACTGCGCACAGCAGGAAGAATGTACTATCTATGGGAACTTCTGGAAATCAAGAAAGAGGGAATGACAAAGCTGTTACATCAGGTTGGAGACAGCAAAGGCGCAATCACCAGACAGACGTTGGAAAATATTGTGAAAACGACGGCAGATTGGCTGGATGCGCTGGACTTTGTACACAATCTCTGCGAAACACACAGGGGAATGGAGAGCTCCTGCTATCTGTATCAACAGAAAGAAGCCTATTGCATCAGTGATGTAATCAGGAGAAGGCGCGAAATGCTGGGACTTACCAAGAAGAAACTCTGTGAAGGCGTATGCTCGGAAAAGACCATCGGCAGGCTCGAGGCCAATAAGACCAAACCACAACTCGCGGTCGTGAGGCGGTTGTTTGAGAAGATGAACTTGTCTGGGGAGTATCAGAGATGGCAGATTGTGACTGATGATGTGAGAGCGTTTTCAATTTATGATGAGATTGGGCGGAGTGCAAATAATCGAGAGTTTGAAAAAATAAAGAGGCTTTTGATAGATTTGGAGAAGTACGTATCTATGAAAAATCCAATAAATAAACAGTATAAGGAACGAATTGAAATTATTGTTGAGCGCAGGCAGGGGAACATATCTAAGGAGGAAGCAAAACAAGAATTGATAAAAATTTTGGAGTATACAATACCGTTTGAAACAATAATTGGGGATGGTGAAAAATATTTAACAAATGTGGAAATGCAGATGGTTCTTGATATTGCCGACAATATAGAAAATATAAATGATAATGTTGCTTTTGATGTGTTAGAAAAACTGTGTAATCAGATGGAGTTGAATGACGGAATTTCGGAACACATAGCAGTTTGGGAAACAATTATGACACATATTGCCAATACATATGGAGATTTAGGACAATATAAAAATTCAAACATAATAAGCAAGCGAGTAATTGAAGAAAGTATTTACTGCTATAGAATGAATGCATTTGCTTTAAATTTATATATCATTGCATGGAATAAAGGAGAATGTAGAAAGCATAATGTTTGTTTAAGTGATAGATACAATGAGAAGACATACTTGAACAAATGTATAATATTGTGTCAAATAAATAAAAATTTTACAAAAGAGAAAATAGTAAAAAGGAGACTTGAAAGATTATAATATAATAAAGGGGGATTTTAGGTATGTAGATATGTAAATTTTCATATAATAAATAGATATCCTTAGTTAACAATTGAAGTTAATATTCTGAGAATATCTATTTATTTTTAAGTAAATATATATTAGATATGAAAGTCCGTATCAGACGGCATATCACTTAACGGCATAATTCCTTCTTCCTCAGTAACCTCTTCCCCGCCAAAGTCAACAACAGGAGCAACCGCAGTACACAGTGTCAATGCCAATGCAAGTGATAAAGACAAGTTCATTAATTTTTTCATAGGTAAATCCTTCTTTCTTTAAAATATAGTTTTTTGGTAGGAACTGCACTGAAGGAACGCTTCAACCAGCCTCGGTATATATACTCATAGGTAGGTTGCTCATAGTAATTCAGTCACGTAAGTAATAAATTACAACGGCGATTGGAGAATCCTGCTGACGAAAAGGATTGTGTTTTAAGATACTCCAATGTGGTAGATGGATAGTATAAATTAGCCAGTCTCACAGGTTTCTCAGGAACAGCTCCGTATTTAGAATTATAGGTATCGTTCAGACATTTATATTAAACCGCATTACAGTCATAAGTTCAATGCCCAGAGTTGTCCAAAAAGCAAATTATTTATTGGACAGCTCTGGGCATTGAAGATTTCAGAGGGTTATGCTACAGTATTCATACTATACAAAGCGTTCTTCAACACCAATCAAGAAGACAAACACAGAGTCAAAATTAAATATAGAAACCCAAAGGAAAATGGATTCAATAGCCATCGAAGATACAAAGGAGAAAGATCTTGAAAACATCAAAATACTATATTTCAACAAAAATTGATAACTGCGTCCTGTATTACAATCTGGTCAATGACACACTGCTGAGCCTCCCCGAGGCGCTGGAGGAGGGATGTGTGAAGTGTCTGGAAAATCCAAACAACAAGGACACAATCTATTGGCGGAAACTATACAATGACCGTTTTATCGTGGATGACAATTATGATGAGATGAAGGAAATCCAGCGCAGGCATTGGCGGACAGCCAACACAGTAAATGAGTACAGCGTTACGGTGCTTTGTACCTTGAAATGTAATAGTGAATGTACCTATTGTTATCAGAGAAATCTTGAGTTTGAGTATGCGCAGATGACCGAGTCAGACTTTGACGGGTTATATGAATATCTCTGCAAAGTGCCTCAGCAAAATATTCATATCAACTGGTTTGGCGGAGAACCCATGCTGCTCAAAAACCAGATTCTGAATTTTAGCAGAAGGGCGGACAGAGACCGGAAGCATCTTTACAGCCATTCGATTTCAACCAATGGTTCGATTTATGATGAGCGGTTTTTCAGGGAAATGGAACAATATGGGTTGACCAATGTCAATGCGTCCATGGTCGGACTTGGCTCCATACACAATCAGCTCAGACCCTCACAGGATTATGATGCAGAGGTGGTGTTCAAAAATCTGCTCAGAATGACAAGACATACGACAGTCGTTATCAATATAAATCTCTGCAAGAGCAATATTGACCATGCAAAAGAGATTCTTGAGCGTTTTGCGTCGTACCAGTATCTGCCAATTCGGTTTAATTTCTCAAGAATTGTGAGTTATGACCATATACCCTGCAAGGAGGAGGAGCTGGATGCTGACACGTATATGAAACGGGTCATTGAGCTGTCGAACTGGGCATTAGATCAAGGTTTTGTTGTTTGTGATATGAGTTGTTTTCAGAATCTGGGCTTGTACTGTGGAGCATATGCAAAGCACAATGAAGTGATTGGACCGAATTTGTATGTATACCAGTGTGACCGTACCTACAATCCGGCAGATGCCAAGGGACAGATTATTGACGGCAAATTTGTCTGTAAAGAAAACTGTGCGGACTGTGCAGGCGCCGATACTTGTCTGGACCCTTATGTGATCGAGGAATGCAAAGACTGCAAAATCCTGCCGTACTGCAATGGCGGATGTGACTATCTGAGAAAAATTGGCAAGAGCCCCTGCCCGATAGAGAAGGATTACTTGGAGGAGTATCTGAAATTATATTATAGAATTTTCTATCAGGGATAGGAATATGTACTGACAGCAAGTAAAAATATACATAGAAAATATTCATTTGTTGTGATATAATAACCATAACATAGTGCTTTCTTTATCAGGAAGGGGATAAATGGTATGCTGGCAAATGAAAAAGAATACAACGGTAATTTGTTTGATCAATTGTCAATTCTTGAAAGAATTGAGGCAGTCACCGAGGATGAAGCAGCCTTAAAACAAATAGCCATTGAAAGAAGGCAGATTGAGCGCAAGCTGTATCAATCGCCATCTTTGCAAAAAACAGAATAGCAGAGCAGAATAACGATAAAAGAGTGTCAAGCAGTGTTGGCACTTTTTTTATTTTGAATCCTTTCTTGACAATACGTATGACACGTGTTATGCTATTTTTGTAAGGAGGTGGAACATGAAAGACAAAGACCTGATAAAACTTTTGAAGAAAAATGGTTGGAATGTAGTCAGAATTAACGGCAGCCATCATGTTCTTCAAAAAGATGGGAAAACGATTGTTGTTCCCTTACATGGCAAAGATGTTCCTATCGGCTTACTCAATAATATTCTCAAGGAGGCAGGGCTGAAATAGCTCTCCTCTCCTTAAACCATAAGGAGGTATGTTTATGCTGTTTGTGTATCCCGCCATTTTCCACAAAGAAGAGGACGCATATTGGGTTGAATTTCCCGATCTGGAGGGCTGCCATACCTACGGCAGTTCCGTTAATGAAACCATGGAAGCAGCACAAGAAGCTTTAGCTGCTTATCTTCTCACTCTTTTAGAACATGGAGACAATATCGCTTCTCCCTCCGATATTTCTGTCATTCATACGGACGATGGTTTTTCCACCCTTGTGTCTTGTGATATTAACCAGTATAAGGACGCGAAGGCAGTAAAAAAGACTTTAACCATACCGTCATGGTTGAATGACCGTGCTATTTCTATGGGAATCAACTTTTCTCAGGTATTACAAGAAGCGCTTCTCTCCAAAATACAGATTTAACACCTGCCAGATACCCCGGAGTGAACAGGAACCTTTTCCCTGCCCAATTGTTGCGCTTTCATACAAAAAGCAGTAAAATTGAAACAGTACGTGAAAGGGAGAAGGAATACATTTATGAGAAGTTCTTATAAAAGCGGGGATGTCACAATGCTGCTAAAGGATATCACAGGGCTGGTGAATCCGCAGCCGACAGAGGAGCGCGAACGCCTGATACAGTCGGGGCGGCATTACAGTGAGATGCTTCCGGTCGAGTATGTTCCGACACAGAGATATATGGAGGTCTATCAGGAAGCCCTTCGAAATTTTGCGAAACCGACAGCTTTCGCAGTGGGAAGGGTGTCTGACAGGATTATGCAGGCAAGGGGAAAAGAGGTGGTGCTGGTGTCCCTTGCAAGGGCGGGCATTCCGGTGGGGATTTTAATCAAGCATTTTATATGGCAGAAATATCAAATTGAGGTGCCGCATTATGCGATTTCGATTATCAAGGGAAAGGGCATTGATAACAATGCGATGAAGTATTTGCTGAAACGGTATCAGCCAGCGCAGCTTCTTTTTGTGGACGGATGGATTGGAAAAGGGGCGATTTTAGACGAGCTGCGGCAGGATGTCAAAGCCTATGAGGGCGTTTCGCCAGAAATTGCAGTGGTGGCAGACCCTGCAAATGTGACAGCGCTGTGCGGTACGCATGAGGATATTCTGATACCAAGTTCCTGTCTGAATTGTACGGTGTCGGGGCTGGTGAGCAGGACTGTTTTGCGGGAAGATCTCATAGGTCCAGAAGATTTTCATGGTGCAGTATATTATGGAGAGCTTGCAGATGCGGATTTGTCCTATGCGTTTATAGATGCCATAGAGCGATGGTTCCCAGACAGTCCCGAAGATTCCGCAGACAGGGGCGGCCAGACGAAAACAGCAGTTGCCAGCGGATACGGCATCGAGGAAGTGCGCGCGCTGGCAGAGGTGTTTGGCGTACCGGATATTCAATTGATCAAACCCGGAATTGGCGAGACGACACGTGTACTTCTTAGGCGTGTTCCATGGAAAGTGCTGATAGATGAGCGGTACAGGCATCATCCTGAATTAAGTCATATCGTGCGTCTTGCCGAGGAGAAACAGGTGCCAATTCAATTGTATCCGCTCAGACATTACAAGTGCTGCGGCATCATTAAGAAGCTTGCAGAGACTTAACATTTCTTTTTCAATAAATTTTGACACCGAAGTATTCAGCCATAAGCAGCGTGCGCAGCGCCCAGTTTGAGTGCGTTTTGTATTCGTTCATGCGCTCTTTGCTGACACTGCCAGCTACCAGCGCGTGTGACGATGGATCCCAGTTTAGGATGGCAGCGGCATCCTGATAGTCCTTTTGCGCGACTTTGTAGGCTTCATTGACCACATCAATCTGGCTGGGGTAGATGACCGTCTTTCCGACAAATCCGCAGAGCTTGTCATCTGCAATCTCGTGATACAGCCCCTTCTGCCAGTTGCTGCTGTGATAATATTCCCACACCGGGCCAGAGACGACATAATCCATGCCGTAGACGGTGATGATATCACTGAAAATCGTGGCAATCGGGCGGATTTGATGAATGGATTCGTCGTCATGGCGCCGGAAGCCGAACATGTGGCAAAGGTCATTTCCACCCACACGGATGTTCAATACCATATCTTCAACCGAATCGAGTTTTTCTTTTAAGGTATACAGTATTTCATAGCGGTTCTTGAGGTCAATGATGCTCGGACTCTCAAAGATGGGCATCATATATACAGGGGAATCCGAAGACTCCTTAATTTTTATGATTTCCTGTATGTAGCCGTCTGCATTGTCGAGTGAAAATTTGGGCAGGATAAAGCCTGTGACAATCCGCGCGCTTTCATGAAAAGCCTTGTAAATCCTGCCAATCTGCCGCGTATTGCGCACCCGCACGAAAATTTTTGGCAGATAAAAATCATGCTGCATAGACTGCCGTTCTAGCTGGTGGAGCGTCTGGATTAAGATGTGTTCTGCCTCGGTGACGCTGTCATCCCGTATGGTATCTTCAAGACACAGAGCGAGGGAATATTTGGTGCCAAACCGCTGCTTTACAATAGAATCCACAATATTTTTCCGGTTTGCAGGGCAGTACAAGAGGGCCCCCACGCTATAGTATAACAAACTGTTGTTCATGATTGAAAAAAATCTCCTAAATGATGATTCATGTATAAATACACTATAACACACCTTTTGGCAAAATGATAGTGGGAGTGTACGCAATGTTTCATTTGTGTTGACTTTATAGCGTGATATTAGTAAAATATGAATAGAATGTTATTGTAAATACAACTGGCTTTTATAAAAACGTGCACAGGGGATAAAATAATGGAAAACGAACACAGGAATGATACACATCAAAATATCAGGGTGGTGCTTCCGCCAAGACCGGAGAGGAAAGCAAAAGGAAAAACAGAACCAGCGGCTGCGGCTGTGCAGGGAGACAACCAGCCAGTGCGCGTGACGATACCGCCGCATCCGGCAAGAAGACCCACACCATCGCCAGTGGCACCGCCTGCATCCAGTGTGATGCCGGTGCAGCACAGGTCTGCTTCGCCGGAGATCAGGCAAAGCACCCCTGCCCCAGTTTCGGGCGGGACCCGGGCGGAGCTTAGCTTTGAGCAGCTCGCACAGCTTGCGCCCTCGGTCGTGATGATTACAGTCCACGACTATTCCGGTGAGGCGTTTGCAGGCGGCTCTGGCATTATGATTGGCAGAAAAGGATATATTCTGACGAACAACCACGTGTTGGAGGATGGCAGCTTTTTTTCTGTCAGAATTGAAAATGACGACCAGTGTTACCGCACCAAGGAGGTTATCAAGTACAATCAGGTGCTGGATCTGGCTGTGATTCGGATTGACAGAACGCTCGACCCGCTTCCGGTTTATCAGGGGCCGGGGCTTGTCCGGGGACAGAAGGTCGTCGCGATCGGCAGTCCGCTGGGATATTTTAATTCGGTGTCAGACGGTATTATATCCGGTATCCGCGTGCTGGATGATGTGCAGATGATACAGTATACTGCGCCCGGTGCGCCGGGAAGTTCAGGCGGGGCGCTTCTCAATATGTACGGCGAGGTGATCGGCATTGTCTCAGCGTCCGCACGAGGTTCACAGGGGATTAACTGGGCAGTGGGATACGAGTTTATCAATCTGTTTGTTCAGGGATTTATAAAATAAAGAAATGCTTATTTCATTAAAAATAGATTAAAATACTATTAAGATTTGAAAGTATGTTCTATAATTGTTGAATAAATTGTGTTCATATGATATAATTTTAATAATTGTGTTGGGAAATTTTACTTGTAAGGAGTGGAAATGTTTACGCATAATAAAATAAAAAATCTAAATGATTTTTTTGTGGAACGCGACGGCAGACCGGACAAGAGCGTGTATTTTTACAGAATCAATGGATATACGGAGGCGATTGGGCAGTTTATACAGAAATATTATGAGGCATCAAGGCTCTCGGGCGTGGTGATCGAGGGCAGGATTCCCAATCCAGATGAGAAACATCTTGCCTATTATGAGGAAATTATGGGTCTGGACTTTCGGATGAGTCCAGACTTTATCGCACAGAGCCTCAGAAAATGGCTGCCGCGCATGAATGATTATCAGCGGGGAACCGTGGCGAGAACGCTCTTTGATACGCTCAGCGCGCTGCGCAAATCTGGCAAAAATGATAATATGCTGAAAAATGCATACATAAAGTTTATGTGCTGGCTGTATTATAAGTTTGAGCGGATTGTCAACATGCTGGGCGAAAGTAAAATTCCCAAGATTTTGTACGAGGGCGATATCAGCAATTATGAACTTCTGCTGGTCTCTATTCTCTCCAATGCAGGATGTGATGTCGTGCTGTTGCAGTATGGAGGAGATGCGAAGTACCGTGCGCTCGATGCGGACAACAGATATTCGGACAACCTTGAACTGTCGGACATGCGCGCATTTCCATCAGATTTTAATCTGAAATGGATTCGGGCAAAAATACAGGAAAATCTCAATAATGAACGGCTATATGGGGTGAAGCCGCAGATTTTGAATTGTACAAACGCATGGATTGAGGGCAGGGGCTTTGCCGATTTCAAGAAAAACACTTCCGTGCGGGGGGACGATCCCCGGCTTTTCTACAACTGTTTTTACAGAATCAATGGGGTGGAGGATAAGATCACCTATGCAAATGACCTCTACCAGCTTCAGCTTGAGCTGACAAACAGCCAGCGGCGGGTGGTCATTGTGGATGAATGTATTCCAAAGCCTGCGATGGAGGAAATCGGGGCAATGCGGCGCAGAAATTATGTCAGGCAGGATGAGATGCTGATGGATTTGTCTGCAAATATTCAATATACCGCGAACATTGAATTGCAGCGGTTGATGGTGAAGGCATTTCTGGATGTGCTGCTCGCCGAGGCAAAGGAGCCGGACACGAACCTGAACAAGCTCACCAACAAGGCAGTGTATTTGCTCTGCTGGCTCAAACGATATCAAAAGAAGCTGTTTGCAAACTGGAAAATGCCAGAGGTGGGCTGTTTTATACACATGGGACCCTGCAAGGATGAGAATGAGGCGCTGTTTCTGCGGTTGTTGGCGCGGCTTCCTGTGGATGTGCTGGTCTTGAATCCGAATCTGAATGCGAAATGCTGTCTGGAAGATGCGCTGCTCTATGAACTTCAATTTGCGGAGTCGCTGCCACTGAACCGTTATCCGCAGCAGAGTGCAGATCTACAGATGGGAACTGCCGCGTACCATGCGGAGCGTGAACTGGACGGGCTGATGTATCAGGACACCGGCATTTACCGCAATTACCAGTATGATAAGGCAGTCTCTGTCACATTGCAGACGATGTATGAAGAGATACAGATTCTATGGAAAGAGGAGCTGAAATTCCGCCCTAATTTCAGCACAGAGAACGGCGTTGTCACGCTGCCTGTGATTTTTGCCAAAGTGTCAGGGGTCAAGGATGGGCTTGTTTCGAAGTACTGGAGTGCCATCAAAGGGCTGATGACAGAGGACGCCTTTCTGGTCAAAAATGTGCCCTATATTGAACCCGGGGCGGTGAATCCAATGAAGGCGCACGCGGTAGAGTTTTTTAAAAATGGACGGGTACAGAGACGGAGAATCAAAGAGCACCCCAGTTATCCCTACGGTTTTCTGAGGGAGGAGATACAGGAGCATATTTTTGATAAAATGCAGCTGCTGGTCGAGAGCAAACGAATCAAAGGAACATTTGAGAATGGCACAGAGTACACGATTGTTGCAACGATACTCAACATGCCAAAAGAGATCGTGCGGCTGATACAGAAATTTGATTTTACCAAGAAGAATCCGAAACTGATCTATGTCAACACAGGGGAGAAGATGATTTCCTTAGAGGATACGATACTGACGGCATTTTTGAATCTGGCGGGATTTGATGTGATATTTTTCGTGCCGACAGGATATCAGAATATAGAACATTTTTTTAACAAGAGATTGATGGAAGAACACCAGATTGGCGAGTATGTATATGACCTGCAAGTGCCCAATATGGCGCTCATTTCATCCAGCACGCGTCCCACATGGCGCGATAAACTTTTTAGGAGAGGTTAACGGAGGAGTAAGAATGGGACTGGATTTTAGCAAGACAAAGACACAGGCATCGGCGATGGCAAATACAGTGGATGCCAAAAATGAGATTGAAGTGGTTGAGACGTATGACATCGTGGAGGACAGGCAGCAGATGAATGAGGTGCTTGTCGGCTCGCAGGAGGTTGACGACATCGTGAGCACGATCGAGGTCAACAACCTTGAGACGATCGTGTCCTTTGGCGCGGAGGTGGCTGAGGAGATTTCCAAGGCATCGGATGTGGTTTTGAACAATGTGAATATGTCCCAGCTTGACGATTCAAGCGAGATGCTCAATGCCTTAGCGCGGGTGATGGAGAAGTTTGACATTGATGAGCTTCAGGAAAATCCGTCTCTTTTTGGCAAGCTCTTTGGCAATATGAGGAGACAGCTCGATAAAATTTTAGACAAATATCATACAATGGGGGATGAGGTGGACAAGATCTATGTGGAACTTCGAAAATATGAGTCCGAGATCAAACAGTCAAACCGCAACCTGAATACAATGTTTGAGGCGAATGTAAACTATTATCATGAGCTGGTGAAATATATTCTTGCAGGGGAACAGGGATGCAGGGAAATTGAGGCGTACATCGCACAGCGGGAGTCCGACATGCAGACGACAGGGGACACCTCCATTCAGTTTGAACTGACGAGCCTGAATCAGGCGCTGATGATGCTCGAGCAGCGGACACAGGATTTGAGGACTGCGGAGAGTGTGGCAATGCAGTCAATTCCGATGATCAAGGCGATGGAATTTAGCAATATGAACCTTGTGAGAAAGATTAATTCCGCATTTATCATCACGCTGCCAGTGTTTAAGCAGGCACTCGCGCAGGCGATCATGCTCAAGCGCCAGAAATTACAGGCGGAGGCGATGAGCGCACTCGATGCCAAGACCAATGAGATGCTGATTCGGAATGCGCAGAATACCGTTGAGCAGACGAAGCTGACAACAGCGATGGCAGCGGGCAGCTCGATAAAGATTGAAACTTTGGAAACAACTTGGAAAACGATTGTAGATGGTATCAACGAGACAAGGCAGATTCAGAATGACGCGAGAAAGAAGCGTGTTGAAGATCAGGCGAGACTCGAGACGATCAAGCAGGAGTTTAACAGGATGTATCATATGCCAGACAAGAGAGCACAGTAATTGTAGTATGAATTGTTATGAAGGAGGAAAAAGAAATGCCAATCAATTTATCAAAAGGTCAAAAAGTCGATCTGACAAAAGGAAATCCGGGACTCAAGAGGATTATGGTAGGACTTGGATGGGATGTCAATGCGTTTGATTCCGGTGCTGATTTTGACTTGGATGCAGCAGCATTTATGGTGGGAGCAAACGGAAAATGCCCGACAGAGCAGGAGTTTATCTATTACCACAATCTGACACATCCCAGCGAGGCGCTAAAGCATATGGGCGATAACCTGACAGGCGAGGGCGAGGGAGACGACGAGCAGATTGAGGTCGATCTTGACAAGATTCCTGCCAATATTGAAAAGGTGGCATTTACCGTTACGATTTATGATGCAGACACGAGGAGACAGAATTTTGGGCAGGTTTCCAATGCGTTTATCCGTATTGTCGATGAGACGACGAACACCGAGCTGATTCGTTATGATCTCGGCGAGGATTTCTCGATTGAGACAGCAGTGGTGGTTGGAGAGCTGTACAGACATAACGGCGAGTGGAAGTTCAACGCCATCGGAAGCGGATTCCAGGGCGGACTTGCGGCGCTCTGCGGTCACTACGGCATAGAGGTGGCTTAATTGTGTAGAATCGTTAATAAAAATGAGAAATAAAAAAAGGAGGGCACGAAGATGCCAGTATGTTTACAAAAAGGTCAGAAAGTCAGTCTCACAAAGGATAATCCGGGGTTGAAGAAGGTCGTTGTAGGGCTTGGATGGGATGTCAATGCATTTGATACAGGCGGGGATTTTGACTTGGATGCCGCGGCATTTTTGCTGGGAGATTCAGGGAAGGTTGCGGATTCCGGCGACTTTGTATTCTATAGGAATCTCACGCATTCTTCAGGCAGTGTGGTACATCTGGGGGATAATCTCACAGGCGTTGGTGACGGGGATGATGAGCAGATCAAAGTAGACTTGTCAAAGGTTCCTGACAGCGTGACAAAGATTGCGTTCACGGTGACGATCTATGAGGCGGAACAGAGACGGCAGAATTTCGGTCAGGTCAACAATGCGTTTATCAGAATCTATAATGAAGAGACAGGAGAGGAAATGCTTCGCTATGATTTGGGCGAGGATTTCTCGATTGAGACAGCGGCGGTGTTCGGTGAGCTTTATAAGAATGGCAGTGAGTGGAAGTTCAATGCCATCGGAAACGGATTCCAAGGTGGTCTTGCAGCACTGTGCGCCAATTACGGAGTAGAGGTAGAGTAATCATATTTTATTGAGCAATGTTCATAGAAGGGAGAATACAATGTCAGTAAGTTTGCAAAAGGGACAGAAAGTAAGTTTATCCAAGGATAATGCAGGTCTTTCCAAGGTGATTGTGGGACTTGGCTGGGATGAGGCGCCGCAGGGCAAGCGAGGGTTCTTTGCACCGAAGCCGCAGCCGATTGACTGTGATGCTTCTGCGCTGATGCTCAGAAGCGGAAAGCTCTGTGCAAATGAGGATATCATCTATTTTGGCAATCTCAAGCATCCGACAGGTACAGTACAGCATATGGGCGATAACCTGACAGGTGCCGGTGACGGGGATGACGAGCAGATTATTATCGACTTGGCTGCTGTTCCGCAGGTTTATGACAAGATTGTCGTTGTCGTAAACATTTACCAGGCAGTTCAGCGGAAGCAGCATTTTGGCATGATTCAAAATGCATTTATCCGCATTGTCGATGCCAGAAACAATACAGAGCTCTGTAAATATAACTTGTCAGAGGATTACTCGAATATGACCGCTATGATCTTTGGCGAGATTTACAGACATAATGGCGAGTGGAAATTCAATGCAATGGGGCAGGGAACGACAGACCCCGGGCTTGGTGAGCTTGCCAACCGATTTATATAAATAATGAAGTCAAGTATGAATGAGGAGAAAATGAAAAATGAAATTTAATGGACTTAGTGACAAAGAAGTCGAGCAGTCGCGCGGGCAGTATGGCTCGAATCAGATTCCTGATTCGGAGCCTACTACCTTTTGGGAGGAGTTTAAGGAGACCTTTGGGGACCCGATGATCAAGATTCTCTTAGCGATCGCGGCGCTGATGATTGTCATGTTTTTCTTTGGCTACGCGGAGATTTACGAGCCGCTTGGAACGATTGTGGCAGTGCTTGTGGTGGCATTTGTGTCAGCAAAGACTGGTGTGGCGAGTGATACCAAGTACCGCGAACTCAAAGACAGCACAGAGAAGGATAAGTGTAAGGTTTATAGAAATGGCGTCGTCACAGTGATTGAGGTGGATGATGTCGTTGTTGGAGATAAGGTGCTGTTGCAGTCCGGTGACAAAGTTCCGGCGGATGGTATTCTGATCGACGGGGCACTCAAGGTAGATAACTCTGCGTTAAATGGAGAGGCAGAGGAGTGCAAGAAGACAGCGGCAGACCCCAGTGTACAGCTTGCGGATGATATTACAGGCGATACCTTTGTAGACAAGTATTCCCTCTTTCGCGGAGCAGTGATCTTTGACGGGGAAGGTATCCTCGATGTCAGAAAAGTCGGCTTAAAGACAATGATGGGCAAGATGGCGGAAGAAATGCAGGAGGAGGAACCGGATTCACCGCTCAAGGTCAAACTGACGAAGCTGGCAAAGCAGATTTCTACGTTTGGATACATTGGTGCGATCATTATTGCACTGTTTTATCTGGCACATGCGATTCTGGTATTTGACGGCGGTGCAGCAGGATATTTCGCGCAGCCAATCCCAGATATTATCATGAATGTAGTCGATGCAGTTTCCCTTGCAGTTGTAATTATCGTCTGTGCAGTGCCGGAGGGACTCCCTCTGATGATTTCGCTGGTGCTCATGCAGAATACAAGCAAGATGCTTGACCACAATGTCCTTGTCAGAAAAGCAGAAGGTATCGAGACAGCAGGTTCATTAAATATTCTTTTCAGTGATAAGACAGGGACCATCACCAAAGGGTCTCTCGAAGTGGTTGATTTCTTCTGTGCGGATGGAAATTCCATCGATATTGCACAGCTGAGCAGACACAGTAAAGTAAAGGGACTGATCGACCTTGCAATCGGCAAGAATACGCAGTCCATGTTTGATACCTCCCACAGAGTGATCGGCGGCAATGCCACAGATCAGGCGCTCATGAAGTTTATCGGGGAGGACACCTTCAACACCCTGACTTCAAACAAAGAGTATGTCATCACGGCGCAGCAGGGATTTAACTCCACGAACAAGTTCAGTCAGGCGCGAATTGACAATGTAGGCAAGACATTTTATAAGGGCGCACCGGAACGGCTTCTCGCATCGGCAGCGAAGTATCTGGATGCGGACGGAAATATCAGGGATATGGACAAGGCTGTGCTCGACAGAAAGATTGATGAGCTTGCTGCAAAGGCAATGCGTGTGCTGGCGTTTGGCTATTCTGAGAGTCCGCTTGTGGAGAGCAAGATCAATGATGATATTGTGATTATCGGTCTGGTAGGAATCCGTGATGATGTGAGGCCAGAGGCGCGGGATGCCATCAAGGAAGTACAGGATGCGGGTATTCAGGTTGTCATGATTACAGGCGACAGACTTGAGACTGCGGTGGCGATCGCAAAGGATGCAGGCTTGTTAAAGACTAATGACGAGATGGCGATCTCCTCAGCACAGCTCAATGAGATGACAGATGATGAGGTCAAGAAGATTATACCGAGGATTCGCGTGATTGCAAGAGCGCTGCCAACGGACAAGTCCCGCATGGTAAGGCTCTGTCAGGAGATGAACTTGGTTGTCGGCATGACGGGTGACGGTGTGAATGACTCGCCTGCATTAAAGCGTGCCGATGTTGGTTTTGCGATGGGCAGCGGTACAGAGGCGGCAAAGGAAGCAGGAAAGATCGTGATCTTGGACGATAACTTTAAATCCATCAAGGACGCGATTTTGTACGGAAGAACCATTTACCACAATATTTTGAAATTCTGTAAGTTCCAGCTTGTGATCAATGTGACAGCGGTGATTGTCAGCGCGATTGCACCATTTTTGGGCGTGGATGAACCGCTGAAAGTAACACATTTGTTGTTTGTAAACCTTGTGATGGACAGCCTTGGCGCAATCATGCTGGGCAATGAGCCGGCGCTAGAGAAATATATGCGCGAGAAGCCCAGAAGAAGGGATGAGAGCATTGTGAGCAAGCCGATGATGGCGCAGATTATCACAATGGGGCTCTATCTTACGGTTATAAGCTTTGTCTACCTGAAAGCGCCGTTCTTTGTGGATTTGTTTGATACAGAGGAGCAGCATCTGACAGGATATTTTGTACTGTTTATCGTGAGTGCGCTGTTTAATGGCTTCAATGTCAGAGATGATGGTTTTGCTATTTTCAAAGGACTGGACCAGAATACAGGATTTATCAAGGTATTTTTGACAATTATTTTGGTGCAGGCGCTGATTGTCAATGCGGCGCTGATTCCGTTTGAGGCATTTACATGGATTGGAAACATGTTTAGCTGTGAGCCGTTTGGCATCAAGGGATGGATTACGATCGTCGTGCTGGCAGTGACAATGATTCCGGTGGATATGGTCAGAAAACTTGTTGTAAATAGAAAGTAAATAATAAGTAAATAAAAAGGCTGTCGTGAAATGCAGTATGCTATTTTGCGATAGTCTTTTTTGACAAAAAGGATGAATATATGGAACAGCCTAAAATAGTATTTCATACGGATTTGGACAATACATTGATCTATTCATACAAACATGAGCTTGGAGCGGACAAACGCTGTGTCGAGGTCTATCATGGCAGGGAGATTTCGTTTATCACGGCGGAAACTGAGCGGCTTTTGCAGCAGATCAAGGCGAGGGAAAACCAGATTGTGATGATCCCAACGACGACGAGGACGACAGAGCAGTACCATCGGATTCAGCTTGGAATCGGTGAACTGCCGTATGCACTTGTCTGTAATGGCGGTGTGCTGCTGGTGCGCGGCAGGGAGGATGAGGACTGGTATCATGGTTCGCTGGAACGGATTCGGGACAGCAGGGAGATGCTGCATCTGGCGCTGGCGCTTTTGGAGAAGGATCCGAGGAGAAGCTTTGAGCTGCGTTTTATCAGAGATTTATTTGTCTTTACAAAGTGTAAGGAGCCGGAGGCGGTGGTCTGTGAGTTGAGACAAAAGCTTGACAGGAAGGTGGTGGAAGTATTTCAGAATGGTGTGAAGGTGTATGTGGTGCCCAAGGCATTGAGCAAAGGCAGCGCAGTTCAGAGATTCAGGGAGTATTCGGGTGCGGCGTACACGATAGCGGCAGGTGACAGTGAATTTGACTGTTCCATGCTGGAAGAGGCGGATTTGGGGATTGCAGCGCCATCGCTTGCGCGGACGCAGTTGTTCTCGGGGAATGTGATCTGCGCTTCGGAAGAGAGGCTTTTTGCGGAGACGGTACTTGATACGGTATTAGCGCGTTGTACGCTGTTCTGCGGGAATTTGTGCCAGTGAAGCCCGATCGTGTATTCTAGGTTTCACTGGCACAAATTGTCCGCATACTGGGAAGGATGAAATAGAATATCAGTTTGTTAGTTGGGACGGTGTCCGAGCCGTCCGCCGTCCATGCCAAGGCTGATGCCGCTTGCGCGCTCGTTAGGCTGGATGATGACAGTCACCGGCTGGCGGGGATTCCACTCAAAGCTGTAGGATTCCCCTGACGTCTGGCCGATGAAGGTTTTCCAGTTGACATCCATCTTGATATCAGGGTCGCAGTAGCCGTTCCCCATCCAGCAGACGACTGCATCGGGGTCAACGGCAAGCGTAGCGCCTGTCTGGATGTTGCTTAGCACGATGGGATTTCCATCTATTAAGATGGCGACATAGGCGTTTGGGCCAGTCCCTGTGAGGGTGGAGGTGGCAAGCCCCTTCTGTGAGATGACGCCGCAGCCAATGAAGCGCACATCATATTTGCAGTCCGGGGTGAAAGCGAGAATGTTCTCCGATTCGATCGAGAGCACTTCACCGGGCTGAAGCTGGTATACAACGACATGCTGGGCATGGTTGGCATAGTATGTAATGCTGTCTCCGTTCATCATGACTTTCATGAGCGGGAGATTTTCTCCGGTGACGCGCCGCAGCAGTGAGCCAAGCAGCGCTTGCCCCGCATTTTCCTGTGGTCCGAGCAATAACTTTTCAAATTTATAATTTTTCTGTCCGCCGTTTTCACCGCAGATAAAGGACCCCGCTTTGGTGAACAGCACATCATTTCCGCGGCAGGTCACTTTCAGGGTTAATTCGTTAATCACTTCAAATGTCAGCATTGTTTGTTACTCCTTTTTGTATCGAATATATGAATCTAATGGTGTATCAGAGGACTTGAACGCCGTACAGCGCACACAGTCCGGCAAGATCTTTGGCGACGCCGTTTCCGACAGCGTTAAATTTCCATGCGCCGTTGTGCTGGTAAAGTTCTCCGATCATCATCGAGATCACGTTATTGTAATAGTCTGTCATGAGGAAGCTCACAAGTTCTCTGCCAGACGGGTCTAAGATGCGCACGTAGGCGTCCTTGAGCATGCCAAAGTGGAGTCTGTCTGCCAGCGCATCATTGATGGTGAGGACAAAGACAATTTTCTTTACCTGTGGATTCAGCTGTTTGAAATCGATATGAACCAGCTCGCGGTCTGCGCCGGCGCCAGCCACAAACCGGGTGCTCTGGTCGGGACTGAGCGTCTGACCGTAAAAGACAAACCATGAATCGCCAAGGACTTTGCCGTCCGCACCGAGCAGAAATGCCGATACATCCACATCACACCGCGCATCGGTGACATTCCAGCCGAAGCAGGCGTCTACAGCGGTCAGTGCGGCAGTGGAGAGCAGCGCTTTCTGTCCTTTTTGCACTTTGTTTTGCAGTGTGGGAACAGGGCGCGCAATTGGCGCAGCGCTTGTATTTTGCTGCCCCGCAGTCAGTGCAGGCTGAATGTTTTGCTGCTGTGACGCTCTCGGTGGAGTCTGCCTGTAAGGCTGCTGCGTCGTATTTTGCTGGAACTGCGGGTGCGCCTGCTGTGCTGTATATTGCTGGAGCTGCGGGTGTGCCTGCTGTGCTGTATTTTGCTGGACTTGTATGGATGACTGCTGCGCTGTATTGGACTGAGATTGATTGTATCGCTGCTGTGGCGCGCTGCTTGGCTGTTGGTTATGCAACGCCGCAGGGCCACTGCTTTGTGAATTTTTGACAAGGGTCGTAATCGTATTCTTGTTTTTCACGCTCTGCGGTTCGGGCATGTTGATTGACAGAATGGAATTGCGGTTCATGGGACCACTTGTTTTCATTTTGACAGTTACCATGGATTTCCTCCGTCTGTATATTTTATAAAACTAAGCTTCATTATAGCACATTCGACAGAGAGGTACATTAAAATTCCATTAAATATCGTGTATTTCACAGTTTTCAAAAATATTGTTATTGGTATCTTATCAAAAAGAACGCGATCTATTATAATAAGATAGAATTGAAATGTATATAAACAGGGAAAAGTTATGATATTAAGTAGTAGGAAGGGAGAACAAGATGGACTTTTTTGATTTGTTGACGATGGTGGGTGGTCTGGCGCTGTTTCTGTATGGAATGCATCTGCTCAGTGAGGGACTGGAAAAGCTGTCAGGAGGACGGTTAGAGCGGGTGCTGGAAAATCTGACGAATAACAGGCTAAAGGCAGTGCTTTTGGGTGCAGGCGTGACGGCGGTGATTCAATCTTCCTCTGCGACGACGGTGATGGTAGTGGGCTTTGTAAATTCTGGGATTATGAAGCTCTCGCAGGCAATTGGCATCATTATGGGCGCGAATGTCGGAACGACGATCACGTCATGGCTTTTGAGCCTTACAGGAATCGAGAGCGACAGCTTTTTCTTGCAGCTGCTCAAACCGACCTCGTTTTCACCAGTGCTTGCTGCAATTGGCGTCATTTTTATTATGTTTTTGAAAAACGGCAGGAAACGCGATCTTGGTACGATTTTAGTAGGATTTGCGATCTTGATGACTGGAATGGATACGATGTCGTCGGCAGTGAAGCCGCTGAGTCAGGTTCCTGAGTTTACAGGGTTGTTCACAATGTTTACCAATCCGCTGCTTGGGCTGCTCGTAGGAGCACTGGTAACGGCAGTCATACAGTCTTCTTCCGCGTCTGTCGGTATTTTGCAGGCGTTGTGTGTGACGGGCAGTATCAACTACGCGGCGGCAGTGCCGATTATCCTCGGCCAGAATATCGGCACCTGTGTGACGGCGATGATGTCGGGCGTTGGCGCAAGCAAGAATGCCAGAAGGGCTTCGATCGTCCACCTTTTGTTTAATATCATTGGAACGGCAATTTTTATGATTGCTTTTTATACCCTGAATGCATTTTTGGACTTTGCCTTTATGGAGGAGGCGGCTGACAGTGCCGGAATTGCGCTGGTACACACCGGATTTAACGTACTGGCGACCTTGGTGCTGCTGCCTTTTGCAAACCTTCTTGAAAAATTGTCCTTGATCCTGATTCAGCCCGACGAGGAGGAAGAGCGGCAGGCGATGGAGAATGAGCTGTTTGCCAAGATGGATGAGCGTTTCCTGAGTACGCCTTCCTTTGCCTTGGAGCAGGCATATTCCTATGTCTTGAGGATGGCTGCACTGACGAAGGATTCGTTGAATGGGGCGACGGATAATCTGTTTGTTTTTGATAAAAAGCACGTGAAGGATATTGAGCAGATGGAGAGTCTGGTAGACCGCTATGAGGATGAAATCAGCGGGTATCTCGTGAAGCTCTCGAGCAGGAATCTGAGCGAGCCCGACTCGCGCAAGCTAAATATGCTGCTGCACAGTGTGGGAGATTTGGAGCGGATTTCAGACCATGCTATCAATTTAGTGGACTGCGCCAAAACGATGAATAAGAAGGAACAGTACTTTTCTGAGAAGGCGACCGAGGAGTTAAAGATTTTTTCACGGGCAGTCTGTGATATTGTCGATGCCTCGGTCAGCGTACTTGAGACGGGAGACGAGGAGGCGGCAAAGTCGATTGAGCCGTTTGAGGAAGCGATTGACATTCTGCAAAAAGAAATGAAAAAGCGTCATGTAAAACGCCTCAGAAAAGGAAAGTGTACCGCTGAGATGGGATTCGTCCTCTCGGACATCACAAACAATTACGAGCGGATTGCGGACCACTGCTCGAATCTGGCAATTAATGTAATGCAGCTTGGGGAGGATGACACGCACGCCCATGAGTATGTTGACAGCCTTGAGAAAGGGGAGGGCAGCGCGTTTGACCAAATGATGCAGGAGTGCCTGAGACGGTATGAGCTGCCAGCAAAGGTAAAATAAGACTGAAAACTGTGAATTATTACAACAAATTTTAGTAAATTGCACAAAATTTATGGTTATCACATATTTTTTATTGTGTTGGAAAAAAAATTAAATTATAATGTAATCGTTGAGTTTAGCGCATTACAGTGTTGAATTAGTTTTTATAAACCAAGGAGGATTTAAAAATGTCATATGTAGATGAGGTATTAGAGCTTGTAAAGAAAAAGAATGCAAGCGAGCCTGAGTTTATTCAGGCAGTAACAGAGGTTTTAAATTCACTCAGACCTGTTGTGGAGGCAAATGAGGAGCTTTATAAGAAAAATGCAATTTTGGAGAGAATCACAGAGCCAGACCGCCAGATTATGTTCCGTGTGCCTTGGGTGGACGACAAGGGACAGGTGCAGGTCAACAGAGGGTTCCGCGTACAGTTCAACAATGCCATTGGACCCTACAAGGGAGGACTTCGTCTGCATCCTTCTGTAAATCTGGGTATCATCAAGTTCTTAGGGTTTGAGCAGATTTTCAAAAATTCCCTTACAAGCCTTCCGATCGGCGGCGGCAAGGGCGGTTCCGACTTTGACCCGAAGGGCAAGTCAGACAGAGAGATTATGGCATTCTGCCAGAGTTTCATGACAGAGCTTTCTAAATATATCGGCGCAGATGTGGATGTTCCGGCTGGCGATATCGGAACAGGCGCAAGAGAGATCGGCTTTATGTTTGGACAGTACAAGAGAATCAGAGGTACATTTGAGGGCGTTCTCACAGGCAAGGGGCTTACATACGGCGGTTCCCTCGCACGTACAGAGGCTACAGGCTATGGTCTGCTCTATCTCACACAGGAACTGATGAAGTGCCACGGCGAGTCGATGGAAGGCAAGACAGTTGTCGTATCCGGCGCTGGCAATGTTGCAATCTATGCGACACAGAAGGCGCAGCAGATGGGCGCGAAGGTTGTCACCTGCTCTGACTCTACAGGCTGGATATACGATCCTGAAGGAATTGATGTGGAACTCCTCAAGGAAGTGAAGGAAGTGAAACGTGCAAGACTGACAGAGTATGCAGCAGCAAGGCCAAGCGCTGAATATCATGAGGTCAGCGCAGCTGACAGAAGCGGTTCGGGCGTATGGCAGATCAAGTGTGACATCGCACTTCCTTGTGCGACACAGAACGAGCTTCTGATTGAGGATGCAAAGCAGCTTGTGGCAAATGGCTGCAAGTGTGTCTGCGAGGGCGCGAATATGCCTACGACCATTGACGCGACAGAGTACTTACAGCAGAACGGTGTATGGTTTGTCGGTGGCAAGGCAGCCAATGCAGGCGGTGTGGCGACTTCTGCACTGGAAATGTCACAGAACAGTGAGCGTCTGAGCTGGAGCTTTGAGGAAGTGGATGCAAAGTTACAGAATATTATGGTGAATATTTATCACAATATTGATGACGCGGCGAAACGCTATGGCATGGAAGGCAACTATGTAGCAGGGGCGAATATCGCCGGCTTTGAGAAAGTGGTCAATGCAATGCTCGCGCAGGGCGTGTGCTAATGAGATAAAAAAATCCCCAAAGGGTTGTGCTTTGGGGATTTTTTAATTGTCAGAATATTCATATCATTGGAGAAAAAAGGGGGAGTTTTGAGCACGTTGGTTACAAGTAGGCTACAAGTGGGCGACAGGTGGGCTACACGAAATTTACAGGCAGTTTGTTCACTTCTGCCACCAGTTCAGGGATCGTTTTTTCGGTATAGACATCTCTTGTCACGTCGGCAGTACCGCCTGTCTTGAATGCAGTTCCTTCCCTGTTGCCAAGGGCATGTCCCATAATAATTTTCTTGCATGTCTCGTTGATACAGGCATTGTCTGCAAGTGCAGTGAAGGTATAACGGCAGTCATGCGGAGCATGGTTCATATTGAGTTTAGTCATGACCGTATTCCAGTTGCTGTTGTGGTAGACTGCTCTTGTGTAGTGGTTGCCGTATTTGTTGGTAATCAGGTATTTCCGATTCTGGGAAAGCCGATATTCGATTAAAGGTACAATTGCTTCATGAATCGGGATTATCCGGTCTCGTCCGGCGTCTGTCTTGACACCGCCAATCATATAGCGTTCATTTAGATGGACGTTGGCTGTTTCGATGTCGAGAAGCTCTACAGGACGCACGCCAGTATATATGTAGATCAGGATGATGTCCACATTGTTGATCGTCCAGAGGGATTCCCAGAGAGTACGGATTTCTTTGTCAGTAAATCTTGTGTGGATGGGAACACCTGATTCTGTAAATTCAAAGACAAGATGCTGGGTGATGTCATTTTCAACAAGCTCATTCATCACAGCATAATTCCACATGCCGCGAACAACTGCACGCATATTTCCGATGGTAGTGCGTGATTTACTGCTCTGCGCTGAAATGCAGTCCTGCAAATCCTGCGCACGCAGTGAGATAATTTTCTGGGAGTGAATGCGTGCAAAGAAGTTGAAAGCAATATCATAATTTTTCCATGTTGAAGCGCCGGGCTTGTTCTTTAGGGAGTTCCGGTATTTTTTCCACTTCTCGTATAATTCTGCAAAGGTTGGTACATCTGCATATTTCTGGTGTTCGGGCACAAGTCCGCCGTTGTTATATTCGGCAAGATAGGCAAGAGCACTGTCCTGTTTTACGAAATATTCCAGGTATTTTCGTTTTCTCTTTACAGTGCCGTCAGGCTGCTCCTCTAAGTAGGAGATACGTACTGCCCAAGGTTTGCGGCGTTTTCCCTTTAGTTTGATAACACTTCCGTATCCGTTTGGTAATTTCATATGGATTCACACTCCTGTTCTTTTGAAAAAAGGGTATAAAAATAACACCCAATGATTGCACAGGTGCTAGGAAATGTGATACAATATCTTTGGTGCTTGTATTGTAGCACATTGCTGCCCGTGCAGTAATGGTTTACAGTTCCAGACCGTCCGGTGTTTGCAGCATCGGGCGGTTTTTCATTGCGATGTCGCAATCGAATTGTATTTATCATATCACAGGTTGGGTATGAATTCTACCTCGGTATTTTCATATCTTTTGTATAATTTTAAGGGATTAAGTTAATATTATATAATTTGCTAAAAGCACAATAATATGAACGTGTGTTTCTTGATTTTTTAGGAGAAACGTGTTATATTTTAGACATAGCAAGAAAGTTTTCTTGTTGTTTATTTTTTAGATACAGAATAGAGTTTATATAGTACTTATAGAACACATGTATAGACAAATTACTAAAGAGGTTATTTTAAACTATAAGTAAGTTTATACAGGTTATAGACACAAGATGAATAATGTATATTACATGTAGCATACTATTTAGTGCAATAGTTTGTTTGCCAAGTAAGTTGCTTGTAAAGGGGTGACACTATGAAAATTATAATGAGTAGGAGTTTTTTTAGAGGATTTGCGAGAACAAACGATATAGTAGGTACAAAAGAATGGCCGGATATTAACAATAGTATGATGAAAGATTATTCGGCGATAAGGAAGGATTGGGAGAATGTCGGAAACTCAATTGAAAGAGAATGCAGAAAATTTACAGAAACAAGAGCTTGATATTTCAGAATTGAAAAATGAAGAAGTTAAGCAAGTAGTTAAAACCGTAATTCAGGAAATTGAGTTTAGTGGACCTATGCCACCTCCCAATATTTTAAGTGGATATGAAAAAATACTACCCGGTGCAGCGGATAGGATTTTGACAATGACAGAAACACAATCTCGCCATAGACAACAAATGGAAAAAAGAATGATTGAAGCAGAAGCGAGAGATGGGTTGTTAGGAGTTCTCTTTGGTTTTGCTTTAGGAGGAGGATGTATTATAGCAGCGGTAATTATGGTATTTGTGTATCCACAGGCAGCAGGGGTTATTTCGGGAGCAATATTGGGGAGTTCAGGAGTTACTTCTATAGCTATTACATCAATAAACAGAGGAAAAAGGACCAAAGATTCTTAAAATGATTACTTAGGTGTAAGGAAATGTGGTTTACTATATAAGCAAGCAGTATTGTGCCACATTTTTGACTGCGCAGAAATGATTTATAGTTCTTAACCGCTCGGTGTTTGTCACATCGGGCGGTTTTTCATTATGGTGTCATAATTGAATTGTATTTATTATATCGCCGGGTAATACTGATATCGGTATTACCCGGCTAATTCCGATGTTCTATTTATTCCGATATTTTCTGTTTTCAGTTGATT